>Ga0209337_1001008_pt1 | contig 21904 bp, 21 predicted proteins | sample LinPmetageLP53_FD_184044 | JGI IMG/M metagenome (GOLD analysis project Ga0209337, IMG submission 184044) | Marine viral communities from the Pacific Ocean - LP-53 (SPAdes) (version 2) | ecosystem: Environmental > Aquatic > Marine > Oceanic | place: Pacific Ocean | collected 2010-02-08 | reverse complement strand
TCTCCGGGTTTTCCAGTTCCAGCATTAAAGAAATCTTTTATCGTTTTGAATATATCTTCCTGAATTTCCGAGGTGGCCTCTATCCCACCATAATTAAACCTGGGGCTTTCCGGCGGGTTAATCATTACTTGTGGCTTGCCAAGAATATGGCTAACCCTGTAAGCATTTTTTATAATATCCAATGCCCTGCGGTTAATCTCGTCAATGGACAGGCTGGGATTATTCCGCTGTATCGTTCTTGCTAGATATTTATAATCCCCCAGTACCCGATCTTTTATACCCGGCGTAGATTCTAGGATAGTACCAATTCCGACTAACTCTTTTCCCAAACTTCTAAACAGGGTATCGCCTTGCTCTGACCAACCAAGTTTTTTGCTAATATCCTCTATCTCCTCTATTTGTTCCATTAATGTAGCTTGTTTGATTAGGAAATTTTCCGAAAGCTCAGAGGTGTCTGACGCTACCTCAAGCGCTACCCGGACATCAGCGCCGACCTGCATAGGCACTCTCGCCATACTACGCGAATGAATTAAATAGTTTTGTACTGGGTCAAGCGCCTTGTCGATATCGTTGTTGTTTCCAGCAGTTTTTAGGAGACTTGCAACAATAACTGCATTTCCTCGAATGTTATCCTTTTCAGGATCTCGGTCCTGGATAGTTTTAACCAGGTACGTGACGACTCTATCGTCAACAAATCTTAACTGTCTAGCTAGATTAACCACTCCCTGCACAACTTCTTCGTTAATATTCCCCTGTGGAGTAAACATTGCATTGGCAATATTAACGCCAAATCTGTCAAAGAGCTTATCATGTCTTTTATTTTTTTCTTCATTTGTAAAAGCATTGGGATTATCTTCTACATCCTGAAGTTCTAGAACATCAGTAAGAAGATCTCTCCTCTCTTTTATCTCTGATCGAAGCCCTGGTTCAAACTGCCTTAATACCCGCTGCCCTCTAATCTGTGCTCCTTCTTGTCCGGGTGGACCCAAGCTCTTACCAAGGGCTTCCTCAACCGCTTTAAGTGAATCAAGATCAGGCGATATCGCTATATGATGTTTAAACTCCAACGCATCTGTAGTAGCACCCCTCCCCTCAAGAACTCTTTCTGCAGCATTTATTTGTGCTGGAGTTAAGAGTGATCTACTGCTTGCAAGCAGAGCTGCAAGATTATCAAAGGCTTTATTATTAGCCGTTATTGATGCCGTAACGCTATCCGTATTCCATGGCTCTGGATGGTTGTTAGCCTGGTCCACAGAATCACGCACTGCAAGAGACGCACTGGTTATCTCAGCTCCTGCAAGCTGGCGCATTAATACCCGAGGATCACCCGTGGCGTTGAAAAATCCTTTATGCACTTTGGCCAGCTCTATCCGAGCATTTGCCTGAAGCTCATCCCGTCTCATTGTGAAGCGGAAAGCGTCATCTGGCAGCTGCAACAACGCCGCTGGATCAAGAGCTGTTAGCCACTCTTCTTCTAAAAGAACATTAAAACTATGCCGTTGCTCCACAATTTCAGGTGACGTAAGTATATGGTCAACACTGGACAATAAACTGTTCATTTCCAGTCGGGCTTTTTGTCCTTCCGGTGAATCAGGGCTTTTACCCTGTGCGGTCTGGGCAAGTTTGTTTAGATTATTTGTTACTCTGGATTTTGTAATAACATTTTCGGTAGTGCGGCCGGTCTTCATAACAGCAAGTTTGGTACTGTTTGTTGCCACCTTAAGATTGGTACTTAGTAATTCTAAGCCGTCTTCACTAACACCTGCCTCGCGAGCCGCCGCTAAGGTTTGTGCTATTATATCTGTTGAAAAATCTTCAACTTGCCCCGCCCACCTAGAATACTGATCTGGATCAAGGTTTGTTTGGAATTCCCCCATCTGTAATTGGAAATTTGAATTATGTTCTGCAATCAGCAAACGATCATTGTTCGCAGTCATCTGATTTGCGATTGCGTCTAACTTTTCTACAATACCTCCCGTGCTAATAGGCGAAGCGTTTGGCAAGAAACTTTTTTGTACAGCATCCGTTCTTACACCAGGACCAGTCTCAGATGGTCTCTCTTTAGATATACCAAATCCTGGAAGTTGAATGGCCATTATTCACCCCCACTACCTATTTGGTTTATTAATAGCTCTTCTGCCTGCACTGCCGTGAACCCCTGACTCCGAAGGTCAGCCACTAGAGGATTATCGCCAATGCGAGCAGATGCGGCTTGTTCTCTTGTGGCACGTTCTTTAGTACGTTTATCTAACGCAAGTTGAAATACTTCACGCGCGGCAGGAGAAAGCGCATCAATGCCACCGAAATCATTTATGAAATTCTCGACACCACCGAAATTAGAAATGGTTCCTGGGTTTGGATCCTCGAAGTTATTAGGTATTCCCAATAGGGCCTTAGCTCTCTCCAACTGCGATGCTGTCGGGTTATCTGATGTGAGGATCTCTGTCACTTTATCTTTCGCCTTTCTTTGAGCAGCAGGAGTATTCCCTTGGCCTTGGAACGCCCCCGCTGCAGCCGCAAAGCCAAGGATAGCCAAAACTGGTGGAGCTATAACTCCCAAAGCCTGCGCTCCCGTTACCCCAGTAGCAAATGCCGTTGTGCTTCCCCCCAATCCACCAACGGTTCCTAAAGTCCCAACGGCGCTGGTAAAGCCGCCACTAACTACTGTGCCCCCTAGCGTTGCTCCTACACCACTAGCAAACTGTCCTGCCGTGCCAAGCTGTGCGGCGGTCCGCGCTGCCGAAAGCGGGAGGGAACCGCCGATTCCACCTCCTCCTCCTGCTAGAGACGCAGACCCACCTCCCCCCGTGATAGTGGAGCTGGCTCCAGTAGCCCCAGAGACGAGGTTACCTTGAGCCCCGGCAGCGGCGGCCGCAGACCCAGTAGAAGCACCAGAAGCAGCTCCCGTTGCGCTTCCAACGGCGTTAAAGCTTCCCGAGCCGAATAGCGCTGCCGCCCCTTCAGCAGCACCTCCTACGGCAGCACCTCCTGTAGTAGCCGCCTCTGTAAGACCGAGAAGACTACCTAGATTCCCTGCTAATTTTGGAAACTGGGTTAGAGCTTTAAGCCCAAAGCTCCCCGCAGATAGTATGTCGCCGATAAGAGCACGATCCTGTTCATCTTCAATAAACTCTTCTTGAGCACGCGCTTCTTGAATGCCAACCTCTGCTCTGCGTTGAACAATTTCCGCTTCCCGCTCCAGACGGGCAATGTCAATATCACGGTTACGGTTATTTATTTCCTCTTGAAGCGCAGCGTCAAAAAGAGAATCTTCGAGAAGGAATTCTATTTGCTGAGATTCAAGCTCCAGATCACTTAGTGTACGATCTAAAACAGCAAGGCGTTCTGTCGTAGTGGATAATTCAAGAGTATTTCTCAAGGTTGCTTCTGCACGACGAATAGTTGATTCCTCCCCGGTAACGCCAACCCGAGCCTCAAAATCCTCATCGATATCGTCAGCCACAGCTTCAACGCTACCGGACTCTACTGCCACACCAGAAACAGCTGCCTTCAATTGGACCGCTGCTGTTCTGTCTCTTTGCTCTAATCTCAGTTGTCGTATCCGCTCATCCGCAGATAATGTAATAGCAGCAAGAGTCCTGCTAAGAATATCTGTGTTAATGCTTGACCGAGTATTTACTTCTTCTCTGGTTACCCTTGTGGATGCAATCTGGTTTTCAAGAGAAAGATCACTGAGGCCACGTTGCCGCTGCGATCTCCTAACTTCCTCCGTAATCGCCCTTTGCCGAAAGTCAGCAGCATCACCCACAGCCTGAATATCAGCCCGTATAGCTTCAAGATTCAATGGAAGGAGGGCTTGCTGCTCTGCCGTATTAAATCCGGCAACCCGAGCGTTTGCATCAAGCGTATCTCTAATCCCAACGCGGTTAGCTATAAGAGGTCCGGCTTCTAAAAGTAAACTCCCGGCCTTCCCGAGCAAAGTTAATTGAGGCGGCATAGCTTAATCCTGATTAAGATTGCTCGAAGTAATAATAGCCGATAGCTCAAAAGCGTAAGGATCATTCCCGGTTACAGTGATAACACCTTCCCGACTCCACTCATTATCAACAACAAAATTCTTATCACCGGTAAAGGCAGGAGGCGCTGTATCCATCGCATCACCTCCTTTACGGTATATGATCGAGTCGTTGTTCACGGTGGAGCCCAAAGATGAGACCAGCCGAAGGATAACACGATGTATCCTACGCTTAAGGCCAGCCATTGTATTGCCGCTAACCGCAACATCCTGAGCCTGTGTTACCAGGGTATGCGTATATGAACGCCCCGCCTCAACCGCCGTATAACTGCCACCCAAAGCGATTGTGCCATCTGATACATTCGTGTTTGGGATGCGACTTCCATCAGCCTTGACCACAAGTGTTTCACCTTCAAGATGATGGAGTCCCACAAGAGATGTAATCGCTGTACCAGAATAGACATATGTTGAATCCGTATAAACTGTGGGGTTAAGATATTCGACATAACGATGTGTAGCGCCATTAATTGTACGCTGGACTGTGACCCAAAGCTGACTATCAAACCCACTAGCTGTGCCTGATGCTGGGATAACTGTTGCCGATTCCACAACAGGATAGGCTTCATTTGTCGTGGCAAGGCGAGTGGTGTCGCTTGTTAAGATTTCAATGGGAATAGAGCCTGGCCTTGTAGTCTCTAACACCGTAACAACATTCGATGCAGGGTTAGCCACTGTAAAATCAACATGCGCGTTAATGGCTGTATAAATATTATCGGCAGTCGTATCGTTGGATTCATTCGGACGCCATCCGTTTGTAGTTGCGGGGGCGCTTCCACTACTGGCTTCCGATGTAAATACAACTGTATTGCCGTCCGATTTCGTAATCGTAATTGTTGTCCCAACAGCGATATTGGCATAATCAGTAACAGTAATCGTCGCAGACCCACTAACCCCACCAAGCGTATGCGTATGCCAGGCGATCACATTGCTTCGATGATCGTAAGTCAGACCTGCCAAGGTTCCGTCGTTAAGGACAACCCAAGCAGTATTCTCCGGATCTTTCTGGTAGCAAATCCGCAATGCTCCAGCCGACATTACATCATTCGCATGCCAACTAAGATCGCGACTAACATAAGACCTCGAATCAACATCAAACAAAAGTTCAGAAAGAAACTTTGCTGAACGATCTATGTGAAGAATAGCCCTACCAGCAAACGCCGGAACAATAGGAAGCGTACCTCTAAAGGAATTAGGCTCAACCCGAGGCGGAGATGAAGGCGTTAGCGCACTGTCACTGCCGGTAAGATTAATAGTGCTTTGCAATGTGCCGCAAAACAAATCCCGTTGCAGTGAAGCAAGCCACTGGATTGAAGTCTGATCTCTATTAACGATAGTGAAATCAAGTGCATCAGTATCCGTAGCCCCCGGTGTCATGTCTTCTGAAATGGCGGTCACGCTCCCCCATAACGCCTGTGGCTCTGACGTTGTATTGGCAAGCATAAGGCGCTGCTCGAAGAAATGAACTGCTTTAGGAAATCCTGTTGTGCTGGAATATGATCCAAGTTTCCAGACTGTTGTTCCAGCTGTTCCACCCAGGTCTGTCAAAACCGTAGCCGTAACAGACGTTGCACTTGAATAAGCCGTGATCTTGGCATAGCCATAAGCCGCAGATCCAACCTTCATCCGAACAAGGCGGTCTATTTCTCCACTGCCCCCTGATCCTGATGTATCTGACGCCACAAACGTCGAGGCCGATGCCGTAATTGTTACAGAACCAGTTGTCCCGTTTGCTGTAAGCGTTGTAGCAGATATGTTGGTATTCTGATAAGGGCCGTCCGTAAACACCACTGTAGCCAGAGTCCAGTTAGTGTCTGAACTACGTGTGAGCTTTCGGACCATCTTATCCGAATGAGTCATGTAAAGGGTATTACCGTCCTGCGCCCATTGGACATCATCTGCTATGGTATCGCTCCACGGCGTTACAATCTCATAGACCTTCGCAGATGTCCCACCGGAGGAATAAGTGGAATACCCTGAACTATCAATGCCAGATAGCTGAAAGGTATTAGTTGTCTTGTTAGCAACCGTAAACCAGCGGCCATTTACCTGAGTCATCCCAACTACTGCCGAGATATAAACCTCATCCCCATTGGTGTAGCCATGCGAGGTGGCTGTGACAACGGCAGGGTTCGCTTTAGTAATTGCAGATATAGTTTTATTGGCTTCCCGGATCTGTGCGTTTGCCTTAAAAAAACGAGCCTTAAGATTGCTTAACTCGATAACGTAGCCAGTACCGTCTGCAAGTTCAAAAGGCACAAGCGTTGATACCTTTGACTCGTCTTCCGCTGGTGCGGCAAAAACAGATCCAGTCCGACGCTTCACGCCACCCTGGGGCTTAACCAGCATATTAGTAAGAGTGCGTGCTGATTCCTGGAAAAGCGTCAGATCGGTGCGACCACGCATATCCGTGCCAAGCTGTCCCGCCCGGAAGGAATTAGTAATGTTATTGAGGCGAGGCATTAAAGCCTTGCGGTTGCAAAGGTGCTGGACTGTATAAGCGGTGGCGCTCCTTCGAGGCCATCAGTAGACCGGGCATCCTTTCGTACCTGTGAATAGTATTGCCAGATACGACCTCGAAGATCTTCATCTCCGGTTAGCCTAAAGCAGACGGCATGCGCCAACCTGGCAGATATCGCTTGCACCAAGCCTGGAGACATCTCCATCGCATCAGTTATACGCTTGATATAACGGATGTTAACCGAGCTTGCATCGACCAGGAACGTTCTTCCCTCCACAACCCATTCATCATGCGCGAAGTTCTGGATCTCAAGAATCCTCAGACACCAGGGATCTGTCGGCAAATTAAAGGTATTGCTATAACCATATGTCGGTGTGGTCGTAGTGCTCGCAACTTCCACTCGACTTATCGCACAATTCCAGGGGTGGGCTGCTGTTACCTCATCCCGAATCAAATCATAATTAGCGTTAATTGCTTTGGCGGCTTCACTGTCATCTGTAAGAGAAACAATGCGTTGATCGCCAATCAAGGAAAGTGCGGAGTTTGCTACGGTAACGTCACTTAACGCTGGCATCATTCTCTCCGGAAGAGGTAGGGGCCGCCCCGTTGTTAGAGACGGCCCCCATTACCACTTACCAAACTTACGCGGCTCACTCGTTAATCGACCACGTAAACAAGATGCCCCATGAGCGTAGCAGCAGCGGGTATGGTTCCGTCATTAATTTGAGCATCAATGACTACCCCTGCCTGCGACTCAAAGAGCTTAGTCTCATGCGTGCCGACCGTACCACCGGGGATTACAGACCCGGCAGACGAGACATCGACGCCATCATCAAGACCATTAGGATCAGCTGCGACCGCATCCCCATTATCATCGGTATATGCCTGCCAACCCAGATCCAGCGTGCGACTGGAGCCAAGAGCAGAAAATCCAATGTAGGAAAGACGGTTCATTAACCTCACCTTACCGGCTGGTAATTTGACCAGCGTTGCAGTTGAGGTTGCATCACCTGCTGACGATCCTTGCGTGAATGCAAAGAACGCAATTCGCATACGTCCATGCAACTGATGAGAAGCAGGGACTTTTGCAGGCACCGCTTGGGTCAGCGCATATTCCGTTGACTGTTCAGTTGTTACTGCCATAGTTCCCTCCTAACCCGGATCACAAGCTATTTCGACGACCTTTTCGTCCTCTACCCTTGTGGCGCCGAAACTCATTTCGACGTACACCTGAGTTGAGTAGTTCTTGTCGTCTCGTTCCGAGATGCGAACAGTTACGTCCTCACCGACACCGAGTCCTACACCATTCTCTGCCCAGCAATAAACTAGCTGGTCAGAAGAAGAATCCGTCGGCAGGGTTTCGTAACGGGCAAATTGGAAGCCCATAAACGAACTAACCTGGCCTTGGACCAAAGCATAGACATCGTTGTAGTCCCGCGACTGTACGGTAGTTTCTGACAAGAGCTTTGAAAGCTGCTTGGCATTAGCCACACAGTAGAGGGGCTCATCGTCGCTGATGGCGTTACCGGCCATAAGCACTTCCTTGGCGGCAATCAGCTTGCCAACAGTGAGCCCGACATCGCCGGACCCAGCATCGAACGAGTGATTGTTCACCGCGACTTTCTGGCCACTTGGAAGCGCAACGGTTGTTGACGCATCGTCTTCATCGATAGAGAAGGCGTTCCCGTTCATCGCAGTTACGATGGCGGAATCAAACTCACGGCCTGCCGCCCAAACCGCATTAGTCGTATACGGCCCTTCAGGATCGGCCAGGAGTTTCACCCGGTCAGCGTTATCAATTAGATCAGCCCACACGAAATCGTCCATCGTAAGTCGACGCCGCGAGTGAGGTGTCGATATTAATGGAGTATCCTGGTGGCGACTGGTCCGCTTTTGCATCGTGGTCGAACCGATGCGGTCAAAGTACCCGGATTTCCCCTTGAGAAAATCGGGATCGTCTCTCACCCACGGGCGAAGCCGTGAGCCCTTCTGCTGCGAGAGCAGAATAAAGTTGTCCTTATACTGCTGGACAAACGCAGTCGTGATTTCGGTACTCATTCAGGCACCCTCCGTCAAAAACTTCGATTGTCAGTTTCCTCGGAGAGCAACCCGAAACCCGGACCCTTCCTTGGGGCTTAACGTGCCCCCAGGCGGCGAAAATTATCTCGCAATCACGGACCTTAAAAGGCAACCCGATATCATTGATACCATAGCGACATTTTTACAACAGTCAACCTGTGTTTCCAATGGGAAAAACATTTTTCATAACCCACTCAAAACACTTTTCTGCAATTACTTCAGGGCTTTCCATTTCTCGCTCAGATGCTCTATGCGCTACAATCCGAAGGCATTCAAGACGGACTTCGATTACCTTCCATTCTTCCGAGCTAACCAGGATAGGCGACGGAGTAAAGCCGCTCGACTTCGGCTTGCGCTGCCGCGTGACTGGGGTGCTTTCGGTTTCTGTAGGGTCCGTCTCCATCTACCTGATACTCCCTGATTTTAGCTAGCGCGCTATCAATAGTATGATTTTCGGCATCGCTTTGAACGGTGTCACCCGCTGCTGAATTCTCTGACATACTTACACCAATCTCCGCAAGCCCTCGTGACACGGCAGGATTTCTTGCAGCAAGCTCTCTAAGTTCATCGGCCCCATCACCGAAGAAACGCTTTACCGTATTCTCCACTGCACCCGACTTTCTGTCGTAGTCGGCTCCCCATGCGATGCGGAGATCGGTTGCTGTTTTTTCAGAAGTCTCTGAATTCGTGAGCTGTACTTTATCAAGACGTTCTTTGGAGCTGGCCGCAAGATAATTAACCAACCCCTGTGCCTGATCCTGCGTAAGATTAAGCGTGTGTAAAGCGCCCTTAAATTGATCGACCGAATCCTTGTCTAATTCAAGGCCCGTTGATTCCAGGCTATAACTCTCTGCTGATTCAGGCTTGCCCAACTTACGATAAAATTTATCACTGGTATCTGCGTCTGCATCGCTACCCGGCAAAGAAACCATTGCCCCAATTTTCTTTTGGGTATCAATAAAAGATCTCGCGAGTGAAGTGGGATCTTTAAAATCTTTTAGCGCATCGTGATCTTGTAGATCATTATCAAGAAGCTCATTCAGTGACATTGTTTATCTCCTTATCTCCATCTTCTTCTGCCTCTCGCTCAAGTGCAGAAAGATCTATTTTCGCCAGGCGACCTATCCGTAAATAAACATTTCGCTGGCCCTCGTTAAAGGCCGTTTTATCAAAGCTATCAGGGACATAGGACTGCCTCCGGCCAAAGCTCCGGTACATATCCTTAATAATTTCCCGCCCCTGCGGACTTTGGAAAAACGACTTGTAAGCCGAGTAACGTTGCAGGCTTTCTTTATTTTCAGCCATTACTGAAGAGACTGTGCTTTCGCCATGTTTTGTGCAATCTGTGATTGATTAAGACCAAGTTCAGCCTGTTGCTGCTGTTGCCTTTCTTGGGCACGCCCCTCACGGAGACGCCTGAGATCCTCTGGATTACGCATAGCCTGTTCCGGAACATCAAGACTTTCACCGTAACGGCGTGCAATCTCATCAGTATCAACAATATCAAATACCGTGGGATCGACATTGGCAAGTCCAGCCATCGAGTTTACCCACCGATCTAACGCCGAGATTTCTGACATTCGTTCCGACCGGGCTAATGGGCCTGAGTAATGAACTTCAATTGTACCCGGACCCACACCCCCCATTTCTGCAGGTGGTTCTGGGAAAGCCCCTTTGTCAAACATAATCCGGAAAGAACGCTCTATCAGAGGGTTCAGGAATTCTGATTCAATACGGCCAAGCGTTGGACCCAAGACTCTCTGCATTAATTCCACACGAGTCCGTATTTCCTCTGCGGTCATACGATCTGACTGCGGAAGCTCTAGCTGATCGGCAAAGAATGTCTGGCGAATAGACTGACGCAATTCATTAAGCTGCAGACGACCAGCATTAGGATTACCTCGAAACTCGTAAAACCACATGGCATTACGATCTCTAACGACAGTTCCTTTCCCCGGTCGCAGATCAACAGCCCCAATAACGCCGTCATCTTCAGTAAACCACGGCGGGTCAATATACTTGGCCCAGGCATCCAGGTCGAGTTCTGTTGCCTTGTCCAATACTTTCAGGTCAGGAAGAGCTACATCTCCAGGGCCTCTGCCATAACGTTCGTTGGAGTTCTTATTCCAGCGAGCTACATAGACAGGGAATTCCTGATAGCCACCCTCCTTCACAGTCTTGTTGCCTTCAAGGGAAATGTAGATTGATGCAAAGGGCATATTGCCTGCATCTTTCTTTTTCTCATCCCGCATATGACGGGGCACAATCCAGTGCAAGAAGTTAAATCTATCAGAGGTCTGGTTTTGTGCTGCCTTCAAAACCTTTTCAGGCATCTCTTCTTCACCAAACTTATCGATAGCTTGCTGCCCCGTATAAGTCAGCAGACCACAGAACTGGTCAACAATGCCCCGCTCGTTTTCCTCAAAGACATATGCTTCAATCGGATAGGTAGTAAAATTAAAACCATTAAACCGTTCCCGGCCTTCCAGCTCCTCATGGAGAATAGCGCCTGTCCCGAAAGCTGTAATATCTAAATACAACTCGTGAGTCTGAGACTGAAAGTTAGAAGAGTTAAAATCTACCCACAGCCGTTTCGAGCAAGACTGTAACCATTGCCGAACCTCTGGAATTGTACCGAGAACTCGATCCTCATCGCTGTCTCCAAGCCTAAGATCAAACCAGCGAAAGGCCCGTGATGTCAGCGTGCCCTGAAGGTTGGCCGCCAGTATTTCATGGGCATGCATACCCGTACTAACATAACGCTTGGACTGCTTCTTCTGTCCAGGCGTTTGTTGAACGGTGATAGAGTTTTTCCTGGGGATCAGGTGGTCAGCTATCTCCTGCCAGCCCGGCTCCCAGTTCCGTCGTTCACGGATCAGCATTTCATATTTGTGTACAAGATCGCTTGATGTAAGGTTCATTGGTCAAACACGCTATAATCATCCAGAGTGGTACGGGCAACGGGACGGGTTCTGGTCCCCGAACGCCGTCGTGCAAAGCGCAATGACATAATAAGATAGCGAGTGGCATCCATAAGATCGTCGCGCTCTTTATGGATCTTTCCATTCTTCCGATGGTAAAGACGAAACTCCTCCCACCAATCCCCCAGATGCGCGGCAACTTTAAACTGCCCCGCTTCCATCATATCAGTAATTTTTGTTATCCCTGCCTCAACCGAGTTAGAGCCATCCTCAAACTGTGCATGCTGGCGCAGCATGGCCACGCCCTCTTTTCGCCACATTTTAGCAATCGGATCACCAGATGAACGATCATGCTTGTGACCGTCATGGGGCCAAGCTATTGGGATATCGGAACCTCGATCACGGAATGCTTTCGCGTGCGCCGAAGCGACAGCCCTGTTCTGCCTGTAAACATCGTATATATAGACAGTATCGCTATCCCGATCCCACCGCCCCCAAACTCCCGCGACCGGATGGTCCCAGTCAGCAAAGTCAACAGCACCCAAGGATGGCCAGTAAGCAGGGAATCCCTGGGAAAATTCCGTTGCATCAAAAGTAATCTCTGGCTCCATAATAGGGTAAACCCGGCCCGACCCCAGCATGGGGATTCCACGAGTTCTAGCCTCACGCTCATGTTCAGGGTAGCTGGACTCGATCTCTTGAATATCATCTTCGGTATAGTGCTTCGCGTCCCGAAGCTCCATCATCACATATGTCCGACCCGCAAGTTTTTGTGGAACGTCTTGCGAGACGTTATCTTGGTCTAGCGCCTGGATTTCTTTCAACGCATCCTTTTCTTCTGCTGAAAGTTTTCGGAGATCATCCGGACGACCATTGGAGCTAAGGAAGCGGCTAACCACTGAGGACATTCCCATGAGCGGCGTGAACGTAAGAAGTATCGGCGCTCGTTTGGCATTAGTTCTTGTCAGTACCTCAGTATAGAAATCGAGTGGCGGCTCCTCATCATTCCAGGCTCCGTCCAGAGTTTCGCCCTGTGCCTTCTCTCGGCCTTTCTCATAGGACTTAAACCAGAGAATTGACGTCCCCCCGGAGACATGACGCACCTCAACGCTATCCAGTAGATCCGGCACACCTCGCGCCAGTGTCGGTTTCCCGATGATCGTATCTCTTGGGATCATCCCGGTGCCGTAGTCACGCTTCCTCCCCATGAGGATACGCTGAACATTATCTCGCGTTGTCTCACCCGTAACTCCGCAAACCCACCAGTAGCCTTCTTCATCACTTCGATGGCCCGTCCACCAGTCCGGGTAAAGACCGGTCAAGTGCATTGCCACCTCGGCACCTGCGCTCAGAGTCTTGCCCACCTGGTTCGCCGCCATAAGCATGCGCTCACGATAGCGACCGCCAAGATCGTGAAACTCTTTTTGCTTTGCGTAGGGTTTATAAAACTCAAGCTGATTGAACCGCTGGTGTTGTTCCAGCTGGTCATAAATCTGGCGCAGTTCCGCGAGCTTGTAGTCGCGAGCCTCGTCAACCGCTAATGCGGCATCACTCATTAGGGAAGCATAGAACTGCCGGGGCGTACCTTCTGGTTGGAAGCTACGGTCGATTTACGATTCTTCGTGCCCGAACGCTTCTTATTACGCGGAGCGGGAGCCTTCGCAGGCTTATAACTAACTACCATTTCAGTACCTCGCAGTAGTGGGCTTGGCCATATCTGGTGAACAATACTCACTATGTGGTGTATATGCCAGAGCTATTTACCACAAGATATGGTATTATACACCGGTAATCTTTTGTTGGCGCTTGGTATTTGGTATGGCTAAAAAAATTAATAAAGCATCCATGCCCTGCAATAAGCCCCGGCGGCAAAAAAGCGGCGGCAAAAAATTTGTAGTAAAGGCATGCCAGGGCGGTAAAGAAAAGATTGTGCGATTTGGCGATGCCAACATGACAATCAAAAAAAATCAGCCTGCGAGGAAAAAATCCTACTGTGCTAGAAGTGGCGGTATCAAAGGCAAAAAGAATAAGCTCTCCGGAAACTATTGGTCTCGGAGAGCCTGGGACTGCTAGATGATAGACTTTACACGAAAGGTTGTCTTCGCCTCAGACTGCTTCCCGTGCGAGCTTTGTGGCGAGCCGGTGTGTCCGGTGTGTAAAGAGCACTACGCTGACTGCCCGTGCCCAGGCCCCCAGAGTGAGGAGGAATAACATGGAAGCCTTGATTATAGCGATTGGAGTTAAAGCATGCTGCGTTGGAAGCGCCACGATAGGCGGTGCCTGCAACTGGGCAGTGAATAAAAAAATCAAGTGGGCGGACCTCCTTGTCGCCGTAGCCGTTGGCTGGATAGCCGCAGAGCTGTTCCTGCCTCCAGTTATGATGCACTACCAATTAGACGTGACTTGGGGGCCAGCACTATCCTTCCTCATAGGGTTCAGCGCCATCCGGATGCTCCCGGTTATCGAGGCAAGGATCAGGAACCTAATCGAGAAGTCATAGGAACCCTGCCAACATTTTACGGGTTGACAGATCTGTAACCAGACGTTAAGCCTGAAAGGGCGCAATGCGGGGTTGCTTTAGGTATATATGTAGTTCTTTAACTACACTCTTTAAAATATATACATACATCGGATTTCTAAAAATCGATGTCGTGGCCCCTGCTAACCCCTTGAAATAAAACAGTATAATTTTCGGCACTCAAAAACAGCGGGTATTCCCTGGGGTTGAGTGACGTTCAGGCCGTCAAAGCCCGATAAGGTAGTGTTGCATAATTGTCACCAACCGAAAAATAGGGGGCAATGTATGCTGGGGATGTAGTGAGTAACCCAGCTACCAGTTGGGGGACCCCACCCCCCCCATGCCTTAGTGTATAGAATCACCATCATCTTCATCCGTATACGTTGATGATAGCTCTTTGGTCAGGTCTTGTGCCCTCTGTATCAGGTCGTCCAGGGATACATCTCTTGCGTGAGTGGTAGGCTCTTCACGAACTCTTGTGCCCGTTCTATCCAATAGGTCCTTCATTGCAGCGAACCTCACCTGCTCTGACTTGGCTTGTGTTGCCAACTTAGCCATGTGCTTCAACAACTTAGGCGTCATGTGCACCATGGATTCTAGCGTCAGCTCCTTAATCCTTGACTGTACATGAACCAGCTTCAACACCTGCTTGGCTGCTGCTGCCCTACTCTTATGCGAGTACCCTGCCGCTACGGCTGCTGCCGACCCATTGCCACCATTCACCACATATGCATTACAGAACCTCTCCTGTTGCTCTGTTAGTCCCCTACTACTCATATTAATCACTCCCTGGCATTATCTGCGGTACGGAGCTACACGATTTTCCACATAGTCTCTTAGCACTTGGCCTCTCATCCCCATGCGCGTCCCCTCTCCCCTGGCTTTCTTCTTCAAAGCATCGATCTGCTCCGGCGTCTTCACCGTCCTCATCGTCCCCTTCCTCGGCGCCTTATTTACAACCGTCATCATCCTGTCCTTTCTTAGTCTTGCTAGAGTCACACTAAACCATACTAGCGCATTTCTACATGGACTCCCACTAACTTGCTGAACAGGAAAGTACCTCCACCTAACTTGTGTCTAACACCGTGGAAGCTCACGGCACTTTAACTGCTCGTCCCTCACAGTACCTGTCCTAGCAACATGGGAGACATTCAATCACACACACACGCTCCTATATATATAGCTGATCCCAAAGCCGACTCCACTCGCCTTGCGCCCTCCCAAGAGAGGACCGTGTCGCCCTCCCGGGATTTCAAGAGGGTCTGTTACCCAAGCCTCATTTTTCCACAAGAGCATCTAGTTTGTACCTACCTTAGTCGTTCGATTCACGAACATTATATTAGCTGAATCCAATCCAAGACAGGATCTGGCCTCCCTTATCTTGAATCATTCAAAGCTGATTAATTCAAGAGAGAGGGACCACATCCTGGGATTGTCCACTACCTAATATAATTTCGCACTGCGAACTCAACTATACCAACACACCAGTTTGTGGCCTTGTAAAAAAATGGTCTTGGACAGAATCCTCCTGAAATTCGGCTTTGTCACCGCATAAATAGCTGAAGTGAGCGTAAGTGTGCGCTCTTTGAAATGTATGGAGAATATAATGTCTGACCTTCAATCTGAACTAACGAGATGGACTGAATTACAGGAGAAATACATCATTGCAGCTCAACTAGCCGAAGAAGAACTAGAATACGAAGTGTTACTTACCGAAGCCTACTACAACGAGCAGAGCTTCACCGAAGAAATCCCCAATACATACGACCAATGGTGGGACGAGGAAATCGCAACCCTCCAACAGACCTACCCCGACATGGACATCAATAACCCCATCGAGGTGAGGTACTTCATGGAGATACATCATCCAGACACCAAGCTAATGGACTAACACACTGGCCCGGGTGAGCCATTAATCACCCAACTTCCCAGCATAAAATATCAAGGTTACTGCAATGAATAACTCTGAACGAAATTCGCTACTCGACGAGGCATGGAAAAGAACTGCAATCCAACACAAGGTACTTGAACTTCACAAATCCCAGGGAATCATATCAGACGATGAATACGAAACGAGATTCTCTGAAATCAATACTCATTATAGAGACAGCATCAACAGCATATGGACCGATTCCGTAGCATCAATCAACAGGAGCTGAATATGGCACAACGAATCATTTACCCAATCAACGAGCAAGAAGTTAACGACGGAACTAGCGAAGATGTACCCGAACACGAAACCCAAGCATCACCAGAGCAGGTTTATCAGGACAGGCTCGATAACTGCCGAGATGTATACGGATCAGATATCCAGCAAACAGTTTGGCAGCTAATGGAAAACATAGGTCCAGACCATCCCTTCATACAGGAGAAAATCCTCCGTCAACTATGCTGGTCATCCTTTAATGCACCAGATTATCTAGACGATCAGATGATAGAGGTAGGCAAAAAACGGGATAACCGATTCACCAACAGCACCCAAGGCGAGATCGATCAGGTCCAAGCAGACCGAGATACCGATTATATTACCCGACTAGGCGAAGACAAGATTGTATGGATCATGCTCCAATCACTATTCGTAGATATGTATAACGAACATGCGACTAGCATTGGCCGGCCTAAGTATGGCGAGAAAAAGGCATACGGCAGACCAACCGTCAATCGCAAGGTTATCACAGACCTAGCAGCTACATACGGAGTTATCCCCAAGACTAACAAAGAAGTCGCCTAACGATCAAACTACCAGGGGTTGCATTAACAGTGCAGCCTCTGGTTTCTTTTTAAAATTTTACAAAAACCACCACAGCTACTAACACGTAACCCCATAGCTAGTGACTCACAAAATTAATACGGAACATTACAAATGATAAAAACCATACTGATCTGGTCCTGTCTCATGGGGATAATCAACGTAGTACCATTCATAATAATGAGGATGACATGACAAAGAACGCATCATTCATAATCTATGGAATCTTTGGATTCATCATAGTCTTTCTAGCTTCTAGCCTGATAGCACCACTGATCCCATTCATATTCACAGCTGCCTTCTGCTTGATGTTCTACGCTCTCTTCAACATCACTAAAGATGATGAACTAGAAAAAAACATTCTCGAAATGGCAACCAAGGTAGCCAAATCTAAAGAACGCAAATGACTATAGGGAAAGTGATAATCCTACTAGCCCTTCTATTCCCCCCACCGTCATAAAGGAAAAATTTATGGCATCACCTGTACCCAAATTCCTAAGACGCATAGAACTAATGCGAAAACTAAGCCTAGACACACTAACAGCTAAAGAAATGCTCGAGGTTGACGCATGGTTTGAACACGTTCGAAACACGTATACTAATGTTGGAGAAGTCTGTGATAAATACGGATTAGGTCGCACACGTAACTCATTCAAAGATGACGCGATAGCCTTCACGAGATCTATGATCCACATCTACAAAAACCCCACCAAATTCACAGCAAGTGAACCAAATATTTAATTCAAACACATATCCCCAGAAAAAGGCCCGGCTTGTCCGGGCTTTTTTCATGGCGACAGCCAATCCTTTTTGCACGTAACTCCCGGAGGGAAGCGAATGAAAATTCCAGTCATCACATGGACTGTCTTAGAGCTGGGTTCACGTAACCCCGTAGTACGTGAACTGTTTACAAAAGCACGTAGGCACGTAGGCCGTTTCATCGCAGGAGATGACGTAACACGTAAAGACCTTGAACGGCTGCAAGAATCCATCGATTCAATCAAGGAAATAGTTCAACAAAAACAGGATGATATCCATGAAAAGAATGGTCGAATGGATGATAGCGAAGTTCGGACCCGTACAGTTCGCAATTATTCAGAACCGGAAAGGCCAGTGGAAACTAGCCCTGGTAACAGGGACTCTTCGTTTCCTGCCTCCGGCATATAGCACGATTCAACAGGCACAAACAGCATACGCATACATCTCTAAGGAAATTAATCATGGTACCAAATGACGAAGACGATCCAGTCGATATTAAAAAGTGTGATCTGGCGTTGTGGGATATCGATCAAGCCATCAAACGCTTAAAGTCCCTTGTAAAAGAACACCCCTATAACTTTGCTGCAGAAGGATTTTGGATCATTGGTATGATTCGTGATCTTGAAAATATCCTAAAAGATATTAAGACCCCACCCCCTCAAACCACACAACAGAAAGTTGCATAAAATGTACCAGGGAATGGCAGCTCAAGACCTATACGAGCGAATGCAGGAAATATCAGAGAACACCATGGACTGGGTAGTACCCAGCAATAAGGTAGAAGCACGGTTCCAAACTGATATGGGTAAGCGAGTCGGTTACCGTTGGTTACAAGAAACCAAGAACCCTATTCAAAACCCACCTATTCTCCAAAACCATTTGCTGCCTGAAGAGATCCCATCTGCATCAATGTATGGAAGCATTGACTCTAATGCAGATGCTCAACTGGCAACAAAACTAGGGATACCAAAGACTTATTATGACCGCATGGCCAAAGAAGCGCCGGGTCTCTGGGATTCTAACTGCAATCATTGGCTTGAAAACCTTAACAAACCAATCATGCTTCGGACCTGGGTAAACAGTCAAGGTCGTCGTGCTGTACGAGCGATCCTGTCCAACGCATACAGCCGTATGGACAATCTGGAAATCTTCAAAACTGTATTACCTATTCTTCAAGAACAACCTGAAATGAAAATAGTAAGTGGCTATGTAAACGAACACAAATTCTACCTGAAGGTTGTATTCCCTCGTGTCCAGGGTGATGTTGGCCTCAACGATATAGTCCAGTCAGGGCTAAACATCATGAACTCAGAGACAGGACAAGGTGCATTCAAGATTCAACCACTCACCTATCGCCTTGTTTGCCTTAACGGAATGATTATTCCAGACGCATCACTACGGAAAACACATCTTGGTAGCCGTATTGAGGTGGGCCAGGACATTGACTGGCGTAATGAAACGATAGCAGCCGACGACAAAGCTACGTTGATGAAGATACAAGACATCACCCGCCAAGCTACAGACGAGTCTCGCTTTAAGTACATCGTGGAGCAACTCAAAGACTCAGCAGAGCGAACAATCGATGTCTCAAAAAGTGAGCAAGTCAGAATACTTGCCAAGAAGGAGAGTCTAAGCGAACAGGAAACGGATACCATCCTTGAGTTCCTGATGAAATCAGATGGTAACTCACACTGGGATCTTGCCAATGCAGTTACATCAGCAGCAGGCAAAGCCGCCGACTACGAACAGGCAACCAACCTGGAGACCCTTGGTGGCAGGATCGTCACCACCCCTGAATTACTAGCTGCATAGGAGGCGTCAATGGAGACCAAGCATCCTAATCAGCTACCTCCCGTATGGGCTCCTAACTCGGTGCCAGGAGGCATAGGCGTTCCGCCCAAGCCTACTAAGCCTACTAAGCCTAAGCCACCATAGTCAGAGTTCACAGAAGTGAGGACCATTCATCTCAAGAATAAGGCCGGGAGATTTATCCGAACCTATATTCATATACGGCGTATACCTGGATTCCTTCATCTCAAGCCACGCACCCTCACTGAACTTAGGTCTACGCAGTGAATACACTTGGTCAAAGGCAAGCAGCATGCCCTCACCACCACGGGTATTGTCTTCCTGATTTAACTGAGCGGCTACCACTGCCCAGATATCCAGGTCTTTAACCAGTGATACTACTGCGTTGGAGACATTCTCAAGATGCTCCACCCGGTCTCCAGAGCCACGCACAAGCTGTAAGTAGTCCAGAAAGAACCCACGTATCCCGTGGTCCTTTACTGCCCTCTCCACGGCGTCCGTAAGCTCCTGAATCGATAACCCTGGAGCATTAGCATAATAAATATTATCCGGCGCAGTTGCTTGATACATGAGAACCTCATCGGACAGGTTGTCTTCGTTATCCGACAGGAAATCTAATGAGTTTCGTTTCAGCGCACGGCCCAGGTGCCGTTGTTCAAGCTCAAAGTCAGCCATCTCACACGCTATCCATAGGTGAGGGATGCCAACTTCATTCATATTGAAACTCATCGACCCCATTAAAATAGTCTTGCCGATCTTCTTGCGTGCCTGAAGGCCATAGGCTTTAGACGGGTACAGGCCACCACCCATAGCTTTATCCAGCTTGGGAAACCCAGTACCCGTTGCATCGCCACGATTATCTAACCCAGATACAACTCTATCGATGGCCGCACTACGGCTGTTCAATGTAATAGAGCGCATGACGCTAAAGCGTCTGAGGAGATAAAGAACCACCAACCTCTTCCTGCACATGCAGGGGTTCATCCGCCCAGCGTTCCCCGTTCAGCCATGAAGCTGCGTGAGGAACAAACTTCCGTTCACGAGAAGGACGAGAATCAATATCATTGCGGTAACGTTGCGTTACCTCTTTAAGATACCGCTCTGGATCTTCATGCGTCTTTTTAATAACACCAATGGCCTTGAACCATGCCTTCCTTGCAGCAACCTTCCCCTCTTTACGAGGATATAGAACCCAAAATTCCTCGAACTTGGCATCATCAATTTTGCTAATGCCAATCTTCGTTTCGACAGGTTTCTTCGTAGCCAAATGGGCACCCTGTTTCGACGGTTGATAGCCGACAGCCGTAGCGTCAGCCAACGCTATCAAACGACCCTCCTCGTCAATATAACCAGCGTTTAAAAGCTCCTGTTTGTAACGATTAATCATACGTGGCGACCACATGGTCTCATCCGATAAAGCCTTTGCAGAAAAATCCCACAGATAATCCCAGCTACCATGTGCCGATAAAGCGGCCAGGATACGGACAGCTCCATCTGTAAGTTCGTTATCGAGGACCGCTGACGTAGGTAAAATAGCTACGACATATCTAGTCGGCAGGTATTTTCTTTCCGTTCCGTTGGAAGTATCTGAGTAAGAGGTAGGCGTCGGCCTGGTTGTCGTCGTCGGTCTCGTATCCATAATCTGCTGCTGCCTTCATCATAAGTTGTTTATCAGCGTTGCCTTTGCCGGTAGCCCATTTCTTTAGGGCAGAAACGTTGGCTTCAACCACGGCACACCTGTCGTCCTGCTGATGACATACTGCCGCTAACCCGGCGAGGAACTCGCTTCCTCTTCGGAAACCGTAAGCTCGCTCAAATACCAATACATCGATGCTACGTTCATCGATTAACTCTTGTAACCAGCGGGACAGAAATCTGAACGCCTCACCCTGAGAGGAGGATTTAGGCCCCTTTAAATCCAGTGTTCCTACTGACAGATTTCCCCCTGTGAGGTAGGCAAACCCTGTCTTGGTAGCTGGGTCCAAAGCAAGTATGTTCATCTGTCACCCGCTGATTACTCTCATAACTTAACGGGTTGCATGATTTAAATCGAGTCCATATTCTGTCCATCCCAAAAAAGGAGATTACTGTGACATCGAAGACACAGCAAGATGGCTTTTCCCCAGAGCAGAATGATCTGCTCAAAGCAAAATTACAATCCAGCCATGTCTCGCAGAGACAAGGGGGTGGTGGCATGCAGCTAGACTACATAGAAGGCTGGCACGCGATAGACGAAGCCAATCGTATTTTTGGTTTCGACAAGTGGAGTTCAGAAACAATTTACCTTCAGCCCGACTCAGCTCCGGCTCAAGTCGGCGGTAAATGGCAGATCCGATATATCAGCACAGTTAGGATCACAATTCATTTCCCTACACACACCATCACTCGTGATGGATCAGGCTTTGGTGACGGGAGAATGACTAATCTTAATGGTGCTGTTGAAATGGCATGTAAGGAAGCAGAGACTGATGCTCTGAAACGTGCATTGCGGACGTTTGGTAATCAATTCGGTAACGCATTGTATGACAAGAAAAAGTCCAATGTCACCAAGAGCGATGCAAAACAAATTAGCAAG
>Ga0209337_1001007_pt1 | contig 21908 bp, 26 predicted proteins | sample LinPmetageLP53_FD_184044 | JGI IMG/M metagenome (GOLD analysis project Ga0209337, IMG submission 184044) | Marine viral communities from the Pacific Ocean - LP-53 (SPAdes) (version 2) | ecosystem: Environmental > Aquatic > Marine > Oceanic | place: Pacific Ocean | collected 2010-02-08 | reverse complement strand
GTATTACTCATTGAACCCCCTTATTGTTTAAATTTGTGTAAATTAATGAATCATAATTTATAGGACCACCCAAACGATCTAACAAAAACATATGTAAATATTTTGAAGTGGTCCTGCTGTAATTATAATATTCTTGATCTAAAAAAGTTTCTGCCACACCAAAGTTTGAACTGTCATAAATTGTTTTAGCAATTAAAGTTTCATAACTTTGAAAATATTCCACCTTATTGCCTTCTGGTGTTTTAGTCTGAATTATAAATTGATTAGGAACTACATTTCCTTTTGGACTTTTCATATTAATTACTTTCATTGCAACCCCCTTTCAATTGCTCATTTAGTTTAATTAATTTACTTTCTAAGTGGTTAAGCCTTTCAACGTCATCAGTTGAATAGCTTGTATTGTCAAACATCCAATAAATGTCATTGATCTGCTTTTGAACTTGTTTAATTTGTTCGATCATATAGCCCCCTTAGTATTATTTTTTAATGAAACGTCTTTTGCAAAACCTAAATCACTAGGGTTTTGTTTACTTGCAATAATTTTTATAGCTTTTGATTTTGATTGTATTGGTGATAAATTTTGTTTAACTACAACTGTTTCATAATGTCTTGTTTTAATGTTTTTAAAACAATCATGTATTAATCCATCATCAAAAGTTTTTGAATACATGTACATATATTCATCTGGTATATGCATTAATCCTTGGTCAATTGCATTTTCAAATGCTGCTTGACTATCTCTTATTGTCATATTGTTCATAATTTTTCCTTTATTAATGTTTTGATCTCATAGATCATATTGACCACTATGGTCATAATATAATATATGTCAATAGCATAATAAAAAAAAATATTGGACATTTTGCCCCGAATAAGCTTTAAATCTTGATATAATTGCAAATCATTGTGTTGATTTAATAAACAATGCCAGGCAGACCATCAAAACGCATTCAATGTGAGAGCTTCACAAGATCATCAAATTATACTGTGCAATGTAGGGCCAAAGGTTATTTAATGAAGTCTGGCCATTATAGGTGTAAAAATCACGGGGGTTATAGTGATTGGAACGCAAAAACTAAGCAAGGCAAGTTCAACGCATTAAGAAATTTAAAATCATTAAAACATTTATCAGATGAAGAAATTAAAGTTAACTACTGCAATCAGTGACAAGATCATAGAAGAGCTGCAAATTGGCAAACCATTGACTAAAATATGCAGCATGGATGGAATGCCTTCATTGACTACTGTATATCGTTGGATGAGAGAAGATGAAGAATTTACCAATCAGATTGAAATGGGTAGAAGATGCTCAGCTCAAACATGGCTAGACAAAGCTCAAGAGATATTAGATAGAGAAGATATACCACCTCAATCAATGCAGATTGTAAGAGAGAAGCTGCACCATATTAGGTTCTTAGCTAGTAAACTGATAGGTCTGTATGGTGATAAAACTACAGTGACTAACAAAGGTGATAGTTCATTGACTATTAAATGGGAAGTCCCCAGCTCAACGCATACGGACACGGCCTCGTGTACGCATGATGGAGATCAGAGCAATCAAGCAACCCTGGAGAATAAACAAGCCTAGTATCTGGTGTATGGCCTCAAGTATTGACGGGATAAGATCCCGTAGCATTAATTTTTGGCAGTTTTTGGGCATGGCACACCCCGAGAAAATGGCCCCAGTTTTTTATATATATATATCCCGAACTCAAGGTACCTAGATGGATGATGATTTAAAAGATTTAATTGCAATGGTGTTTTACGACAACGGCACAAAGAGTGTGTTCATAAACATCACTGGCTTTAGAAACAACATGCACGGCAAAGATGTGTCTGAATGGATATTAGAAACATTAAATATTGAACAACTAGAATTTGGTGATGAAAAACCAACGATGCACTAATGGAAATAACTATTCCTTACAGCCCAAGAGAGCTGCAACAAGAGATACACACAAACTTAGCTAAATACAGATGGGCCGTACTATCTATACATAGACGAGCTGGCAAGTCTGTATTGTGTATAAACGAGCTAATAAAACGTGCTTTAACAAACACCATGTGGAACCCACGGTACGCATACATCGGCCCAACTTATAAACAAACAAAGTCAATTATATTTGACTATTTAAAATACTATGCTGGTGTCATACCTGGAACGAAGTTTAACGAACAAGAACTTAGTTGTTTGTTTCCAACGGGTGCCAAAATTACACTTCTTGGATCTGAAAATCCAGACAGCTTGAGGGGTAATTATTATGATGGAATCATTGTTGATGAGTATGCACAGGTCAATCCAAGATTATTTCCTGAAATAATTCGACCAGCATTATCTGACCGAAAAGGTTTCTGTTACTTTGTGGGAACACCACAAGGTATGAGCAATGATTTCTATGCTAAGTACCAGCACGGACTCAAAGATAAGACCTGGTACACAAAAATTGCTAAAGCATCTGAGACTGGCATTGTCGATCAGGAAGAACTAGATGCAGCCCTAGATTTGATGGGGCAAAAAAAGTACAGGCAAGAGTTTGAATGTGATTGGGTTGCTTCAATAGAAGGTGCCATATACGGAGATGTCATAGAAAAAATAGAACAAAAAGGACAAGTAGGCCGTGTACCTTATGATGCTACCTACCCCGTATCAACGGCCTGGGATATAGGAATATCAGACAAAACAACGATTATATTTTTTCAACAAGTTGGAAGATCAATACAAATTATAGATTATTACGAAAACAGTAATGAAGGACTGCCACACTACATCAGTGTGATTAACAAGAAAGATTACGTTTACAAGGATCATTATGGGCCTCACGACCTGGAACAACGTGAGTTTACAAATGGAAAATCAAGACGTGAGATTGCATACGAACTTGGTTTACGATTTAAGATAGTACCAAAACTGAGCATAGAGGATGGGTTGCACTATACGCAGTTGTTACTCAATAGATGCTGGATAGATATGGATAGTTGTAAGAAACTGTTAGATGCCTTGAGGAACTATCACCGTAAGTTTAATGACACCTTGCAAACCTTTAATGCAAAGCCCGTACATGACTGGAGTTCACACGCAGCAGATAGCATGAGAACATTGGCTGTTGGCTTGCAAGAATTAAAAAACGAAGAGCAAATACCACAACAATTTGCTGACAATAACTACAACCCGTTAGGAATACAATGAGTAGAATATTAAGCCCCAAAATGAATATGCCGACTACAACAAAAACGGTTATTCCATTAACACCAATCGGATCTGTGCCAGATGAAAACCCTGATGCACAACGAAAAAGACGTGGCAAAAAAGCAACTATACTGACATCAAACAGTGGATTGCAAAACAAAGACGAAGATTCTTATAAACCGTCATTACTAGGATAAGTACAACACTATGGCTACTAAACCAGGACTATACGCAAATATTCATGCAAAACGCAAAAGAATCAAAGGTGGCTCAGGTGAGAAAATGAGAAAAGTAGGATCACCAGGAGCACCAACTGCTAAAAACTTTGCACAATCTGAAAAGACAGCAAAGAAACCAAAGAAAACTTTATTAGGATAATAGCATGACTAAACAATTAAAAGGCAATCAAAAAAAACTTGATGCAAATAATAATAAAAAAATAGATGCACAAGACTTTGTACTATTAAGAAAAAAACCAAAAGTAAAAAAAAGACCAACTTTACTATCATAAGGAGAACACCATGATTAAAAAGAAAAAGAAAAAACCATACGGTAAATAAAAATGGCTAAAGAGTTAACTAAAAGACAAGTACAGACTCTTAAAAAGCACTCTGTCCATCATACAAAAAAACACATGTCATTGATGGAAAAGAAAATGCTTGAAGGCAAAACATTTACATCTGCACATAAAATTGCACAAAAAAAAGTAGGAGCATAATATGGCTCTGAAAAAACACCAGAGTCCTACTGGTGGATTAAATGATGCTGGTCGAAAACATTTTGGAGTTAAGGCTCCAATCAAACAAGGACAAAGCCCTAGACGTGTTTCATTTGCAGCACGGTTTGCTGGAATGAAAGGGGCTATGAAAAACCCAGATGGCAGTCCTACACGAAAAGCATTGGCATTAAAAAAATGGGGTTTCGGTAGTGTTGCTGCTGCACGAAACTTTGCAAACAACAATAAACAAGCATAATTAAGGAGAATACTATGAGTGGAATAATCGGAGGTCGTGCACCATCAACAAATGTAATGACTAAAGTAAAAGACTTACAAACGACTAAAACTCAAGACATGGCACAAGATGTCCAGGCTGCTAAGAAAAAGAAAAAGCCAGGACAATCTTCGTTGATTGAAACAACATCAATGGGCCTTGGTGGTGACGCACCAACATACAAACCCACACTTTTAAGCTAATATGAAAAACAAAAACGCAGAAATGCTAGTAAACCGTTTTGCTTCATTAAGAACAAATCGGTCAACATGGGAAAGCCATTGGCAAGAAATAGCTGATTACATGTTGCCTCGTAAAGCTGACATCACAACACAACGTACTCGTGGTGATAAAAGAACTGAGGTTATATTTGATGGTACAGCTATTCATGCATTAGAACTATTGAGTTCTAGTCTGCACGGTATGTTGACTAACTCAGCTACTCCATGGTTTACATTAGCCTACAAGGATCTTGCTCTATCTGAAGATGACGAGGCTAGAGAATGGCTAGACTCAGTAACTGAGGATATGTATGTTGCTTTTAACCGTTCAAACTTTCAACAAGAAATCCAAGAGCTATACCAAGATTTAATATCCTTTGGTACGTCAGCTATGTTTGTATCAACAGACGAAAAAAATCTAATACGTTTTAACACTAGGCACGTTAAAGAAATATTTATTTCTGAAAATGCAAAAGGTGAAGTTGACACAGTGTTTAGACATTTCACAATGAATGCACGATCAGCATTTGAATTATTTGGTGAAGCAGTTGGGCCAGGTATATTTAACAAATACAAAAAAGATTTAGATGCAGATGTAAACATTTTGCATGTGGTTATGCCACGAGATACTTATGATGCATCAAAAGAAGATGCAGCTAACATGCCATTTAAGTCATGTTATGTAGATCCTGATGATGTTCACATGATTAACGAAGGTGGTTTCAAAGAGTTTCCATACGTTGTGCCACGTTATCTAAAAGCAAGTTATGAAATTTATGGAAGATCCCCATCCATGAATGCACTCCCTGACGTTAAGATGTTAAACAAAATGTCTGAAGTAACAATCAAAGCTGCACAGAAACAAATAGATCCTCCCCTTATGGTTCCTGATGACGGTTTTATGTTACCAGTCAGGACAGTGCCAGGTGGTTTAAACTTCTACCGTTCAGGATCAAGAGATCGTATAGAGCCATTACAGATTGGAGCTAACAATCCAGTTACTGTAAACATGATCCAAGACAGACAACTTGCAATACAAAAAACATTTTATGTAGATCAGTTGTTGTTATCTCAAGGTGGTCAAATGACAGCAACAGAAGTATTACAACGTAACGAAGAAAAAATGAGATTACTAGGCCCAGTCTTAGGTCGATTGCAATCAGAACTATTACAGCCCCTTATTGAACGAGTGTTCAATATTTTAATGAGAGCTGATGTGTTTAGACCAATGCCCGATATATTAATCAATCAAACAATAGACATTGAATACGTTAGTCCACTTGCCAAAGCACAAAAATCAGGAGACTTAAATTCTGTAATGCGTGGCATAGAAATCTTTGGATCAATGTCTCAATTTGCACCAGTTTTGGATTACTTAGACTCAGATGGGTTAGTTAAGTATGTCCAAAAAATGTTGGGTTTACCAGCACGGATTATTAAATCTGATGCTGAAGTAGCTCAAGTAAGACAACAACGACAAGAACAACAACAACAAGCTATGGAGCAACAACAAGCAGTTGAAGCAGCACAAGCAGCTGGATCTGCTGCACCGATGCTCAAAGCTGTTGAAGAACAACAATAAGGAGAAACACTATGGCTGATGAGCAACAAAATCAGAACCAAGAAGATCAAGCAAAAGAACAACAAGAAAAGTTAAACTATTTAATTAAAACTTATAAACTTACATTTGAAAGTGAACACGGAGCAACAGTCTTAGAAGATTTACAAAGACGTTGCCATTTGTTTAGCACAACCAATGTTAAAGGTGACTCACATGAGTCTGCTTTTATGGAAGGTCAACGTGCAGCAATTCTGTTTATTATTCAAATGTTGAATAGGAAAATATAATGGAAGAATTAAAACAATATTTTTTACTATGGTGGAATGCAGATAAGAAAATAAAAATTATCTCAGCTGCTGTCGTATTAATTTTAATTTATTTAATCATAACATAAGGAGACAACTATGTCAGAAGATCAGGTAACGGCTGTCGAAGAACAAAGCCAACCGTCTGAGTCAACTGCAACAGAAACTCCAGTAGTAACAACTGAAGAAACAGTTGCAAACTGGAGAGACAGTTTACCAGAGGAACTAAAAACAAACGCATCACTAGAAAAATTTAGTGACGTATCAACATTAGCAAAAAGTTACATCAATGCTGAGTCAATGATTGGCAAAGACAAGATGGTAATACCAGGAGCTAATACAACTGAAGATGAGTGGAACGACATTTACGATAAATTAGGTAGACCGTCAGATCCCAATGCTTATGAACTAACAGCAGAAGTTGGTGAAGGTGAACAAATTGATGAACAATTGATGAGTAGTTTTAAAGAAACAGCTCACAAACATGGATTGTCACCAACACAAGCACAAGGACTGCTTGATTATTATAATAGCATATCAAGTCAATCAATGGTTGATTTAGAAAACAATGCTGTACTAGCAAAAGAACAAAGCCAAAGAGAACTGCGTGAAGAATGGGGCCGAAGTTATGATGACAATCTTAACAAAGCATCAACCGTTGGAAAACAATTCTTTGGTGAAGATGTGTTTGGTATGCAATTAGCAGATGGATCAAAGCTCGGAGATAATCCAGCATTAATTAAAGGTCTATCAAAAATGGCAAGCATAGTATCAGAAGATGTATTTGCTGGAGACAAAGACTCAGCTGCATCAAGTGCTAACATGCAACAACAGATTAACGACTTAACTGCACCTAACAGCCCGTATTGGAACAAGATGGATCCTCAACACGATGCAACGGTGCAAAAAGTTTTGGCCTTACGATCAATCGTAACTGGCTAACAAGATTTGGAACAACTGGTTTACCAGCTCCAAAAGACAATAGGACAGACTATCAGCTACCAGCTGTAAAATGCAAGACAACCCCACTGGGATAATTGGCTGAAACATTAATCTTAACTTAAACACGAAAGGACTTAATTATGAGTTCAGAAATCACAACTGCGTTTGTCGAACAGTATTCGTCAAATGTAGCTATGTTAGCTCAACAAATGGGAAGCCGTTTGAGAGCTGCTGTGGACGTGGAAAACGTAACGGGAAAAAATTCTTTTTACGATCAAGTTGGAGTAACAGCTGCAATACAGAGAACTTCTCGACACGCAGATACACCTCAGATTGATACACCACACTCACGAAGAAGATTAAGTTTGTCCTCTTACGAATGGGCAGACCTGATTGACGACCAAGACAAAGTGAGAATGTTAATAGACCCAACTTCTTCTTATGCAAAAGCTGCTGCTGCTGCAATGGGAAGATCAATGGATGATGTTATCATTTCTGCTTTACAAGGATCAGCACAAGCTGGAGTAGCTGGAGCAACTGCTGTTGCATTACCATCTACATCTAAGTTTGCAACAGCAAACCAAGGTGATGGCTTAACTATTACAAAAATGATAGCTGCCAAAAAATTCTTTGATTTGAATGATGTCGATCCTTCAATCCCTAGATACATTGTATGTGGGGCAACTCAGATTGCTGATTTACTTGGTACAACTCAAGTAACATCAAGTGATTTTAACACTGTCAAAGCTCTTGCAGCTGGTGATATTGATACTTTTATGGGTTTCAAATTCATCTTGTCTAATAGACTAAACTTTGACGCAACAAATACGGATGACAGACTAGCTTTTGCTTTCACTCAAGACAGCATCAAATTAGGCGTTGGTAAAGATATCACTGCTAAAATTGATGTTCGTGCTGACAAATCTTATGCTACACAAGTTTACACTTGTATGGACATAGGTGCTGTAAGAATGGAAGAAAATAAAGTTTTTCAAATTCCGTGTAACGAATAATAGATAGGAGAATATAATTATGGGTACTAAAAACTCAGACTTAGTAGCTAACTTTGAAGCTGCTCCTCAGGTGGCAAATAGTGCTGCTCTTTTACACGGAGTTGTTCGTGTAGCACAGGGTACTATTGCACTTGCTGCTGGAGATTCAGATGACAATGATATTGTTATGCTGGCTCCAATACCAAGTAATGCTGTTATATCTCAACTATTTATTGGTTCAGATACCCTTGGTGGATCGTGTACTTTCAATCTTGGAATCTACACTTCTGCTGGAGTAGTTAAAGACGAAGATGTATTTGCAACTGCCGTAGCTGACGCTGGGGCAATGGCAGATGTTCGTTTTGAAGCTGCTAACATCAACACTGCTGGGCAAAAACTTCACGAATTGGCTGGAGATACAACAGATCCAGGTGGATATTACTATGTGGCTGCAACTATGCAAGCTGCGGGTGGTACTGCTGGTGATATGTCGTTCAACATCAATTACGTTGTTAACTAAGCACTAAGCAAACTATGGGGGTAGTCGTTATGGCTACCCTCATACATTAAGAGATATTTTATATGACATCACAAGTTGACATAGCCAACGGAGCTTTAAATCAAATTGGAGCTTCAACTATTATAAGTCTGTCTGATGACAGCAAAAATGCACGCATGATTAATCAACGATATGACATGGTAAGAGACCGTGTGTTTCGTGAACATCCATGGAATTGTTTATTAAAACGTGCAACAATTGCAGCAGACACGGCAACACCTGAGTATGAATATTCATACCAGTACACATTGCCAGCTGATTGTATTCGATTGTTAAAAACATTTGAAATGCAAGATGATGTTGATTTTAAAGTCGAAGGCAGAAAAATTGTTTCTGATGCTGAGACTATGAAGATTTTATATGTGGCAAGAATTACAGACACCACACAATACGACACAAGTTTAATTGAAACACTAACAGCTGCACTAGCAGCAGATATTGCTTATGGCATAACTGGATCAACAACAATGATTCAGATTATGGAAGAACGATATAAAGAAAAATTAAAAGATGCTCGATTTGCAGATGCTACCGAAGGTATGCCAGACGAATTGGACTCTGATTATCCGTTTATTGCATCGAGGTTTTAATGGCTAGATCTGCCTACCCTTACACCAGTTTTACTGGTGGAGAACTGTCTAAAGATTTGGATGGTCGAATTGATTTAGAAAAGTACAAAGTAGGATGTAAGACAATTGAGAATATGATTGTCTATCCTCACGGAGTAGCATCAAGACGACCAGGCACAAAGTTTATTGCCGAAGCCAAACGTGGAACTAATGGTACAGCTCACAGACTTATACCGTTTGAGTTTTCAACGACACAAACATATATGCTTGAGTTTGGTGATGAGTATGTACGTTTTTTTAAAGACAACGGCATCATTACAAAAACTGGTTTAAACATATCAGCTATTACCAAAGCCAATCCAGGTGTAGTGACATCAGCTACTCACGGACTAACAGCTGGTGACTATGTTATATTAGATGGCATAGTTGGCATGACAGAATTAAATGGCCGACAATTTAGGGTTGGCACAGTTGGATCATCAACTACATTTCAACTATTAAATACTGACGGAACTAATTTTAATACAACATCATTAACAACGTATGCATCAGGAGGTGTAGTTTATCCAATTTATCAAATAACATCACCTTATCCATTTAGTGTGTTGCCTGATCTTAAATTTGCACAATCAGCCGATGTTATGTATATCACACATCCATCGTATGCTATTCGTAAACTATCAAGAACTGCCCATACTTCATGGACATTTTCAACACCAACATTAACAACTGGAACTGATTTTATTGTATCAGCTATCACACAAGCTAATCCTGGAGTTGTATCTACAATATTAAATAATGGTTTAGTCAAAGGTGATTTTATAACTTTTACTGGTATTGGAGGTATGACAAACATAAATGGTGTTGTTCATAAAGTAGGAGAGTTAAAAAATAAAATTACAATTAGTGGAATTACTAAAGCTAACCCTGGAGTAGTAACTACATCAGCAGCTCATGGATTGATAGCTGGTGATAGTTTTGATATTACAGATGTTGTTGGTATGACACAATTAAATGGTAATTCATTTAAAGTTGGAACAGTGCCATCTACAACTACATTTCAATTGCAAAACGGCAATGGTATTAATATTGATACAACTGATTACACAACATTTGTTTCAGGTACATTAACTGGGCCAGATCAACATTTTGTATTGCAAGATAAAGATGGTACAGACATTGACACATCAAGTTATAGTTCATTTAGTGGATCAACAGGTACAGTTACAAAACTAAACAACCCAGTATTAAACTTAGGCACAAACAACTATCCATCGTGTGTGTCATTTTTTGAACAACGATTGGTCTTTGCAAACACGAATAACAATCCACAGACAATATGGTTTTCACAGTCTGGTGATTACGAAAACTTTACAGAAGGCACAGATCCAGATGATGCAATGAACTTTACCATTGCTAGTAACAAAGTTAATGCCATACGTTATTTAGCTGCATCACGATCATTATTAATTGGTACAACGGGTGCAGAATTTTTAGTAACAGGATCAGATAGTGTTAATGGACTATCCCCTACTAACATTAATATTCGTAAACAATCTGCATACGGCAGTGCCAACAAAGATGCTATTACAGTTGGCAACCTTGTGTTGTTTATACACCGTGCCAAACGTAAGATACGAGAACTAACATATAACTATGATAGTGATAATTACATTGCACCTGATCTTACGGTATTAGCCGATCACATAACTGATAGCCTGGTTACTGACTTTGCTTACCAACAAGAGCCAGCATCTATATTGTGGGTAGTACGAACTGATGGTGTGTTAGCTGGATTAACATATCAACGAACTGAAAATGTTATAGCCTGGCATAGACATATTTTAGGAGGCATGGCTGATACTGGTAAACAATCAGTAACTAAAAAAATACCTTTAACAGTTTCTACTTCAACAGTAAGTGTAGGTGACAATGCAATAACAAAAGCATCTCATGGTTTATCTACGGGTGATGTTGTTAGTTATTATGCAGACTCAGATCCTATTGGTGGATTAAGACAAGATCTGTTTTATTATATTATTGCTGTTGATTCCAATGTGATCCAATTTGCAACAACAGAAGCAAATGCAACTGCTGGTACTGCTGTTGATTTATTATCAGTTGTTTCAGGTAAATCTGTAACACATTATTTATATAAAGAAGTAAACGTAAGAACAAGCACGTTTTGGTCAGCTGCACATGGTTTTGGTGATGGAGATATAATATCTTATACAGCAGAATTGATTGCTGATAAATTTACTGGATTAGAAATAGAAAATCCATACATGACAATAACAGTTGATGGTAATTCTTTTAAATTAATTCATCAATATGATTTTGAAGATTTTAAAAAATCAGGATTAAATTATATTAATACTAACTATGTTGCCGTAGGAACAGTCAGTACGACATCAACAACTCATAAATGGTTAACTAACGCAAAAGTAAAAACCATTGCAACTATACCAACTGATAATGCAGAAGATGAGTTGTATATGATTGTTGAACGATATGTAAATGGTGCAACTGTTAATTATGTTGAATTTATGACACCGTTTGATTATGGAAACAGTCAAGAAGATGCATTTTATGTTGACAGTGGATTAACGTATTCTGGTGGTAAGACAACATCTATAACTGGATTACATCATTTAGAAGGTGCATTAGTTAATGTATTGGCAGATGGTGCAACACATACAAATGAAACAGTATCATCTAGTGGAATTACACTAAACAATTTAGCAGAAAAAGTGCATGTAGGATTTAATTATAAGTCTGTATTGCAAACCATGAGAATAGAATCAGGTGCAGATGATGGCACAGCTCAAGGAAAAATAAAACGTATTCATGGTGTAACAGTTAGATTAAATGATTCACTTGGATGTAAAGTAGGCCCAGATTTAAAAAACTTAGAAACAATACCATTTCGTAATTCATCACTACCAATCTCATCTCCTATCCCATTGTTTACGGGTGATAAGGATGTTGAGTTTAGAGGTGATTATGAAAAAGATGGACATGTGGTTGTCGTGCAAGATCAACCATTACCATTGAACTTAGTAGCATTGTTTCCAAGACTAAATACATTTGATGCATAATTATAGAATTGAACCATTTCAATCAGCACATGCTGATAAAATTATTTCAATTGGTGAATTTGAAAATTCATCAGTAGATTATCCAACAGATGCACTTGAAACAAAAGATGCATGGACAGGTTTTCATAATGATCAACCAATCGTTTGTGGTGGCATCAACCCTATATGGGAAGGTGTTGCTGACGTTTGGATTATTATGAAAAAAGGTTCAAACAAACATAAATTTTTTATGCTGAAAAACATAAAAGAAAAATTTGAAGAAACAATAACAAAACGTAATTATCATCGTGTCCAGGCAGTAGTTCGATCTGATTTTACTCACGGACTACGATTTGCTAAATGGTTTAACATGACATCAGAAGGTGTAATGAAAAAATATGGACCAGATGGCAAAGATTACATCATGGTAGCAAGGATTAAATAACATGGCAGCAGCAACAGTGATGGCATTTTCTCAGATACAAGCTGGGAGACAAGCACAACGAGTAGCAAACTACAATGCACAGCTTTATGAAATGGATGCAGTTAATGCAGAAAATGAGGCCATTGTCGTACAGCAAAAAGCACAATTAGAAAAAACAAGATTGAGAGATCAATTTGAAGGTGTCCAAGGTGATGTCCGAGTTGGTTTTGCTGGAGGTGGTGTCGATCTTGGATCAGGAACTGTATTAGAAATATTAGAACAAAACCAAGAACAATTTGAAATAGATGAAAATTTAATTCAATACAATGCAAACATAGAAAAAGCTAATTTACAAAATCAAGCTGGCCGTTCACGATTTCAAGGTGCAGCCTCTATACAACGTGGCAAGTATGCTAAATATGGATCAAGGCTTGGAGCAGCTTCTACCTTGCTTGGTGCTGCTTCAACTGCTGGAATGATAGGATAAAACATGGTTATAAAATTATATAAATCTGAAGTTAATGTTTCAAAAGAACAATCGTCTGTAACTACTGCTAAATTAGAAGGAGATTTTGGACAAGGTGTGTTTCGAAGTCAACAACAATTATTAAATACAACAATGCAGATTGAACAACGACACCGATCAATGCAAGAAGATAAAGATGTTATTGAACAAACAACTAAATACAATGAGGATCTTAATGAAATTGTTGTTAATCATAATAAATTAAATAATTATGATGAAGGTATAATGTCGTATGAAACGGCTACTAATGAATTATTAACAAACACAACTGCAAATATAAAAAACAATAATGTAAAAAGACGTGTTGAAGAACACGCATTAAGACACAACAGTGCATATAAAATTGATATTGGTAAAAATATTAGAACGAACAATACTAAAATATTTAAAGATTCATTAGAACTTAAAAAGAATGAGTCATTTAATACAATATTAACTAGCAATCCAGCATTGCAAACTCAAATGCGTGATGAATTATTTATTGGACCAAATAGTTTATACAACCAAGAATTAAATGCTGGAACTTTAGAAGCTGGGGTAACTGAAGAAACATACAATCAAGCACTAGAAAATGATTACGAGAAAGCAGAAGCTCAGTATTTAATATCAACTAATGTTAGTGAATTTACGAAAAGAGATAAAGAAGGAGCATATAATAATTTAGATAATGCAGTTTATGCTGGACTAAAAATTGCTGAAACTAATGCCGTAAATTCTGCAAACACTGCAAAAAAAACAAATTATACAGATCAAAAAACTGTTTTAAAAGAAGCAACAAAAGAAATATTAGATGTTAATGCAGAAGGTTATCAATTTGATCCTGAAATACAAAATACTGTTTTAGAAAATGCAAGAAATTTACATGAATTAATTTTATCAGATCCTGATAAACTTGTAAGTGGCCTTGAAGGAACAATACAAAGTTTAGAAGAAATAGGATTTGTAAATGAATATATGGCATCAGAAAATTTAAAAAATAGACCTACTGATGTAGTAGAAGCATATAAAAATAGTATTGAAGAAGAATTACAAAAAACAAGTGGTACTAAAAATTTTAATCCTAATTTAATTCCAATAAAAGACGCAATTGATAGTATTTTAGAACACAGAGAAACTAACAAAGACAATTTATTAACATGGGGTAAATCAAAAACTGAATTTATAGAACCTTTAAACATTGATGAAGGTGTAATTATAGATGATCAAACTGCCTTAAATAGAAAAAAAACAGCACTTTCTATTGCTGAACGATTAGATGAAATTCCACAATTTTTTACACCTCAAGAAAGAACAGAAGCTATTAAAGTTGCCTCAAGTGGAAGTAAAGCAGCAATACAAAATTTAATAAACAATGTTATAAAAGTTTCTGGGCCAGATAATGCACCATTAGCATTTCAAGAATTATCTGTTGATGGCTTAGATAGTGGTGTAGCTCACATTGGTACATTACAAGCACGAAATGGTGGTGATTATTCTCGTGATTTAGATAATGCATTAGATGCAATTGTTTTAATCAATAACGAAAATACAAAAGATAAATTTAAATTATTTAATCCAAAAACTCAAATATCTAATGTAGATACAGCATTAGCAATTACTACAAAAGAATATTTAGATGTATATTCTGATAATACATTTTCTGACGATATAACTTTGTATAATCAATTATATGACAGTGCTGAATATATTTTTTATGGAAAAATTTTATCAAATCCATCATTAATGAATTTAGATTCTATTGATGAACCTTCTGATAATAATGATGTTGTTAAATTATGGAAAGAAAGTTTAAATCAAGCATCTGGTTTTCACAACAATAAAGGTGGATTAGGTGAATATAATAACGAACAAATTATTTTACCATCTTGGATGCCTAATACTTTAAATCCTGATGATACAAACGCAAATTTAGGAAGTCTTTTATCTGATGTAATGACAGATGAATTGTTTGAAAAAGCAACTATGAAAGAAGTTATAGATTTAGATGAAAATGGTAAAGAAACAATAAAATTGATGACAAACAGAATGGTTGAACATTTATCACAAAACGAACAAGAAACAAGTGATGCGTCTAAATTTATAAAAAGAGAAATACCAGCCAATGAAATGTTTGGTGTTGAAGAAATTGGTTTGTATCAAATAGATGATGGCAAATATATTATGACATGGGGTCCTCCTATTTCAGCAACTGAAGGATATACAAACAGTGAAGGTCAATTAGTAGTTTTAGATTTAAATAAAATAAAACCTGAATTAATTAAAAATTTAGACAAAGAAGAAAAAAGAGCAAAAGTACAAAAAAAGATTGATAATTTACCAAACTTAACTTTGATGTCTATAAGTGGAAGAAATTAATGAGTGGATTTTTAAAAAGCAATGTAAACCCCTATGCTTTGAAACCAGCATTGTTGTCACCAAAAGGTTATGGTGAAGTTGTTTATCAAAACAGGGATAATCATTTTAATTGGCATCAAACAGTTGGTGTAGCTGTTAATGAAGCAATGATGGATGCTAATTATATAGATAGTTTTCAAGAACTTTTTCCTGATTCTAAAATAACTAATCCTTTTGATACTGATAGTTATATGGACAGTCCATTTGTTACTCCAAATTTAGCCATGTCTAAAGTAGGAGCAGATGTAAGTAAAAAATATGTTACTAAATATTTAAAAAACAAAATGTTTAGAGATATTAATAATTACATAAAAACATTGCCTGAAGATGATGAAAGATTAACAAATTTTAAAACGTATGATCAATTTAAAGAAGAAGAATTAGAAAAAATGAGAATGAGTGAATACAAAACAGCCATGTATTCACAATATCAAAAAGGTGGAGGATTTAAAAAATTAACATCACCAATGTTAGGAATGTCTGTATCAGGCATGTTTGATCCCATGTTTGTAGCCACAATGCCATTAACAGCATTTTCTGGTGGTGCAACAGCAGCTAGTTTTTTATTAAGAGAATCAGTTATTGGACTTGCCATGGGGGGTATTGGTCAGGCTATGGTTGAAACTCAAGTTTATCCATTTAAAAAAAGATTAGGAGAAGAAAATTATACTTCAAAAAATGTTTTAGCTAACATAGCTATGGTTGCAGCTGGTGGTGCATTATTATCACCAGTATTAGCTGGTGCAATACGATATGGAGCTGTACCAGGAGTCAAAGCTGTATTTGGACCAGGATCTACTGAAAAAAATCTAAGATTAGGTTTATCTAAAATGACTGAAAATATCAATAAACTTGATTCTGAATTACAAGCTAAAATATTTGATGCTGAATATATAAAATTAATAGAGTCTAAAGCTAAAACAGAAGATGTTTTAAACTATCTTGGTAAAAAATTAAATGAGCTAGATGATTTAGACCAAGTTAAAATGTTTGAACAACTAGATCCTGAAGGTGCAAAACAATCAAAAATTATAGATGAAATAAATGCACGAAAAACACTAGAAGTAGAAAATGTTTATCCTGACACAAAGCCAGGTAGAAAACTGCACGAGCAAAATCAAATTAATGCACACAGAGCTTTGTTATTAGATGAAGAAATGAAAATTGTAGAAACTGATTTACCCATAGAAGTTAGACAAGAACGATTAAAAATTAGAGAAGATAATTTAAAAATAGCAACTAAGATTTTACAAAACAATCAAGACACTGGTTTAAGCACAGTTGTTGAATCACAAAAACAAGCTGACGATATTTTTAAAACAAAGTCAGATGAAGAATATCTTAGTCAATTTGATAACCCTGATGATATAAAAATATTTGGAAAAAGTGCTGATGATGAATTTACTGCACATGCCAATGAAAACCCAGATTATATATATTCGGTTAGAAATGGAGAAGATGCTGATGGAAATTCTATTATGAAAGAAATATCTGCTAAAGATTTAAAAGCTGACGTTGCTAATGATGTTGACATAATTAAAAGATTAAAGGATTGCGTATGAGTTTTATACATTGTGTAAATAATGCCGTAGCTGAAGGTATTATACCAAAAGAAAAAGAAGCTAAACTTAAAACTATGGTAGAAAAACTTACTGAAACGTATGTTGGTCGTGGCAACGGTTTAGCAGAAGCAGAAGCTATGGCTGCTAAAGATGCTTATTTTGCATTTACAGTTGAGGCAAATAATAAAAAACGTCAAACTGTTTTACAAGCAGTAGCTGAAGATCGTGCTGTTGAATATTTATTTAAATACAGAGATCAAAAAGGTAAATTAGATCCTGGCCAAGCCCTTGAACACATCATAGGTTTTATGGACACTAAACAAGGAAATATTAAATACTTGAATGTAGAAACTCGAATGCGTGTAATAAATGGACAATCAAGTGCAACAATGTACGAAGTATTAGAAAGTTTTAGATTAAATGTCCTTGGTGAAACTAAAAATAAAGCAACATTAAATTTAATGTTAAAAGAAATGTTTGAGCCTGGATCAACTAAAAATCCACGTGTAGAACAATTGGTAAAAGCATGGCTTGATACATACGAACAAGCAAGAAAAAAATTTAATGCTGAAGGTGGTCGTATAGTTAAATTAGACAGTAATGTTATGCCACAACACCATGATCAATTAAAAGTTGCATTAAAAGGAAAAGATGAATGGGTAGAATTTATAATGCCATTTTTAGATCGAGATAAAATGATTAATCAAGTAAATGGTTTGCCATTCAGTAACGATGATTTAATTAAAGTTTTAGGAGAAGTATGGGACACAATATCAACTAACGGTTATTTAAAACAAACAAGTTTTGCTCAAGGTGCATCAAAATTAGGCAATACAAAATTAGATCATAGATTTTTACATTTTAAAGATGCAGATTCTTGGAATACATACAACATAGAGTTTGGTGCTGGTGATGTGTTTAATACAATGTTAGCACATTTAGATTCAATTAATAAAGATATTGCTTTAATGCAAGTTATGGGTCCAAACCCTGATGCATTTATGAAAAAAATGAGGTTTGAAGTTACAAAATGGTCTAACTCACAACCAGGTTCAGTAAAACAAAAAGCAAAAAATAGAGCTAATTCAAAAATAAATAGAGCTGATGCAATGTATCTTTATTTAAAAGGTGATTTAAATATACCAGTTAATGAGGGTATAGCAAAATTTGGTGCATCATTTCGTAATATTGCAACAGCATCTTATTTAGGATCAGCTGCATTTTTAGCATTAGGTGATTTTAATTTAACTCGTGTTAATGCACAATTTAGTGGATTACCTCAATGGAAATCAATGGTCACAAATATGCGTACTTATCTGTCTCCATTAACCTCAAGTTTAAAAGGTCAAAAACAAAATACTTATGCTAAAGTTGCTATTACATCAGGTATGGTAGCTGAACATTGGAGTACCTACGCATCAGGTGCAGCCAGAGTTTCAGTTGATCGTGTTGCTGGCAGTGAATTTTCAAGACGATTAGCAGATTTTATTTTAAGAACAACACAATTATCTTGGTTAACTCAAGCTGGCCGTTGGGGAGCTGGTATGGAATTTTTAGCTTTTTCAGCAAGAAACACAGAAATGTCTTTTAAACAAATAAAAAAAAGCAATCCTAAATTTGCTGAATATTTAGAAAGTTATGGAATTTCAAATAAAGAATGGGAAATTATAAGAAAAACAAAATTGTTTGATGCTGGAGAATATGACGTTGAATGGAAAGGTGCTGAATATTTAAGACCAGACGATATTGCTGCACGAACTGATATAGATCCAAAACTAGCAAATGAGTTATCTCTTAAATACAATCATGCTATGCAAGAATTTGTTAATTATGCAGTGCCAGTTGCTAGTGCTAAAGGGGCAACCGTTTTAGGCAAAACAAGACCAGGCACTAAAGAAGGTGAAGTAGTGAGAATGATGCTACAATTTAAACAATTCCCTATAACTTTATGGCATCAACAATTAGCAAGAGGCATGGGTAGAAAAACTCATCTTGGTAAAGTAGGATATATATTACCATTTATAGCATCAACTACATTAATGGGTGCAGTATCATTTGAACTAAAAAATTTAGTTAAAGGTAAAAACATTAGTGCTGATGACAAATTTTTAGACGGTGATTATTGGTTAGATGCTATGTTACATGGTGGTGGACTTGGATTTGCTGGTGATTTAATATTCGGAGGTCGATATAGTTTTGATTCAGCATCAGGAAGATTAGCTGAATTAGCTGGTCCAGTACCAACAATGGCTGCTGCATTAGCTGATATTACGTTTGGTAATTTATATGATTATATAAACGGAGATAAAACAACTGTGTCAGCAGATATATCAAGATTTATTAGTAAAAACTCTCCAGGTAGTTCAGCATGGTATATGAGATTATTATTAGAACGATATTTATTTGAATACATGCAAGAACTAACTGATCCAAATTATCAATCAAAAATAAGACGAAAAATGAAAAGAACTAAAAAAGACGAAAAAAACACATACTGGTGGAAACCTGGACAGAAATCTCCAAGTCAAACACCAGGATTAAATTAATTTTTGACATCTTAGACCGAATAAACTAATTATTAATATACAATTACCAAATATTCTGTTTCAAGATTTAACTAAAAGGTGGCTTAAAGCTGCCTTTTTTTTTACCACTAGGACAAAACAATATGACTATAACTAATACAACAATCAAAAGCAGTGCAAGTGGTGACGGCTCAACGTCATCGTTTACATATACTTTTCCAATAAACTCAACATCTGAGCTGAGTGTTATTATCAAAGCATCAACTGGTGCTGAAACTGTCAAAGATATAACAACTCATTATACCGTTGCTGATGCTGGAGCCACGGGTGGAACTGTAACCTTCACATCTGGGAACATACCAGCTAGTGGTGAAACTGTTGTCCTATTCAGAAACACTACAAAAAACCAGACTGTTGACCTTATTGAAAATGATCCGTTCCTAGCTGAAGGTCTTGAAAACCAATTTGACAATCTGCAAATGCAAATCCAAGAAGTGTCAGAGGCTGTTGATCGTTCATTTAAAGTATCTAAAACAAATGCCATTACAACTAGCTCTATCACTACATCGGCAGCAGATCGTGCTAATAAAATTCTAGCATTTGATGCGTCAGGCAACCTAGATGCAACTGCAAATAATAATTTAGACACACTGACTGAAATGACTGACGTTACATTATCCAGCCCAGCTGATAATGAAGTCCTAGCATACGACAGTTCAAGCACACATTTCATAAACCAAACACCAGCAGAAGCTGGCTTGGTATCATTAACTGGTTCTGAAACTCTTACCAACAAAACTCTAACCTCCCCTGTTCTTAATACTGGTGTCTCAGGCACAGCTGTTCTTGATGAAGATAACATGGCATCTGACTCAGCTACTCAATTGGCAACCCAACAATCTATTAAGGCATACGTTGATGCTGTTACAACATCACTCAATGCACAAGACCTGGATGTATCTGATGGATCATCTGCTATTGGAATTGATCTTGATACAGAAACATTAGGCATCTTGGGTGGCACTGGATTAGCATCATCTGCATCTGGCAACAACGTTACATTATCTGTTGACGCAGCTCAAACTGGAATCACATCAGTAACAAATGCAAGTTTGGTGTTAGGTAGAGATGCAGACAATGACATAGATTTTACCACAGACAATCAGATTACATTTAGAGTAAGTGCTAATGATGGTGTGGTATTTAAAGCTAGTGGTGAAATAGAAGCAACAAGTCTTGATATATCAGGTGATGCAGACATTGACGGTACACTAGAAGCTGATGCAATCACAGTTGGTGGTACAGCACTTAACACAGTTATTGCTGGAGTAACAGTTACCAATGCAACTAATGCTGTAAACTCAACTCATGTATCTGTTGCAGACAATGAAAATACTAATGAAGAAAATTTAATAACATTTATAGAAGATGCCTCTGCCACTGGTAATGTTGGATTAGAGTCAGACGGAGACTTTGCATACAACCCAAGTACAGGCACAGTTTCAGCAACAATATTTAAAGGTAACATTGATGCAGTAGATGGTGACTTTGACGGCACATTAGAGGCTGATTCAATTACCGTTGGTGGTACTAACCTCACTGCTATTTATAGTCCTATTGCTGGTGGTTCTAATATTGTAACTACTGGTGCATTAAACAGTGGTTCTATTACATCTGGCTTTGGCAGCATTGACAACGGATCATCTGCAATTACAACAACTGGTGTTATTACTGGTGGAACTGTTGAAGCTACTGCTGATACATCTGCTGGAGACAATGCAGCTATTGGTTATACTGCTGCTGAAGGTTTGATCCTAACTGGTCAAGGTTCTACATCAGATATAACTTTGAAGAATGATGCTGATGCTGTTGTCTTTACAGTACCAACTGGCACAGATGATATTTTATTTCCTGACAATGCAAAAGCAATGTTTGGTGCTAGTTCTGATTTACAGATTTATCATGATGGTTCTAATTCTTATGTAGATGATGCTGGGACTGGTAGACTTTTTTTAAGAGGTAACGACAGAGTACAAATACAAAAATATACTGGTGAAGATATGATTAGTTGC
>Ga0209337_1001006_pt1 | contig 21913 bp, 15 predicted proteins | sample LinPmetageLP53_FD_184044 | JGI IMG/M metagenome (GOLD analysis project Ga0209337, IMG submission 184044) | Marine viral communities from the Pacific Ocean - LP-53 (SPAdes) (version 2) | ecosystem: Environmental > Aquatic > Marine > Oceanic | place: Pacific Ocean | collected 2010-02-08 | reverse complement strand
CTTTTAATGCAAATAATAATGGGTGTGATTATGATGTAGTTGATGATATTCCTGGGTGTACTAGTAATACCGCTTGTAACTATGAACCAAACGCTAATATTGATGATGGTAGTTGTGATTACACTTGTTATGGTTGCACAGATAGTAACGCCACCAATTTTAGTACCACTGCAACAATACCATGTAACGGAACCTTTAGTTTTTGTGTTAATATTAACCAACCTAATTGTTGTTGCGTTTACGGAGATAATGAAGTTTTTGGATGTACTGATGATTTTTCACCTGACTTTAATTCTTTAGCAACTATTGAAGATGGTTCTTGTACTTATCCTACTATAGGGTGTACAAATCCAGAGGCTGATAATTTTAACCCTTTATATACAGAGGACGATGGCACATGCAGTATAGGAGGTTGTATGGACGGATTGGCATCAAATTTTAGTACTAGTGCCAATTTTGATAATGGTACTTGTATATATGATGATTGTGTTTATGGGTGTACAGAACCAAGCGCTTCCAATTATAAACCTTCGGCCACTTGTGACGATGGTTCATGCTATGGGGGATGTTGTGGAACAGACTCAACAGGACAGTATCTCATAACAGGGTTTACCCAAAGTAAAATCGATGACATTAAATTTGCGGGTAGGGCATACTCTGAAACTTGCGCAGACCCATTATGTACTGACGAAGTAAGTTGTATCGGATCTGGAGCTGGACAATGTAATTCTACATGGGGATATAATAATATTACTGTGGCAACAACTGATCCTGACATAACAGCAAAATATGGGGTTAATCCTTATTACCCATTAAAAATGAGGGTACCTTCTTTAGGAATAACAAATGGTTGGACGCAAATAACACCGGGACAAGTAACTGCATATACAATAAATAATATATTTTACTGGGATTATGCCACGGACACAGATACCAATAAATATGGAAACACACCTACAACTCCAGTTTTTACTAGATTTGCAGTTAGAATGAAAAATTGTTGCCCAGGATGTTTATACCCAGATATAAAAGAAGAGTGGACAATGGGACACGTTTTTCCACCACAAATAGAAAATAATGTATTTATAGATAGAGGAATTGCTTCTGTATTTGAAGAACATTATAGAATAACAGAAATTAACAGATTAGAAGATTTTGACTTTTACCAAGGAGGATATTTTAATCTAATAGACTAAAAAAAATAAGAAATAAATGGCAACAGGTAATTACGGAATAAAAAGACCAGCAGACGTTTCCCCATCAGACATGGAAATGTTTCTTCATTACACACCAAGTAGAGATGCTAATTTTACGGATTCTTTTACAAAATTAGACCCAGGTGCGTATATAAAACAATACTCTACTCCTTCTGATGCCGGTACTACCGGTATTGGTATTCTTGAGGGTATGTATAATTTAAGTTTAGACCCAGCAATATTTAATTCTAGAGGAATATACACCATCTACATTCGTCCTAGACAAATTATTAAACAAATTGTTGATTGTGGTAATCTTGCGGCATTACCTGAAGTTAAAGGAATAGTTTTAGATCAAAGTAATTTAATTGGAGAAGCTGTTAATGGGGGTTTAGTTGGTTACAGAATAGAATATTTTGATAGCGCTGGACAAAAACTAAGAAACTTCTTTAGGATAGTAACTTCTTCTAATCTTTGTGAACCAGTTAATCAACAACTTTCAAACACCACACAGAAGTCAATTAGGTACAACTTCAATGACGGAGGGTCATTATTATTTTTAACTTTAACCCCTAGTTCAGCCCCGAACGTTAAACCAAACGCAGAACCCTTTTTAGGTAGTACAGGACAACAAATAGTGATATCTAATACCTTCTTTAATCCTGTTTCAATAGAAATTGAATTAGGGGAATACGATTTTGATAGTCTAGGTACAGGATTGTTTGGTAATCAAACAAAATCAATTCAAGACGGAATTTATACTATTTATAATGGTGATAATGACATATATAAACAATATAATTTATATGAAATTAAAGATAACTTTAATGAGTCTTTATATGAAATTAGAGAACAAAGAACTTCTATAGATACCACTAAAAACTTTACTGACATAACTTCATTATAATGGCATATAGAAAAATAATAGGAAATTATCAGTCCAATGCGGACTTTTCTCCGAATCTGGTAGGTTATCAGATTGTGCAGGGACAATTAACCCTATTATCTAATTTTTATACATCATCTACTAATATAGCTAAAACTACAGAGTACTATAGTACAGATAGTTTTAGTCAACCTATTAATCTAAATTCACTTTCTGTGTCGGCGTCAGAGTCACAAAAATTATTAGATAATAATCTTAAATTAGTTCTTAATTTAGATAAAAGTGATTTGTTTAATTATACACTATTTGGTAGTTTAAGAGAACACATTAAAGCCAGTATTACAAGTATAATTAAAAAATGGCCAGCTTCTCTGTATATTGACAAATATGTTAGTGGTAATACATTAAATACAGTTCTAGAGTATAGATATGTTGCCGCAACAGACAGTGCATACTTCAAAATACCAGTCTCTGCAGTTTACAACAAATTCCAAATAAACATTAAAAAGAATCCTAATACTTACCAAGGGTGGGACGGAATAAAGATGATGAGTAAAGATTTTTACAAATATGATTTAATCTACCCAATAGCTTCTGAGGTTAGTGCAGATGGTACATATGTTGGAAACTCCCCTGGATTTTTTAGTAGTACACAAGAACACTCAGTTATAGCATTTACAGGTACATCCGTGGCATCCCCTAATTATGTACATTTTAAGGTTAAAGGTAACCCATTTACTGGTACTACTTTGGGTATTTTATCTGATAATTTTCACATTAGACCTAAAACTTTATATAAAGAGAAATTTTACGATAAATTAGGGAGTTTAGACGGATTTCTTCTTAATAGACAAGTAACACCTATATACACTTCAGAATTTAAGGTCCCTACTGAAGGACCTACAGGTACTTTTACCTTAGTACCACGTAAATATACGTGGCCAACCACTGATGGGTACAATATTGATATAGACACAACAAAATACGGTAATTATGTAACTAATTTAATGAATTTGGCTGATTCATATGACGAATATAAAACTGATTTAGTTTCTAGGTTTTTTACAACAGACGCCATTAAGGAATTTGATACGGATGATAGAAGAGTACAAAAATTATTAAGAATTTACGGTAGAGAATTTGATGAGGTTAAAAAATACATAGACGGTTTGGCTTATGCAAATACCGTGAGTTACAATAAAAGTAATAATATCCCAGATAGGTTAGTTAAAAATTTCGCTAGAACTTTAGGGTTTGAAACTATAGATTTTACTGATCAAAGTAAAATAATGGATGCTTTTTTTGGGGGGACAAACGAAACCGTATTTTCAGGAACCTCAGTTGGGATGACCCCGGTACAATTTGATATTGAGTTATGGAGAAGAATAATAATCAATGCCGGATATCTTTACAAAGGTAAAGGAACACGAAAAATCATTGAATTTTTCTTAAACTTTATAGGGGCACCTACATCACTCATTGAACTTAATGAATATGTTTATACAGTAAAAGGAAAACTTGACACCAAACAGGTAGGTATTGCGTTATCTCACTTATTAGGTAATGCACCTGAAGGAGAGGTTTCATTATTTAACGGAACAGAAATACCAATGGATAACGATGGGTATCCAGAAGTACTACCACCTAGTGACGACTACTACTTCCAAATGAAAGGTGGGTGGTACCAGACTACTAACTATAACGGAGCCAATAACCCACATATGGGACCATATGATGCGGGGCAAGAGTACTTTAATAAATTTAGATGCTTTACTGAAATAACAGGACAAACAATAACAGTACCCTCGGAAGTAACAGGAACAATACCAGCAGACACACTTGTTGCGGTATTAGTTTCTAATGAAACAGGACAAGAAACTAATTTTTTAACCATAAAAAATGCTTTAGGGTATCTTAATTCTAGAGGTGATGGTGGTACAGGTGTAGGTAACACTGCAGGTATATGTGATCCCGCGAATCCTTTAACACCTTGTACATATAATACAGTTAGTGACGCTATTACTTACGGAAATGGAGCGGTATTTGTTTTTGAACACATAGGGGCGGATATTCCTGCTAATATGCAACAATTAGCAAAAGATTTATACGACGCGGGATATGCTGTACTAACAATAAGTAATAGGGCAACAAACTCACTTTATCCTATAGATTCGACATCAGACCATTTTGTTGGTGAAGAGTGGGGATTCTTAGAAAACCCTCTACTAGACCCACTAAATCCACTAAGTCAAGGATGGACAAATTACACATCAACAACCCAACTTTTTGGAGAAAATATTGAGTCAGTAATAGGAGAGGCAACAATTTTATCTTACAATGATTATCCTAATCAAACAAATATAAACACGACTTATCTATATAACACTAATGGAGGAAGATGGGTACACTGTCAAAACCCAAATCTTTACCAAGCTACCACTCTATTAGGTAATATTATGGACTTTTTAACCATGAGAACTGAACAAAATAGGGATTATTTTAAGTTTGATTGGAGTAACTCCTACGAAGAGGAAATATATGTTTCTTGTCCTGGATTTACATTATCACCTGAAGTGGATAATAAAAAATCTTGGATTGTGTCTTCCGGAGATACACTAAACTCAGAAAGACAATGGCATATTAGTGATTCCGATGGAGTGTCAACTAATGGAAGAAGAGACACTCTATATTATGTTGGTGAGGATGAAAGATTGGTATTAAATACAAAAATGGTTGATGCTCATCTTAACGTGGCAAAAGGAATTGAACATGACATGTATACCTATAATAAGTTAAGTGGTTTTCCTATAACGCTTAAGTTTGATTATCTTAATCATGTTGATGAAAATTTATGGCCAGTAGTTGGTGAAAATGTATACACCTCTCGAGGATATAATAGACAAAATTTAGGTACTAATATATATTATGGTTCTTCTCTAAGCGCAGCAGGATTTATGGTAAGTGCCACCACCTTTGCTCAATACATAGACAATCTAAAAGAAAAATTTATTAATGTTAAAAATAGGAAAACTATTGGTGGAGGAGGATTTGGATTCCAACCTAACTGGCCAGCATACCCAACACTAAGGAATCTTTATGAATCTTACGTATCAGGAGGTACTTCTAGTACAATAGCAACAGGACCTGTGGCTAATAATGTCGGTAGTAATCAATTTACCTATAAAAAAATGATAGGATTTGTTGATAAAATAGAACCATACTGGACAAATTTATTAGAACAATTTATCCCCTCAACTACAATAGTTGGGTTAGGTACCAAATATCGAAACACAGTCTTCGACAGACAAAAATATGTTTATAAACACGGACATAGTTCTGTCATGGAAATAGAAGACCTATCAAATGAATCCAGATTAATAAATCCACAAGAAGATTCAATAGGAGATACTCTAAACAATAACACAGGTAGTCAGTGGTACAATAAAAACTTTTTATACTCATCTCAGGTTGGGCCTTATACTGGTTCCATCACAGAACCTTTAGTTCTTAGAAATTCAGATGGGACAAACACAGCAGGAGGAGTAGGTACCCCAACAGTTGCTTTAGCAACAGGAAAAAAATATTATTTTAGAATAGGGGTAAAATTTATATCAGGAAAACAAAATTTAGGAGGGACTAATTTATCCGATCAACTAAGTTATAGTGTAGGTGGGTTAATCGGTGACCCAACTCAAACATTTACTGGGTGGGTACCAGGAGTAGGATTTGTAGGTAGACAAGGAAGAATATGGTTAAAGACAGCTATAAGTGGAACTAAAGATTTAGAAATTTTAGTATTTGGTCCGGGATTCTACGATGTTAGATTCACACCACAAGCTGGTGCAAACCCACAATTACATATAGTCACCGATATTAACGGATTAATAATAGATAGTGTTAAATTATATAACGTATCAGATTCAATCTATATGTGTGACACAGAAGTTCGTAATGGTAATTTAACTAACGGTATGGAGTACTACGACCCACTGAATACCATAAATCAAAATAGATTACAAAATTGGTCAGGTCTTTCAGGAAGTGGGGCACCATCCGGAACAGACAAAAAATGGGAAATAGCACCAACAAACTTCCAAGTATGGCCAGGGTCAGATGGGGTTGAGTCAGCAACAGTAATTGATTGGTATGAGAGAGGATTAATTGATGACGTACCATAGAAAATATTAAATATGAAGAAAAAAGGTAACATAAATATATCACTTGATATTACAACAAGTACGACTTCTTATGGTAACGCTCGTTCTCCAGTAGAAGAGATTTCTATAGAAAAAAGCGACGCAACTTATAAAAGAGGTAGTGGTACTCTGGACAATACACAAAATCATGGTACATTAATACTTGCACAAAATATAGAAACAGATGGTGTAGTAAAAAGGGAAAATAAAAAATTATTTGGAGACATAAACATGGGAAATAAAATGACAAACCCTACAATTAAAACAAACACAATAAAAGGAGCAACTAATTCATCACTATACTCAAATGGATAAATGTAGATATAAAACATTATTAAGAGATTCTGCTAAACTGATTAGTAATTCACAATATACTAATCAAAATACGGCGTATATACCTTTAGATGTTTATACCTGTTACGATCACTTTAGTGCTCCATTATTTAATGTAAGTGGGGCAACAAAACCAAATTCAAACCAAATATACGAGGTAAATGGTAATCCGTATGCGTCACTTAATATGACTCCGAAAGGACCAACAGCATCAACAACTAATTCAGTATGGAATACAAGTCAATCAGCGGCAACCATAGAATACTATTTACCAAACAGTTTTGCTAGTGGATATACCGGCAAGTTTAGAAGTAGTGTCTATAAATGGGACGACAATCAAAACGGATATGTCTATCCCCCAGTACACACTAAAACATTCTCAACTTTTCCTAAATCAACAGACTTAGCTTGTTCTGTGTCAACCACATCTTCAACATTTAGTGTCTTTTTTAGTATTTCAGGTGTGAGTTCAACAACAAACTACTTATCACAACCTTCCTTTTATTGGTGGGGTAAAGATATTACAAGATCGGATACCGCAGGAGGTCATTTGGCCCCTATCTGGGATGGATTTTACACCGCAGGGACTTTAAGTAATTATTTAAGTGGGGTGAGAATAAACACTGGAGGAACTTTCGGAGCATCAATAAATGTGGGACTAACTGGTGGAACTGGAGGTACATATATTTCTAGGACACTATTTAAGGATCCAGTAAAAAATGGACACATAATACCTATCCCAAACCCAACTACAGGTGCAATTAATGTAACAAATGCAGGGGTAACAGGAAATGGAGGATATTGGTATAAGAATCAATGTTACATGAGTGGAATGAGTTTTGATTTAACAATAGGTCATGGTATGGGTGCATTAACAGGGGGACCAACTTTTGTAAGTGCAACTTCAGCCTATCATGGATATTGGACAGGTTTTGCAACAGGAAATGTATATGTTTATAGTGCTTGTTGCCAACATAAAGTTGTAGATACCATCCCTACAAGTCAATTAGGTTCTAGTAGGTCAAATAATTCAGCGAGAAACAGTAACGATTATTTAGTTAAAGGGTCTTTTATTTATTCAGGTGATGGAACTACGGCCTCTTGTTACTTAACTTCTGGGAATACCTACGATACATTAGTGGATAATCCAGATAGTGTAGAATACGAATCTCTAAATAGTAGTTTATTTAATTATAATTTATACTATTCAGGTACAGACCATACTTTTATCGCAATTACAGATCCACCAAAACCACAAGTCTTTTTATCGAAAACTAAAAAGGTGATTGATGGTACATACCTAAACACAACTACAACAGACTCATTATCTGAGGATTTAGGTATGGGACAGACAGAAATGGAGTTAGCGGTGGAGTCTTTACCAATAACATCATCAGGACAGAGTGAGTATTATTTAAGTCAGGACCCATTAGGTGATATTTGTTTAAGTATAAATGGAATTACACTCATAAAGGATGTGGAATACATTTCAGACCAACGTAAAATAACAATTGTTGTTGATAGAACCATTGCTAATACTGTTAACGTTGAAACAAGTGACCAAGTTGTAGCCACTTACGTAAAAGGAAACACAGTAAAAGGTTTTATTTCTGAAACAAATACAGTACCTATTACAGGGATTTATTCAGGGGGTACACTCGCTGGAATAACATATGATGTTTTTAATTATAACACTGGGACGACATACAACTTCAACAATATCTACTTTCCTGATGGTTCACCTGTAGGTTTTTACGAGTACTATACCGAACAACCTATAGTAACAACAGATGATAATTTAAGTAACATAATAATATTAGTTAACGGTGTTAAACTAACACCAAACCAAGACTATTTTAAGTCTAGTACTAATGTCTATCGAATTATATTTAATCAGAATATACAATTATCTGCGGGTGATATAATTAATGTTTATTATATAACTGACTTACTAGGACAATACAGTGGAAGTTTAAGTACTCCGTTCAAAAGTATTTATTGGACGGTAACACCAGCACCACAAACAACTAATGGTGTTTTTGAAGTGCAAGTAACGAATAGCGGAGACACAGGATTCTTTTCTGCTAGTACGGTACAAACAATTAATTACCAAGAAGGAGAGGATAGTTACCAAGTAACGATAGGGCCATATACAACCTTAAATCAAAAGTATTTATATAGAGTAAAAAGTAGTAGAACTTATGTGTCGGCTAGTGGTTCTACATTAACTACAACAGCAACTAGTACAACAAATAAGTTTGATACTAATAATCCAGCTATAGAAACTTATTAGAATTTCTGTAGTTTGATATTTATAATAAAATGAAAGATAATATATTAAAAGAAAATAAAGTAAAATGGGATATATAAAAAAAGATAGTGTAGCGTATGTAAGTGCGAAATTAACCGATTACGGGAGAGAAAAATTAGCTTTAGGACAGTTAAATTTTAGTTATTGGGGTTTCGGCGATTCAGAAATAGACTATGGAACTTTCAACAATGATTATTCCTGGTTAAATAATGGTGCTGGGGGTAATGTAGATTTAGGTTTACTAAACATATTGAGACCATCAGATAACCCACCAGGACCAAGATACCCATTATTACGTGTACCAGGTAATAGCGGAAGTACATATACAACAATAGAATCTCCCGAACTTAATAAAACGATAATTAATAACCAAGCAATAACTAGAGGATTTTTTACTGGAGAAAGTAAAACAGCAACTTATGGGACAAGTTACCCTGAACGTAAATACGATTATTTCCTTAGGACTGGAACAACTTATACTAAGGCGGTAGGTAAATTAGATTTGGCTTCCGTTAGGAGAGTAGGTTCTAATAACTTAAATGATGATGGTAGTTATGGTGGAGGAGGAAAGTTTGGTGTTATAACAGATGTTAGTGTAAATGGTGTAGAACCAGTTGCAGGAGACTTTATGTTAATTAAACCAGGACAGTTTGTTAATGACGATGAAGAAAAAGCTGACCCAGGACAAGTACAAGCCTCACTACCAATGCCATATCTATGGTATAGAATAAAGGAGGTTGAAGGAACAACAACGTTAGCTGCAAATAATTTACTAATAACGGTAGATAGATCTATCTCTAATTTTACAGGTCATACAACTGGACACTCTTTTAGAGATTCCACGGTATTCTTTTACGATGGAGGGGGGGTTAATCATAACCCTATAGACACCTATTATGGGACAGGGACAACAATTCCTTACTGGAATGAACTGAGTTTAACTTTTGATAGTAACTGTGATGTTTCAGTTAATGACGTTAAAGTTTGGAATATGAATATTCCATGGACAGAAACAGTTTGTGGATTAACAGCAGCAACACATGGTACAATGGCTAATTTTGGTTCGACAGCCTACACATCAACCAAAGAATATTTAGAATATACTAATCCAGTTTATTCAGAATCTTATGGGGGATGGGTGGATAACTATAGACAAAAGTCGATAGCTATTTTACATTATACAAATAACTCGATATCTAATTTTTATGGGGAAGGGTTTTATTGGGCCGACGACGGGACCAATAACTTCCAAGTTACACTACCAGAAGTTATGTGGAATGTAACGGGTAATACCTCTATTGGTTTATTATTAACAGGAGAAACCAGAACGACACCAAGAACACTAATATCAACATCTAATGTAAATAGTGAGGTTGATTACTATGAATTACATGTTTCAGGTGGTACGGCAGGGATTGACTTCCCAAGTTATATTGCCCCAGTAAGTGTAGGAAAGATATTCCCTGACTTAAAATTAGCAGTTATTGATGATGAAGAAATAGTTGCGGGATTATCATATAAAAGTAATAGAAATTGGGTCTTACCACAATTAGGTGCTAGTTATACCGCAGTTTCAGGTGGTACTGCCGCAGAAGGGGTGTCACAACCAGGAGACCAATTCTGGATTACCTACCAATTTACAAGTACAAGTGGTTATACCACAGCTATGTATTGTAACAAGTTTACATTTATGTCTCAAGATGACACTAACTGTGATAATTGTGATGGGGCAAATAAAAATCTTAAACTAAGTTTCCCTTATGGTAGTTTACCATTTATGAGAAGAGGTGGAATTGGTTCAACACTTGGAACACCAGGTTCTGATACCGATATAACCACTAAATTTATTGGATGGGACGCTACTGGATTTGATATTTTAATACAAAAAGCATCTAATAACGAACCTCCTCTTAGTAATGCTTGGAGGAGAATTCCGGTTAATCAGGCGATGGACGGTACCTCTATATACAATAACCACAACGGTACTTACTGGGTTGATTACGAAATTCTTTATAATAACGAATTTGTTATTACCAAAGATGATTACGATACCACAACAGGTAATTACGCACCAGATGGTGGTAATTATAGTTTTAATGATTGGATTTTAATGCCAACAGTTTCAGAATTGACGGATTCAACTCCTACACCTACTTTAACTTTTGGAGATGAGAGATGGTTATGGGGTAATTTAGATACAGATATAAAAGCAACAGTTTTCCGTACGACGTTTATGTTTACCGCTGGTGGGACAGAATTTAATACTTCACAAAACCCTACATGGGGAACAGGTGAAGCCAATCCTGCACACAATGTAAGAATAAGTGAGGTATCAGTATTTGATAGTACATTTAAGGAAGTAATAACAGGTAAGATAAGTGATCCTATTGAGAAAAAGATGGATTCAAACTTTACCCTAGCAATGGGATTAGATTTTTAGATTATGGGATTCGTAGACATAAATAGTGAAAATTTTAACATCTACCTAACACCAATGGCGAGAGAAAAACTCTACACTGCTAAGGGAGGTGATTTACAAATAGAATATTTTAGTCTACATGATGGTGATATAAATTATACTAAAGCTAAACCCAACGATCCTTTTACTGATACACCAGCGGGTAAGTATGATAAGGTCCCAAACCTAAGAGGAAATCCTAAAACAATAGGGGTTAACGGATGTCAAGTATATCAGTTAGAAGATTTCATAATGAGAAATCAAGGAATGGAGGGTAAATGTCCAGAAGGTTTTATAAAAGGCATAAATGGAGAATGTGTGGAGGTTAGATATCTTAGACAACAGAATAAGGAAATAACCAGAAAACTTATGAAAAATAAAAAGGCAACAGAACCTAATAACAATAATATTATGGGTGGGGCTCGTAGAGTTACCCCTAATAGTAATAACACAACTACAAGTACTTCTAGCAGCGGAGGCGGTGGAGGATACTAAATAAAATAAAAAATTAAATTAAATGGGATTTCAACCTTCAGGCGATACAACAACACAAGTAACTTTAGATGTAAGTTTAACTAAATTAGGTAGAGAAAAGTTAGTTTATGGAACTGGTTCTAAAATTGCTTTTTTTACATTACACGATGCAGGGGTCAATTACACTTCAACTGCTAAACCCACTAGAGGTAATGTACCAGATGTATCTGGAACATTAAATTCTAATAAAGGAGTTTCTAATGGTCAAGGATTTAAGGACATAATCATGAGAAAAGTTCCGACAGGAATGGAGAATCTCATTGAACAAACTGGAACAAAAAAGATTAAATTCGGTACTTCAACTAGAGGATGGGGGGATGAACTTGGTCTAAGTGCAGATACAGAAAATTATAATAAATTAAATGTTGTGGTTAACCTAGATTATGCACTTAATTTTATGAAATGGTTATCAGAACAAATACAAGCTGGACAAACCATAGACTATAGTATTTTTTATGACACAAATAATCACCCAGCTTCAACAATAAGAGACGGATTTTTAGATTTTATTGACTATATTGATATAGAAACAGACGATGAAACAACTCAAAAGACACTAGACACAGAAAAAGATGAAATAGATGTATGTTTCCTTAATTCTAATACTAGGGTATATAATAGAAGTACAGACAAATATTCTTCCGACATACAAAAATATATGTTTATGTCAAAAGAGTTCTTATATAGTAATGGGGGGATGCCGGTTAACGCTAGTTACCAGGAAAATGCGATAGATAGTCCATTTAAGTTTGCTTTTTCTTCAGGAAGAGAAAATATCCTTTCAGACACAATTAATAGACTTACAGATAACCCACCACAAAAGAAAGAGTTTGGTAAGTTATATGGAGGTGCTGGTAAATGGGGAGTTACACTTGGAATAACAGATTATGTGTATGGTATAAGAAGGAGTGACTGGAAAAGAGACGGAATAGATGGGAATTTTGATAGTGGTATAATTGCTGGTAGTGGATCAAGATTTACTAAGGTTTCATACTTCGACATGGTTAAATATAATGATGGGAAAAATGCATTAAATACTGACTCAGACTTTATCACTATTGACCCAACAGACTACGAAGGTAGACCATTACCAACCAGTATAACAAATCAAGGAGTTACCGTTCCTTTATACCTTGGACAATCAATAGAGGTTTCTAAAAATAAAGGATTTTATCCTAGAACTCATTTAGGTGGTTATCCTTTTGCGATACCTCTTTTAGATATGTGTTCTTTTGGTTCACAATCAATAGCAGTACAAAACGATATTATTGAAAATTTCTTTAGACGAACAAGTTTAACACCTTATTCTTTTACAAATAAAGACGGTAGTGATAACTATAGAACTACTTTAAGTTTTGTTGCTAAACCAAGAACAATGAAATCAACAAGGTCTAATCCTATTAAAGATGGTCTTTTAACAGTAACATTTAAGTATAATAAATCAGTTGCTGAAGGATCAAGTATAGATTGGGGTAAGACAGGAAATTGGTCAAGTAGTTATAACTATAATAATTTCGTAGTCAGAGAGAAAAAAGACTACGGACTTACATATCAAGCACCATTATAAAATAAAATAATTATGCCTTTAATAAATAAAATACCAACCATATCATCAGGAGATTATAAAAATTATAATGCGTATTTTGATGAAACACCAGGAAGGGCCGCAGTACAATATGTATTAAAACCTAAAATGGTAATAAGTGATACAGAAGGAGTTTTTAGAACGATGTTAGGAGACTTAAGTAGAGATTTACCTTATGCGGATTTTACGTCTGTTTACGTAAATACCTTTATTGATTATACTTTTAAGAAAAATCCATTATATAACACCAAACAAGGAAATATTAAAGTAAAAAATGGGGGAACAATGGTAATTCAAACACCACAAGGAGAAAATAATCCAACATATAAGTCCCAACCAACATTTCTAATGGCTTTTCCAGGTAGAGACACGTTGGCTTTAGACCCTCATACTAAAATGTTAACTAACACAAAAGTAGTTACACAAGGAGGATTATCTGTAGATAAGAAAGCAAGTAACGCACCAAATAACACAACAAATAATACACCAACACCAAGTTCTAATAACACGACAAGTTCTTCATCAATGGGAGTAGGTTCAGGAATGGGGTCAGTAGGTGGAGGATATTAAATAAAGAAAATAAAATGGCAGTAAATCAAGGATTTTTTAAGAAAGTTGAGGAAGGTTCCTCAAAAATTAAACCAATAACTGTTTTTACAGACAGTGTAACACTAACTGATAAGTCGGCAAAATATTACGCAGCTGATCGTAGAAACCTTACGAATCAACAAAATAATATCTTTATGACGCTTAACTTACCATTAACACCAACACAACAAACAGTATTTCAAGGTAATTTTGCAACCGGAACTAGTTATAACTTCTCAGGAACAAGTGGATTTAATCAAAATGTTATAATTTACTCACCAATTACGGGAACAAGTTATGGTGAACTGGTAGTTGGACACTCTATTCATATGAAAGTGCCGTTACAAACAGGACAAACATCGATGGGTCCAGCTGCCACCAATACTTGTGGAACAATTCCTTGTGTCCAGACCATCGATATATATGGTTCATATCAATATCAGGGAGGATACAAAGATACTTTTGATAATTTAACTTCTGAAAGTAGCTCTAACGCTGTTGAGTTTGGACAACCAATGTATAATATAAATGGTGACTTAGTTAATTATGACCCATATAAGAGTAATATAGTTTTCTTATTTTCTGACTTTGTTAGAAGACCAAATAATGATGCCGCTAAGTCTTGGGCGACTCAGTCAGCAAATGCTTTAATAAACACTAATAAAGTTTATAAAGATGGTAAAGACCCATTTAATTATGAGTCTACTAATATAACAGGACGAGACATTATTGATGTACCCGTAGGGTTATGTAGATTAGATTCAGGATTCTGTGCTATTACACATCCCTTTATTGTTAACGCGTTTGCGTTGACAGCTGGAACGACAACAGGTGCTGGTTGGGTAACACCATCAGATGGTACTTACGCAGGACCAGGAAATTTATTTTCTGATAACGGAGTTTCAGGTCAAGCAGTAGGTACAGCATGGGGGGACCCAGCGGTTGTAACCAATACTGGTGGATGGGAAGGACAAGCGGATAGTGGAAGTCCATTCACCGCAGTGTATTTTACTGGAGGGACTGCAAGTGCAGGTGGAACAGTAACAGAGGTTTCGGCTTCAACTTCCTTTAGGACAATAAGTACAGATTATGTGCAAAGTATAACATGTGTTGCGGAAGCAGGATCATGGACAACTTCTACAAACCCAACTTGGGTAGAACAATACGGAGACCAAGGACCAAATAATTCTGGTATATATGTAACTAAAATAGGACTATGGGATGCTAATCAAAACTTATTAGGTATTGCAGTTCCAGATACACCAATTCTGAAAACTGGGACGCAATTTATGACAGCAACTCTTAACTTAAAGAGATAACGGGCGTATATTTTCCTCATATGGAAAAAAAAGGTACAATATTAGGGTTAGACGTTTCAACGAAAACAATAGGGATTGCGTTATTTAATATGGACGGTAAGTTACTAGAACTTACACATATTACACCAAGACCAAAACCAAAACCAGAAACAAAAGTAGGTGAGTTAATTAAGAAAGCTGACATCTTTAAGGAATTTATTCAAAAGTATAAAAAATTAGATGTTAAAAAAATAATTATTGAAGAACCTCTTTTAAGAAGTAATAATGTAAATACGGTCGGTACTCTTCTAAGATATAACGGCATGATATCTAAAACATGTTATGATGACTTAAGAGTTTTACCAGAATATATTTCTACATACAATTCACGAAAATTTGCCTTTCCACAACTAATGAAATCTAGAAAAGAGGGACTTAAACCAGTTTTATTTGGTGGATACGACACTAAGATAGATAAGAAAATGGTTATTTGGGAAAAAGTATCTCTTTTAGAACCACAAATAGTATGGCTTTATACCAGAAATCAAACACTTAAAAAAGAATCTTTTGATATGACAGATGCATACACATGTGTTTTAGGTCATATGAAAGAAATGGGTATCTGGTCTTAATTGACAACTTCACATTATATTCGTAATTTTAACACATGGCGAATGAATTTATACTTGATATTTTAGACGAAATTCTGGGCGAAAGACAGAAATCCAATGAGGGGAAACAACAGGTAAGTTATGACTGTCCTGTTTGTTCTCATGATATTAAAGGTATGCGGACCGGAGACGGCAAAGGGAATTTCGAAATTAATTATAGATTGGGTGTGTTTAAGTGTTGGGCGTGTAGTGAAACACATGGAACACATGGAAGTCTTCGTAAGTTAATAAACACATACGCCCCTAAAAGAATAAAAGAGAGATACTTTTCTTTAGTAGATGGTAGTGATTTTGAATACTCGGAAGCAAATGTAGTTACTGAAAAAATCACCCTACCTAAAGAATACACATCTTTAAGTAGTAACAATAAGGAAGACTATCAAACAATAAAGGTAAAAAAATATCTAAAAAGTAGAGCAATAACACAAGATATTATAATTGGTAATAAGATAGGGTTTTGTCAAAGTGGTAAATATTCGGGAAGGGTAATTATACCTTCATATGATAAATATGGTGAATTAAACTACTTTATTAGTAGAAGTTACGTTAATCATAAAATGAAATACCTTAACCCAATTACGTCGAAAGAAGATATAATATTTAATGAAGATAAAATAGATTGGAATAAAAATCTATTTTTAGTAGAAGGTGTGTTCGATTCGTTATTTATACCCAACTCAATACCAATGCTAGGTAAAGTTATGAGTGATAAACTATGGGAAGTTATATACAAAAAATTAAGTAAAAAAATATTCATAGTTCTGGATTCTGACGCCTGGAACGATGCGATTAAATTATATAAAAAATTAGATGGTGGTAAACTAAAAGAAAAAGTTTTTTTAACTAGAGTTCCCGACAATACAGATGTCGCGGATATTGTAAAAAATCATGGATTGTCAGAATTAAAGAAAATTTTACTATCATCAGGTAGATTAAAAGAAAGTACATTATAATGGAAACAATAAGAGAATTAGCAAAATTTAATCATATTAAATATTATGATAAACCCCACAAGTATTATATTGAGGGGGAGGAAATGATTTCAGCAACAACCTTTATCGGTAAGTTTAAGGAAAAATTTGAGGAAGATTACTGGTCTAAAAGAAAGGCCAAAGAAAGAGGTATAACACAAAAAGAAATATTAGCGGAATGGAAACATAAGGCACTAACTTCAACTGAAAAAGGTACAGCTTTTCATGAATATGCGGAGAACTACCTAACAAATAGAATATTTCCTTACCCCCAAGAACAAATCGATTCTGTACTAGGAGAAGGAAATGATGTTAAAGATAGATTTGATAAATTGGTAAAGTTATTTGACAAGTTTTACGAGGATTCCTACGGAAAACTAATCCCAATTAGAGCGGAGTTAGTTGTTGGGGATAAAGAATTGGGTATATGTGGAATGGTTGACCAATTATTTTTTAACGAAAAGAGTAATAAATTAGAAATATGGGACTGGAAAACAAATAAAAAAATAGGTAAAACTAATAGGTGGCAAAACTTTAAGGAACCAGTTTCTCATCTTGATGTGTGTGAACTAAATACATATTCTTTGCAATTATCTTTATACAAGTATATTATAGGGAGGAATACCAACATTAAACTAGGGGATTGTTATATTGTATGGTTTAATGAAAAAAATGATAAATATTTCCCAATAAAATGTTATGACTACACAGAAGAAATAAAAGCAATGATAGACTCCCATTCAAAATGATAAAAGTAGTATATCACATAGCGGATATCCATATAAGACTATTTAAGAGACACGAAGAATACCAAACTGTCCTTAATAAGTTTTATGATATGGTTGAAAAAGACATTAAAAAACGGTCTTTATCTAAAGATGAAGTAAGAATTGCAGTAGCAGGAGACTTAGTACACTCCAAAAATCAAATGACACCAGAGTTGGTGAGTTTTGTTATTAAGATGTTAAACGATTGTACTAACATTTGTAAAACTGTAATAATTCTAGGTAATCATGATTTTCTTGCAAATAACTTGGATAGACTAGATGCAATCTCGCCATTAATCCAGTCTTTAGGGAATGAGGATATATTATTTTATAAAGATACAGGGTGCTATGAGGATGATAATGTTGTGTGGTGTGTTTATTCACAAGTAACAGGTTCGGACAGACCGAATATAGAAGAAAAAAAGAAAGAATCGCCCGAAAAAAAATATATTGGACTATATCATGATCCCATAGTAGGGTTAAAAACTGATGTTGGTTATGAATTTGAAGATGGACAAGAAGTGAGTATATTTGAGGGTTTAGATTGGACTCTTTGTGGGGACATTCATAAAAGAGAAGTATTATATGTAAATAAGAGACCCGTAATTATGGTCGGGTCGTTAGTCCAACAGAATTTTGGTGAAAGCATAAATAAACACGGATTTTGTATAATTGATGTCGAAAAAGATAAACACGAGTTCCAGGATATTAAAAATGAATATGGATTTTATACATTTAGGATAAAATCTATAGATGACGTAGATAAAGAAAAAGAGATATTATTATGAATATAAAAGTTTTAGAAGAATTAGAGGAAGAGTTTAGAAATTTCTGTAAATTAAATGAGATTGAAAACATAGATAAAGAGGCTTACAATTGCTTTATTTCAGGATTTAATGTTAGAAAGTACGGATCAACCCCAATCGGACAAAAAGAAGTGGTTGAAAAAGTAGTTGAGGTAGAAAAGATAATTGAAAAGATTATCGAAAAAGAAGTACCAATAACAGATGATGTAAAAATACAAGAATTTATAGAAGAGATACAAAATCTAAAAAATAGATATAATGATTTAGAGGGTATAACTAACGAAAAAGATACCCAGATAAAGACACTAAGTTCACAGACTCAGTTTTATAAAACACAAGTATCTGGACTAAAACAAGAGATAGAGAAACGTACGGGACCACTACAACGATTAATGAGGGGAGATTTTATGAGGGGTTCAAAACTAGATAATAATTTATACGATGACTAAAATAAAAGTACCATCTAAAGCGAACCTAAGAATTTTTTGGGAGGATAAGGCGGAAAACTATACCCAACAAAGAAGAAAAAAAGTTGAGTCATACTTTAGAAATAAGTATGGGGTAAAAAAGGTTAACCTAATATTCAAACCAATAAAAATTAATGAAGAGACAGGAAAGGTAGAAATAGACATTAGTGAAAATATTATGGATGACAACTACCAAAAAAAGTTATTTGCTTCTTGGTTAAGTCTAACTAATCATGAGGTTGAATGGGAAAGATTATTGGCACTAAACACAAAAGTTCAAGAGAAGTTAGAACAAGAGAGAGATATTGATTATAGGCATCGTACTTGGAAGATTAAAAAAATAGAATTTGATAATTTTTTATCTTTTGGTGAGGGGAACGTCGTAGATTACTCGAAATTAAATGGTATTAGTGTAGTTTCGTCATCACCACCAAATTTTGGGGGTAAAACCATTTTTTGTTTGGACCTTTTACTGTTCTTATTGTTTAACACCACTACAAGAACTTCTAAAACAATAGAAATCTTTAATAGGTACTCAAAAAAAGATAGAGTAAGAGTTAAAGGATATTTGGTTATTGATAACGAGGAGTATAGTATCGAGAGGGGCATTATACGTAAAAAAACCAAAAAAGGAGAATGGACTGTAAAAACAGAATTAAGATTCCAAAAAATTATGGAAGACGGATCGATATTAAACCTAGAGGGAGAACAAAGAAGAGAAACAGATGAACTCATAAAGAAAAACATAGGTACTTATGACGACTTTATGTCCACAATCATCTCCACAGCTTCAAATTTAGAAAATTTAATAGAAACAAAACCAACAGAAAGAGGTAAAACACTTTCTAAGTTTATAGGTCTAGAAATATTAGAAAATAAAGAAAAAATTGCTAAAGAAATGTATTCTAATTGGAATAAGACTTTGAAGATGAACCTTTATAACCCCGAAGAATTAAAAAATAATAATAAAAAACTAAAAGAATCTATAGAGGGGTTAAAAAAACACATATTGGTTAAGGAGACGGAGTTAATGAAAATAGAAAAAATTATTGACGAGTTAGAAAAAGAGAAAGAGGGTTATATTTCACAAAGGAATCAAATAGATAGTGAATTAAGTACTACACAACCGAAAGAAGTTGAGGATGAAATACTAAAACTTCAAAACACAATTAAAAAGACTAAAGATTTATACAGTGAAAAAGAAAAAGAGATAAAAAAGATAGGTAGTACTGACTATGATTTAGAGAATTACACTAATCTATTAAAGCAGGAAAAAAGTCTTGAAATGGATATGGTTAGACATAACTCTGAAATTAGTAATAAGGAGACACAAATCAAAAATTTAGAAAGTAGTGAATTTTGTCCTGTTTGTAAAAGGGCAATGGAAGAGATTGATCATAGTAAGGAAATAGAGGAAATAAAAGATATAATAAAAAAACTATACGTAACCCAAGAGAAATACTTAAAGACCCTAAAAAAAATACAGAGTAAACTAGATAAGGAACAAAAACTAAAAAACAATTTTAACGAAGTAGAGAAAATTAAAATAACATTAAGTAGGATTGAGATTGATTTGGAAAGATGGGATTTAGGAATACAAAAGAAAAACAACATCTTAAAAAGATATAACGATAACCTTAAAGTTATTAAAAATAATAGAAAATTAGAGGAAAAAATTGTAGACGTTAATTATAGAAAGAGTAAAGAATCTATAGTGAGAGATAATCTTATTACTGAAATATCCAAAACCAATACCAACAATAAGACCAACACAAACGAATTAGACACCAACAAGAAAATAATTCAAATCATTAAAAAAGAGGAAGAGGTAGACAATGTCTTTAGAGTTTATATCCAGATGGTGGGTAAAAATGGAATAGGTAAAATAGTGATGAATAACATCATACCCTCAATAAATAACGAATTAGAAAGATTATTAAGTGATACAACAGAATTCGATGTTAAGTTAGAACTTAACGAAAAGAAAGAAATAGAATTTCATATGAACGATAGAGAAACTCAGATATCAAAACCCTTAGTTGCTGGTAGTGGATTTGAGAAGACACTAGCGTCTTTAGCTTTAAGGTGTGTCCTAACTAGGATTAGTTGTCTACCAAAACCTAACATAATCGTCCTAGATGAAATACTAGGTAAGGTATCAAATGAAAATCTTGAAAAAGTATCTCAGTTTTTTGATAAGGTAAAAGAATATTTTCCTATTGTTATGTTAATTACTCATAATGAAATGGTTAAAGATTGGTCCGAAAAAATATTAACCATAACTAAAAAAGATAATATCAGTTCTATTTGTAGAGTCTAATTTTATTTGTATCTTTGTCAAACACAAAATAAACTAATTATGAAAAAATACATATTATTTATCTTTGGTTACACAAATGAACAATTTGTTCTAGAGACCTTAGCAGATTTAGAAAAGATGAGTAGCGATATAAGATTTATGACAGGAGATGGATATGGAATATACCATTTTGAGAGTAAAGAAGGGGCAGAAGAAATTAAAGAAGTAATTTTTGATTATCTTGAAGGTACCATACAGACCTTATTTATATTTGAGATGAATAACAATTATTCTATTGAGATGGATAAGGATCTTAAAACTGCTTTTCTAGATGCTAAATTTAGTCAAGACGACTTCGAGAAAAAATTAAAAAATATAGAAGATAAGTACCTAGACATTGTTGAAAATGAGGAAGAAAAGATAGGTATAATCCCTCTAAAAGATTTATTAAAGAAACATTTGGATGGGTTACCAGAAAGAACACTAACGGTAGATATTATTTTAGATAAAATTCTGGCGAAGGGAATAAAGTCCCTAACAGAAAGAG
>Ga0209337_1001005_pt1 | contig 21919 bp, 19 predicted proteins | sample LinPmetageLP53_FD_184044 | JGI IMG/M metagenome (GOLD analysis project Ga0209337, IMG submission 184044) | Marine viral communities from the Pacific Ocean - LP-53 (SPAdes) (version 2) | ecosystem: Environmental > Aquatic > Marine > Oceanic | place: Pacific Ocean | collected 2010-02-08 | reverse complement strand
TTTTTTCTTATGATGGTTACAAGATGGACAATTAAACACAGCTTCATCTCCCCCACGGGCAGATTTACTTCTACCTAAAATTGATTCTAATAGCTGTTTTAATAAATCTTCTTTCATTTAAAGTCTCTATCGTAAAACTTACCTAATATATTGTCATTAAGATATTTTTTATCTTCTAAAACCTCTAATATAAATTGGTATTTACATTCTAAGTATGTAAGTTCTTTTTTATTGTAAGCCACTTGTAAAATTGTTCTTTCTAAATCATCATCATTTGCATCTTTAATAAATGCATGTGATCCATAGTAAGTTTTCCAATCGCTTTCCTTTAATACTCTTTTGTATACTGGTGGGCGACCTTTACCTTCCCATAGGGCTTTTTCTTTTTTACCTAATTTTTTCTTTAAATTATAAATTAAAGATTTTTTACCAATGTATCTTTTTCCTGTTGGAATGTGAGTTGTTTGATAGATGAAACCAAATGCACCTTCTGGAAGGTCATTAATTTCTTGTATGTGTTTGTTTTGATAGTTCCATTGCATGTATACAATATACGAAAACTATTTTAGGTATCCCAGCGAAGTGCAAAAGTAGTGTCAGCTTCATCTGACATTCTTACAGGTTGTCCTAATTTACCAATTACTAATAATTCATTATCTTCATTGTATAAACCAACTGTTGTAACATAAGGTTTAAATTGTGAACCGGTTGCAAAGTTTGCTAAATTTGGTTTTTGGTCTGATTTATTTTTTCTTATTGAAATATTATGTGTAAAATTATATTCATCTGAATTTATAGTACACATGTATTCATTTTCATAAATAGGATGTATATTTTTAAATTTAGTGCTGTGGGCTAATGATCCTGAAAAGGGTAAATTAAAAAGACTATTAAGCACTGCACTATTATTAATTTCATCTAAATTTTTTCTTTTTAATAATAGAGGATTATCAGTATTTGTGCTTCCACTTTCAAAAGGTTGAGCTATTGATAAATGTTTTGGATGTGTGATAGTAGCTAACCCATTTGAATAAAATATATTTCCTACATAAGGTGAACCATTAGAACTTGAATATAAACTGTCAATTTGTGATGGTGTTCTTGAGGAATTGAAAACCATTACATTAGCTAAACTACCTGTGTAAAAATTATCTATTTCTCCTTTGCTACCAATATATAAATTTGCTTGGTTTTCTATTTTGTTTATTGTTGTGTCCGTTGTGCTTGATATTTTTGAACCTGTTACCCAAATTTCCATTTTAGAAGCAGAACTCATACATACTATATGATGTAAAGAACCAGTAGCTATGGGAGCTGTAACTGTAGGTGTATTTACTCCATCTGTTTTTCTAAAAGTTAATAAATTAGATGAATCTATAAATATTTCAAAAGGATATTGTACTTTTGATTTTACATCAATGGGTTGAGAAGAACCTGTTGTGTATGTTTGTTCGTTTATGGGTGTTTTTATTATTGTTTTTGTTGTGCTTTTACTTAATAGATATACGCTTCCACTAGAGGGATTAATATTCATTGCAATTGTAAAATCTTCACCAGAACTAAAATTATAAGTTTCATTATGGGGGGCTACAATGGAAGAAGAATCAGATGAAACAAAATTAACTGTTGGGTAATCTACGATTTCTTTAAAAGAAGTATTTTTTATTGTCATATCAAAAGCTTCAGTGTTTCCATTTTCAAATTCAAAATGAATAGATAGTTTTTCTAAGTCTGGAAAACCTAAAGCTTGTGGGTCTGTATATGAAGTATCTGTTGAAGGCGCATTAAGAGAAATAGGAACATATTGAAATTCTATTATAGTTTTTCCTTCTTTTACTGTTGGATCTCCATAGGGTCTATAAATATTAATTCCGTCTACTTGAAGATAACTTTTTACTTTTCCCGTAGATGTAAAACCATTTATATCCGTAATGTCAAATTCTAATCTGTATTTTTTAAAAGGTTTTAGTATTCTTTCTGTGAAAGCTGCTTTAAATTGTAGACCTGTTGTGCCATTTCCTGCTACTGATAATTTTACACCTCCTGAAACGGTAAAATCAGATGTGATTGCACTTCCTACTGTCCAATTAGCTGTGTTATCATGAAATATTGTTTGAAATCCATACTCTGATAATAAATCAGGACTTAAATTTTCTGATTTAAATGATATGTTTTTATAATCTAATGTATTGTTATAATAACTATCATCATATATGCTTTCTCTAGTATAATGTTCTGATTTATTAGGAGAAACTTTACCATATAAATCATAGTTAAGATTATATTGTTTAAAACCTTTTATTGGTCCTAAATTAAATACTTTTTCTCTTTCATCTATACTATGGTTAATTAAATTAGTACCTGAAACTATTAAGTTTCCTTTACTATCATCTGTTATGGTTTCATTACTACTTGAATAAATAAAAGTACCAGATTTTATTTTGTTACCATATAAATTTGAAGGAATTGATATTACATTAACTTTATCATATAATGTTCTATTACCTGCTAAATAATTAGCATCACCTAATTTATTAGCTATATCTAATTGGTTGTTTTTATAAAATAAGTGATCTAATTGATAATATTTTATAATATTTTTAGAATCTGTAGAACTACTACTAAAAGTATCTAATATAGATGATGTATATTCAAATCTTTCAACTGTAAATCCTACTGTTGCTGCTGATGATGAATTAAATGTAAATTGTTTATTAGCGTTGAAAGGTACTCTAGATACATCATCAGGACTAAGTGATTTGAAAACTGCCATTCAGGTACATTTTAGTAGTCTAATTTAACTCTAACAAGTGCTTCTGTTGTGAAGTCTTTCTTCAATGGTTGGCTTAATTTTGCTACTGCTAATAAATTATTATCATCATTATATAAACCAATTGTTGTTATATAAGTTGTAGGTGAATCTGTCATTGTTGTATTATTAAGATTTCCATTAGTATCTATATAGCTTGGATTTGAAGAGTAATTATATTCACCATTTTTAACTCTTACAAACATGTATTGTGATGATACTCTTTCTTCACTGTCTAGTTCAAATGATGCCCCCTTTTTTATTGAATCAAATAATTTTTGAGGTAAATTTTCAGTTGCTGCTGCATCTCCCTCAGTCCAGAATGATGGTGTTCTTTGTCTTAAAGCATCACCGTTAAATATTATAATTCCTGCATCAGGGTAAACAAAACCAAAAGATCCACTATCTGGACTAGCTAAATGGCTTGTTTGAGTTAATAGAGAACCTGACATTACACCATCGGAACCCGACACTAGGTTAAATTGTCTTCCCAAATTAGTAACTACAGCAGAACCTGTTTGTGTTACAGAATCATCTGTAAAAAAGTCTATATTTGAAGCGTTATCTAATTTTAAATTTAAAGAGCCTGCTTTAAGGGCATGTTTATATCTCCCCCTAGCTATATTAATTACCCAAATATCATTAGCTTCATGAGAGTCAAAAACAAAATTTGAATTTTCATCTCCAAATACTAATTGAGAATATTGTTTATAAATACATTTAGTTGCTGTGTTTCCAAAAGCTCCTGCTGTATTTGTAAAATTTAAAGAACCTGATCCCGCTTTATGACCATAAGAAATCGTATATTGAACTTGGCCCTCTCCTTCAATAGGATTAACAGTTGCATCATTAGTGGATGAAAATACTTCATAAAAGAAATTACCTTGACTAGTTGCTGTTGAAACAGCTACTTGTACTGATGATGTAAAATTATCTACTAGGATATTACCATTATTTCCTTGGTTAGTCCAAGTGTCACTAACTACTTTGTCTGTGCTTACTGTTGTATCTTCTGGGTTTAATCTATTGTATGTTGCCATTTTTTATTATGTTAATGTTACTCCGGTTACTCCTTGAGTGTTTGATGTTGCTATTACATCTTTAGTTATTTCAACTGGAATAGTTACTCTTGCTCCAGAATCAACACCCTCAATAGTTAAAGTAGTTAATAATTTAGAATTATCACCGAATAATGTTGTACTGTTAATTGCTGTTAATGAGAATGAACCTCCTCTAATAGTTTCACTTAAAGCTGAATTACTAAATGGTCTTGCTGTTGTTGTTGCTGTAGCTCCACCTACACCCTCAAATGCTACTAATAATCTTCTGTCTGCAATTGTAGCTAAATAACCTCCTGGTTCTGTTACGTTTGCTAAGCCTTGGAAATTTAATGTATTTGGGTTTACTGATGTTGAAGCACCAAGTGATAATTGAATTTTAGACACATTAGCAGTTACAATAGGCATTTTTGTTGTTCCTCTTGGTAATGTAACTAACTTATGAATCATAATGTTATTTTCATCAGGAATTGCTTCTAAAAGAGGCATATTCTCAATTGCTTCTCCAAAAAATTGTGAACCATTAGGATGATTTTCATTAAATAAAGTATAATCAATTTCATCATCTGCTAATGCAAATTGTGTTATATTAAAAGAACCGTCTCCTCTTGCAAGTAATTCACGTCCTCTTTTTGTTAAAATTGCATCTACGGTGATGCTTGTATTGTCTAAATATCCCATTGTTGTTATGTTTTGTTATAAATATAATATGTTTTCAAAAATTTAAAGTTTTCGTAAAGGTAGTTTTTCAACTCCCGCTGATGCTTTTAATCCCGCTTTGTCTAAATAAAAAGATAAGTTATCTCTAATGTCTTTATCTATATTGTCTGGTATAATAACAAATCCTTCATCACCCACATCGTTTGATAGTTCTGATGGTTTGTCTATATCTGCTATAATTGTGTTTGTTTCTTCTAAATATGAAATTTGGTATATTGCGTTTTGAGTACCAATTCCCCCCCAATAAAATTGTAGTTCAACTGCTGTTGATGTAGTAGTAGTACCAGAAACTTCTGTAGTTGAATTTCCTGTTGGTCCTCCATTCCCCGCTGGTATTCCACTTGTCATAAGATCATGTGGTCCTTGCATAGTAGGAAGTAAATAATGTTTTGGATGGTCTATAGTTCTATTGATTCCATCTATATAAAGACTACTTGAAACTTGTATAGAATCAGTTGTATCATATTTTTCTAAATCAATTTCAAATGTGCTTATACTTTTAATTCCTTGATTAAAAGATGCTGTGTAGTTACCTTGATTTTGTTTTTGACCTAAATTTAATGTTCCAAATAATCTATACTGACTTTCAGAAGCAACTGGTATTAACATTGAATTAATAAATGTTCCTAATTGTTGCATACCACTATTAACAAAATCAAAACTACCTGTATTAAAACTTAATGTACCAAATGTATCTTTAGTAGACCAAATTTGTCTAGTTAAAGGATTACTTTTTAAGGTTAAAGTATTATTATTCATTGTAGTATTAAGATTACCATAACAAAATACATTTTGTGTGTCTAATGCATTATAATACACACTTGGTGCACTTGAAACTACATCAAGATATCCTGCTTGGATTCCCTCTCCGAATGTTACTCCTGTTCCATTCATTCCTTTATGTTCTATGGTTTTCTTTAAGTATCCTTGGTTGAATTTAGCTTTGTAAGAGTCTCTTAATTTATGAGTAATTTTATCATCTAATAATTCTATATTAAATCCAGACCCATCTTTAAGATCATTTGCAATATATCCATTTATACCATTATAGTTTTCATTTTTAAGATCAATTGTAGTAATTTCATCAGTGTACTTATTAATTAACATAATTTTTTCTATGTTAATATATGAATGGTTTTTAATAGTAACTAAATCATTATCTTCTTCATCTGCACCTATTAATGATTTACCAAAATAGATTGCTGCTGATTTTTGTTCTACTACAGGATTTAAACCATAAGTTATATCTCCTTCATTATATTCATTAACTTTTACTCCTGTTAGTTTTGATCCTTCATAACGTGGATTATTCCAACCTGCTAAATCTATTAATTCATCATCAAATTCTGTTGATGTTAATGTGCCTGGTCCTGTTTCTAATCCTCCTGAAGTGTATAGTTTAAATTTAACTTTACTAATTTTAGAATTTATAAAGTTACCTTTAGGGGTTAAAACATGAGGTCTTAATTCATTTGAACCACTTTGTTCCCATGTACTGCTGCCTGATAATGCTTTTGCTACATCTATAAATGTGTTATAATTTATATGGGTATTACTTGAAGAAATTGCTGTGTAAGATATTACTGCTGTTCCTAAAGTACCATTTAATAAGGATGTATTATTATTTTTATGGAATGATTGTGTTATTTCTTGTAAAACTCCTTCATAAGTTGTATTACTTACTATCGGATGATATCTTCTAAATTTAGATCTTTCTAAAAAATGAGGTTCAATTAGTACTCCTGTTTTGTCTATTGATTTTTGAGGTGTAAATTTTTTAATTAAGTCAAATAAAGTATGATCTAAGAAAGAAACCCATCTTGTAAAGTCAAATATATTATATCTGTCTTTTCCTTTTTTTAACTTTTTAAAATATTGATCAACTAAAGGTTTAAAATCTTCGTATGTTTCTGATGTTTCTTCTCTAGGATCTCCTAAAAATTCATCTAAATTAAATGTACCTAAAGTATAAATTATATCTTCGTTTATTTCATTTTGTGGAGACAAATACACACCAATATTACTAAAGTCAGGAACTTGTCTTTCTGATGAAGGTAATTGTGATAAAATATCTGGTGATAAAATATTATCGTCTGTGGTTCCTTTATCTATTCTTACTTTATTATTTACAGGTGATTTTCCTATTGTATTTGGTGTAGGTAAATGATGTTCTTCCTGTAATAGTTCTACATTACTATTATTAAAGAGTGTAAATCCCTCTAAATAATCTATGTCTATGTTAGGGTGGTGAGATTGTAATAAAGGTATACCTTGAACTGTAAATTGAGGGGTTAATCCTGTGTTCATTACTGCACCACCTTGAATAGTAGTTCCAACAGTTCCATTATTTGGGTTTGAGATTACTCCTCCTACTTGTGATGTTGAACCATGAGATAAATCTAACTCAAAAGATAAAGGATATCTTACAATTAAATGATCAAATGATGATGATATAGTATTACCTCCATATATTAAAGGTTCTAAAGCATGTTGTTGTAATGTATTATGGTTTAGTAATTCACCAAAATAATATCTTACTTCTGACATACCACCATTATAACCTAAATCAAAAACACTTTTTCCATCTTTTAAATTAAAACCCTCTATATTATTATTAGTGTAAAAAGAACTTGTAATTATACCTCCTTTATTGTAATTTTTTATTCCCCCTAAATAGGCACTACTTGGGGCTCCTAATTCTTCTATTCTTACATTTCTAATTTCTGCTGTGTCGCTCGTTGCTGCACTAGTTAAATAAAAATGAATAAATAAATCCCCATCATCACTACTTTGATTAGTGTCTATTCTTTTATTAGTGTCGTTTATATATGTTGTTTCAAAGGTAGTTTGATAATATGTGTAACTAGAATCAGTAATAACTGGACCATTATTAATTGCATTAGTAGGATCTAATTGATTATTTTGACCATTTGTTGTTGAAATAAAAGCATTTAGATTACTATCTGTTGTTGTAGCTTCAAAGCTTAATCTGTATTTATGTCCTAATTTTAAGTTATTAGACACGTTTTGTTTTACTCTAACTTCAAAAGTATTTGTAGGAGTTGAATCAATTGTTATTTTAATACCATTAGTTACAGATGAAAAAGTAGCATGATCATTAGTTCCTCCACTAAAATTATTTGGAGTAGAGGATAAATTATTCCAATCACCTCCTACTGTTATGCTTGTATTTCCAGCTGTTCCTCCTACATTTTGAGTAAAAGTTACAGTGTCTTCAGAAGCATTAGTTGATGATATTGCAATGTTAATTCTACCAGCATGGCCTGTAATTCCTCCTTCTACAGCTGATTTAAATGCTAAAGTATTTTCTGGTATAGTTCCATCTGAATGGAAGGCAGTATTACCATTTCCTAATAGAGCCCCATTAAGGATACCCACGTTACTAGCAATTCCCTCATATCTTTTTGTAGTACCATCTGTAGATATAAGTGCTATTGTAACATCAACTCCTGTTTGGCCTTGACCTTGGTTTGCTCTAAATACACATGATGTAGATGCTTGAAACCCATCACCATTATCTTGTAATGTCCAATTATCAACAGTTTGAGTACCAGCATTAAAATTAGCAAAGGTTCCATTTTGTATTAAACTTCCTGTGTCTGAATAATATCTACTACCAAATGATTCAGCATTAGTAATTTCATCTATAGTTGCTGAAGAAGTATAATGTAATACGTTTCTTAAATGGTTTGATTGATAAGCACCTAAGTGTACAGTTGAATCACTACCTGAAATTCCATCTGTTCCTAAAGATATGTCCCAAAAATTTCCATTAAATATAGGGAAATATTCTGAATCATGAAGTATTTCTTTTACAGATATATTATCCATTACTCCTGCTACTCCATCTCCTGCGAATATATTTATTTCGTTTCCATCAGAAGTAAAATTATGAGAAATATTACCATTACTTGTTATTCTGCCTTCTCCAATATTACTGCTTATACCTCCTGAATTTCCAAACCCAATTGAATCTGTTCCTGAAGTGTCTAAATATTCTGATATAGTAGCTGATGCATTATATCTTTTTCCTGCTGTCATTATACTTGCGGGAACAATAGGACTAACAAAATCATCACCTGCGTCTGATATAAAAGTTACTCTACTTTTGTTATTAATAGTTGCTCCTGTTCCAGTAGCTGTTACATTTACTGTATCTGCTAATTCAACAGGACTTGTTAATTGATGTCCTGAAGAAGTAAGTATACTTGAGGTAAAATGAAGTAAATCTAATTTACCATATTGTGTTTTATCATCTGTTGCAAAAAAGTCATGACTACCTGTGTATGGATGTAAAACTAAGTGTAAATCTGAACCAGATAAACTTTGTGTTGTGTGGTTTGTTAATGAGAATAAATGATAAGCATCTGATCCTGATCTTGTTGGTTTAATTCTAAATTCAACTGTTTTAGCAGACGCTGAAGGTTTTAATATCATAGCATCTGTATTTGAACTTGTCCATGCTGTTTCAATAAACATCCCCTTTTTAGTTTTATCTAAAGAATTACCACTTAATACTTGAGTGAATTTATTATATGTGTATAATTTAAACTTATCTCTATCGGGATCTGAACTACCAAATTCTTTAATATCTAATACTGTGTCTGGAACACCATAACAATTAATTAATGCTCTTAAACCTCTTTCTGTTCCTTTAGTTTTTAAAAGATAAGGTGCATTATGGTATAAACGTTTCCATATTTCTTTTGTTATATCTTGTTTTGCAAAAGTTTCATTAGAACCTGTTATAATAGTTGAAGTATCATTAGTTATCATTGACTGACCAAAAATGTAATTTATTAAATCTTCATTTTCAAATTGGTCGTAGGCTTCTATTCCTAAATTTTGTAGCATATAATATACTAAATTTTTAGAAACACCTAATTTATGGCTATTGTCTATTGTTTGTGTTATTTCTTTTACATGTGTCCAAACAGGATCAAAATGTTCTCCTATCATATCACAAAATAACTCAAATGGTTGGTTTTCTTCTCTATCCCCTATAAAAGTAGGGACTAATTTCATTAATCTGTTTGGGTTTTGTTTATCAAAAATTGAAGCTGATGATAACTGTCCTGAACCCTCAGTGATAGAATTATTTGTGCTACCTAACCAAGCTGATGCTTCTGATGAAGTTGTGTGTGATTGTATGTAAGGTTCTTCTTGTGGGTGAGATCCACTTTTAGGCCATGAATATGCACCAGATTCAAAATATAAATATTGTTCATATCCACTAAAACCTTGAATTAGGTTTTCTTTTTTAAGTGAAATAGAAGAAGAAGAGTCTGATATTACAGTATTTAAAGATGATCCTGATATTAGATTTAATTCATGTATTTGTTTATCATATACTTCTATTAATTTTAATTTATATTCAAAGTTTTTTAGTAATTCAGTTGCACTACCAAAATGTACAAAATTTTCAAAATGGGTAGGTGTTACTGTTTCAAAATTTAAAGAGGCTGTGTCTGTGGGTCTTACATATCCATAATCTATTTCTGGTACATCATATCCCTTTAATTTACTTACTAATTTTTGGTAAGAAGAAGTTGTTGAAGTACTTAATATATCATCATATGATCTAAAAGCTGTTGGTACTGAATTATTTAATCTAGTGTCTATTTTAAAATTAGGACCTTTTATGGATATTGTTGTGTCTGTAGAAGGTAATAAACCTAAATCATAAGTTAAAATAACAGGATCTACTATATTTTCTACTATAGATAATTTATCTCCTGTTTCTAAATTTTCTAAAAGAGGTTCTAATAATTTTATTTGTAAAGTAGTGTCATTAGGGTTTGATGTATCTAACGCAATATTTACTGCTGTTATATTTCTATCTCTTCCGAAATTTAATATAAAATCTCTAAAATAGGTTGAATTTTGAACTGCTTGTACAAAATTTCTTGAGTTATTAGCTAAATTAGTATTATTTGAAGATAGAACAGTTGTTAATTTTAATTCTGTTCTTGTAGAGGATATTTCTTTTATTTTAAAAGCAGGAGTAATAGTGTTAAATATTTTCCTTTTTTGTATATTTACTTTTATATTATAAGTACCTGTTATATATCCTAATTCATTTAATATTTCTAAAGGATCTAAATTTAGATCTTGTATTAAACCTTTTGTATTTTGTTCTGATTTATATCCTTTAAAATTTTCAACAGTGTCTAAAAGGTTATCATTAAGATCATATATGTGGATATTAATATAATCTTCGGGCCTACCAAAATTTCTATCTACTAATGTAGAACCTAAATCTTCAATATTCTTTAAGTTTAAAGTAGGAGAGGTATTTTGTGAAACAATGTTAGCCATATTTTTATTTTTATAGAGAATTTAATCTTCTATCTTTTTCTACGTTTTCTGATTTTAATGTTTCGTTTTCTGATTCTAATCTTGAGATTTTATCTCTTAAATCTTTAATTGTTTTATTAGCTCTACTTAGTTCTACGTTTGTTTGTTGTAAACCTATATATCTATTACTTCTACTAGCTAAAGTTGCATGAGAGTTTATTCCTGATTTTGGTATTTCTAAAAATAGATTATTATATATTTCAAAAAAATTAGTTAGTGAAGTTCCCTCTGTTTTTCTTCCTAATTCTTTAAAAGATTTATCTATTAGTTTATCAGATTCTTGAGTAGTATATATTTTTTTATTTAACTTCATTATCTTACTATTTTAAAAGAATAATCTTCATCATGTATCTGAATACCCTCAAGATTGTCAGATCTAAGCATTAATTTATAATAACGTTCTGGTTGAAATCCTTCCATATGTAAGTCAAAGTACATACCCTCACTGTCTGCACTTAGTTTAGTATAACTAGTATCAAAAGGTATTATTACTTCATTTGTTTCTGCATCACGTACACTATAATAACTAGTAGCTGGTAAATATTGTATGTCTAGATAATTTGAAGAAGATATAAATGTTCTATCTGGGTATCTTTTTCTTGTAGTTACTCTAAAACGGTGTTTTGATTTTCTTTGATATTCTTGCTTACTATTATAAAGTGATAAAAATATATCTCCACTTTCTAGTGTTGTAGCTCCAACTGTTGGGTTATATGATGAATCATCCCATTTAAAAGTTAATTTAGGGGGATAAACTGTATGCGAATCTGATGAAAAATACTGTAGTTCACCAAAACCAAAACCATCTTCTTCTGTAGAATCTAGTTTTTTAATTATAAATCCATTATTAGTAAGGCCTGTTGGGTATGCTGCATCTTGATAAAAACTTGATGAATATTTTTGTACTATAGTAGTTACATCTAAAGATAAATCTAAATTATCTTCTGCTAAGAAGGTTGCTTCTGATCTAAACCCACTACCTGTATACCATATCCCCCCACCTATTGCAATATCATTTGATAGCCAAGATCCTGTTGCCCCCATAGATCCTGTAGCGTGAGCCCATAAAGATGATGTAGCATTAGTTCTATGAACCCAAGTAGCTCCATTTGCTGCTTGAAAACTTCCTGTTGTAGTTGAGGGAGGATTAGCATCATATCGTTGTGTTCCTTCATTAAAAGATTCGCTTAAAGGGAAGATTTCTATAGTATGGTCTGCCGTTAGGCTTTTATTTTCACCTGTGAATAAATCTAAAGATATTTCAATTGTATTAGCTGTTACTTCTTTAGCAACACCTGTTAGTTTATTTTGAATTACATCTCGTATGTCTGTGCTTTTAAACTTGATTAAAATTCTTGAAGGGTAATAAATTTCACCTGTTGTTGCTTTTTCTTCAACTAATTCTAATGCTTCATCTTTACCCGTATTCATATTAATACGATCTGGATGACTATATAATGTTGTGTCTTTTTCAGGAAATATAGAATAATATGCCATTTTAGTATTGTTTTATTTTACCTTTAATATCTGTGTCTGGGTATTTTATTTCAAATAAACTTGGATCTAATGATGGATATATAATACCATCTTTAGTTGCTGTTTCAAAATCGTACTTAAATTGAGAATATCCTAACTCTGTGCCTGCTAAATTATTAAAAATAACATTTATAACAGATTGTACTCCCTTTACATTACCTATTAAATTATAAACTTCTGATTCTATTATAGGTTGATTTACTTGCCATTTTTCTATATTAAAATAATCTTTTAGTTCATTTATACAATCTAATAGTACTTGTTGGTTATTGTTATTTCTAAAAGTTGAAATTTCAAAATCAATACCAAAATTAATTACAAAAGAATCCATTAAATTAATAGAATCTGTTAGTGGTTTGTAATAATTTAAATATGTTGCTAAATTTGTTTTAGTAGCATCATTACATGTTGTAAGTTTTTTATCATTATCATAACCCAGTAAGTATAAATTTGAAGAAATTTGAGAAGATTCTACATTTGGGTTTGATCTTTCTATTTCTGATGATTTTACTATATATGCTTTAGCTATACTACCATAAATAGAGGGCATAGATAAAGTTCTAATTAAGTAATCTTCTTTAGTTATTACTCTTTGTTGTGTAGCAAAATTTGCTGCTGTTTTTTGTTTTATTTCTTCTGTTGTGTCAGCACCTCCCCCACCTGTAGCTGCTACTGTGTTAGAACATGCTAAGGATTCTCTACAAAAAGATACAATAGGACCACTTAAATTAGGTTTTGTATTAATTGTTACTGTGTTTATTTTATTTATAGTGTTTTGAGGTACATTTGATCTAATTCCTCCTCCTCTTAAATAGGTAACAGTTAATGTTGTGTCTGATGGTGACTTTCCGTATGTTTGAGAATGTAAAAAATTAGAAGGATCAATAGATTGATCTAATTTACTTCTTCCATCTCTACCCCCTAAACCAATATTATCAGGAATTGGAAGTATTTCTTCATCTGATTTATTTGAATCACCTGCTCCAAATTGAAGTTCTAGTATACCATCTGATGTGAATCTAGAGACAAATCTTCTTGGTACTCTTTTTAATTTTAAAAGATAAGGAGTTTCTGTTTGAAATTCATATAATGATGTTGTATTTCCTTGAACATTATTTATATTTTCAAATACTGTGTCCTGAGCTAAATAAGGTACTTCTGTGTATTCATTTCCATCTGAATCTATAATAGATTCTATATTTATTATTTCTTCATCTATTAAATCTAATATTAAGAATCTTTCAATATTTCCTATTTGGAAGTCTTTACTAACTCTTTCAGCTGAAATTATTGGTGTTGATTTTTTTAATAAATAATATTCTGGATTATTAAATGAATCTACTGAATATACTGAAATTTCTGTTGGGTCAAAAGAAGATGAAAAATCAAAAACTACTGGATTTTGAAGTATAAAATTAATATTACCTGAAGAAAAAGAAGAGGGTTGGTTAATAGTTAATGCATAGTTAAAATCCGGAGAAAAATTATCTGTTGTTGAAGCGGGTACTAATTGAAATATATCCAAATTTGTTGTAGCAACTGATGTTACTTTAGGTTTATATCCTAATGTATATGCTAAATGAAATAAATTTGTTCTTTCTTGAGCTGTGTCTAAAAATACTTCTTGTAATTGGGTGTCAGTATAATATGATAAAACATCTCCCACATAAGCGGCCATCTCCATAAACATTAGTCCTGGAGATCCTTCTGTAAAATCATTAAAAGTATCTGGATAGTAAGTTTTTGTAAATTCTATAAGATCAGATCTAAAAGAATTAAAATCTTTATTTAGATATTTTATATCTTTTATTGGTGTTTTATTTGATATTTTATTATAAGCCATATTATTTTATTTTAATACCCACCTCCCCCTGAAGAAGCTCCACCTCCTGAAGAAGCTCCTACACTTGGAGAAGATGCTCCTGAATTGTTAATGCTACTATCTTGTGAAAAATTAATTTGTATAGTGTCTGATTCTTGATTAGCTAATACTCTATAAGATATTGCTATTTTTATTTTATGACTATCTGGTTCTTTAATAAGATCGACACTTACTAATTCTATACCCGCTATATTTTGGTTTATTTGGTTATTAATTTTTTCTTCTAAATTAGATAAATCATTTGAATTTTCAAATAAATAGTTTCTTAATCCTACTCCAAAATTAGGTTTAAATACTCTTTCACCTGGTTCTGTAAGTAATACATTTAATAAATTACTTTTTACTTGTTCTGCTGTTGTGTAAGATGAATAAAATACACCCTCTGCATTAAAAGGAAATATAACTCCTAAGGCTTTATTTCTTTTTTCTGCTGGGTTAATTTGAATGTATTCTCTTACGTTTGCCATTTATTAGTTTCTTTTTTTCTTTAATATTGCTCCCATTAAACCACTATAATCTCTTGTTACTGCTTTTGCTACTGGTTCTGGCATGTTTGTTACATCCATAGGTAAAGATCCTCCTGTTGCAAAAGGATTAGCTAAATTTACAGGTGATTGGGCTGTTTGTGTATTTGTATCTCCTGCTGCTGTTTCATTTAATAAGTCATTTAATGCACTATTAGAGGTATAGTTTTGAGTTTTATGATGTTTTATAGGTTGTGTGCCCATAATTTTTTCTTTTAAAGATTTTTTTGTAACTTCTGGTACTTCAACCCTTTTTTCCGTGTGTTCTACTATTGTAGGTTTTAATTCATCACGTAAATCTTCTTTAAGTGATTTAATTTCTCTGCGTAACGCATAATCGATTTCTTCTCTAACTACTTTTCTAATTAGGTTTTCAAAAGTTTTTGCTTTCATTTTTAATTGTGTTTGTTAATAAATATAAGTAGGTTAAGCTCTATAACGCTTATATCCTATCATTTCAAAATCTAAATTATATAATTTTTCAATATATTCAATTTGTTGTGTTTCTACTAATTCATTTAATAAATCATCATATATTTTATCTAAATCTTCTGAATATTGGTTTACATCTAATGGTTCACTTCCCAATAAAGGTAAAGTTCCATTATTATATAGTTGATTTGTAAGTTGGGGATGTATGCCTTCTAAATCTCCTAATAAGGGATGATTATTAAAATCTTTTCCTGAATTTAAATCTAAATCTCCTTGTGTTAAAGGATCTCCTATTTGGTAAGATCCAAACATTATAGGGTTAAATATATCTACTTCTATAAAATTTGTATTTGTTGTGTCAAAAGGTGTAGGAGATAAAGGAGTTGAAAGTGTTGAAAAATCTTCATTTGTTAATCCAGGATATCCTATTTCGTTTAAAAAGTTTTCAGGTGAATTAGCTGATGAATTTTCATTATTTATATTATTACTTTTTTTAAATAATAATAACATTAATAGTTCTAATAATTGTTTTAAAAACATAATAAATGCAATAACTGATAGAAGAGCTCCTACTACTTTTAAAATAACTGAAAGTAAATTTCCAAGACTACCTAACACATCTGTTAGTAATTTTCCTATATTTTCTGCTGTTTGTTCTGCTACTGCTTTAAATCCTTCTACCTTTTGTCTTAGGTCTAAAGCTTTTCTTGTTGTTTTACTATTATGTTTACTACCAGGTTCAGGGGATCCTGATCTTGATTTTGATTTAAATGTGTTTGCTATTGATTCTTGAGATGAAGCTTCCGATTCTTTTTTCTTTTCTTCTTTTTCTATTTCACCCTTTTTATCAATAGAATCTGTTTGTTTTTTTAGTACTTCCTTAGCTTCTTCTTTTATTTTATTTATTTGTTCTTGTATGTTTGCCATTCTTTCATCAACAGTTCCTAATTGAGCCTTAAAATATTTATATGCTGCTATTTTTTGAATTATAGGACTATCTATCCCTCCTATAGCTTGTGTTACTGCTCCACTAAGAGTACTTTGAGCTAAGTTTTGAACTCCCCCTATTATATTATTTACTTTACTTGTTACAGAGGATTGTAATTTATTTGAAATTTCTGTTTTTACTTCATTTGCCTTTTGTCTAGCTTCTCTTTTTCTTTTTAATTCATCTATTTTCTTTTTAGATACTCCTTCTTCTAATAATTTTGCTTCATTTATTTCTTCTTCTATTTTGGGTTCTGAAGGAGTAAAATCTACTGTTTTTAATTTAGGTGTAGGTATTGGTATATTTTTAATTAAATCATTTAAAGGATTAAATTCTGCTAAAAATGTTTCTGGGACATTTGTATCTGGGGATAGTGTATTTTTTATAGTGTTAATATTAGGTGCTATTCCTTTTAATTTAGATAATGATACATTTTCAGGAATTTGACCCCCTGGCATATTATTCATTACCGAATTCATTTTATCCTTAATTTGGTTTGTTATTTCTGATTGTCCTTTAAATAGATTACTCATTTTATTTTTTTATAAATACATGATTACTTTTAATTTCTCTTAACATAGATCTTAATTCACCTATACTATTAGGAAGAGGTTCTCCTTCACCATCCCAATCTTCACTCATAGAATTAAATGTAGTACCTATAGGAGTAGTAGTTCCTCCTCTATCACCTATATGAACATTAGATGTACTTAATTTTTGTAATAAATCTAAAAGTAAATTTAATAATTTATCCATTAATGCTTGGTTTTTTAAACCTAATACTGCTGGTTCTGTTGGGTAGTTTTTTGGTCTACCTTCAGCCGTGTCCATACCTACAAAAATATTAGGAGCATTTATCATTATGTAGTTTTTGGTATTTTTAGTATCATCAGCTAATTCTCCTCCTTGTGGGTATAATGTGTTTAAATGAATGCTACCATTTGTACTTAAAGAAAGAAAATTATGTGAAAACATATGTATGTCTCCTCCTTCATAAGTTTGAGCTGATCCTTGTGCTTCTTGTCCACTAAATTGTAATCTAGCGTTAAAAATTAGTCTGTCTGCGTTTATTATTACTTGTTTACCCTGATAATCATTAGGATAAATGGGTGTTAATATAGGATTTATACCACTGTCTTGAATTCTACTAAATTCATCTGTGATATTTTTTATATTTTCTATTTCTCCTGGTAGTCTTGCCATTTTAACTTATTGATTTAACTTTAAATGCAAAATATACTTCTAATTCTCCATCAACCTGATATCTTGTTGGTATTCCTGTTTGGTAATCATCACCAAATTCAACATTTACATTTGTATTCCCTATTTCTGAATATACTTTTGATAATGCGTCTTGTCTTGCTAAACTTTCAGCTATGTCAAATTCTTTGTCTTTTCCTATACCCTTATAATATTTTCCTATAATATTAGCATAAGGTCCTTTTGCTTTCCAAGCACCACACACCCAAGGGTTTTCATGTTTAGCTCTTACTGTTGCGTTCCAATTATTACAATAATGATGTCTATTAAAATTACAATTTCTACAATTATTAGCACCTGTTGCTATTTGATAACTATTAGGTAATGGAGGTCTTTGTATTATTTCTAATTCTTGTCCAAAATCTTGTTGGTAATATTCATTTGGATCTATTTCTTCTTCATTTAATCCCGCTGTGTCTTCTGAAATATTACCCGTTGGTTCTGTTTCTACTGGTTCTGTTTCTACTGGTTCTGTTTCTACTGGTTCTGTTTCTATTGGTTCTACTGGTTCTGTTGATTCATCAGTTGTAGTTGTTGTTGTTTCTGATGTTATTTCATCGTCTGATTGTAAAAAATCAACAGGTGAATCTAAGAACTTTTTTGCTTCCTGGTTAGGGTCTTGAGGTATATCAGCATTTAAACCAAAAGAATACCAACAATCGGGTGCTGCTATTGTTAAGTTATCTAATTTTTGATTTGAAGTTAAATAAATAGATGATGCATCTAAATTAATATCTTCAACTGTAGGTACCCAACCCATTTCATCTAATCCTTCTGCTTGGCCATTTCTAAGAATAGTAATAGGATCTCCTATATTACCTTTAGCTCCCGCAGACCAGTTGTTTGATTGAGATACAGGTATTGTTTTACTTCTAGCTGTTGCTCCAAATCTAAGTGAATTACCAAATCTACCTTCCACTATATGATCCCCTTCATATGGTCTTAAGGGTTTAATATTTAATTGTTCATTAAAATAGTCTCCTAAGGGAACTTCATAATCTAATTCACCATCTGTTGTTCTTCTTAATAAACCTGCTTGTGCATAATCTTCATTTTTTCTTATTTCTCCTAATTTATCATTACTTATATAATTACTTAAAGCAGGTAAAGTATTATGGTGGGGGTGGTTCCATAAATTTATAGGAGGAAAATAATAATTAGTTTCTCCCTCATTTCTATTATCCATATAATCTTTACCTGTAAGTGTAATTATAGGTACTATTTCGTTAATTAAAGGGTAGTATTTTAAAAAAGGAAATAAGGGCTTAGCTACACCATCAAATATTGGTAATTTAGGATCTTCTTTAATATTTGCCTCTTTATAAATAGGTTGTTCTGATGTTGGAACTTTATTAAAGAAAATCATCCCTACAGCATCATATCCCCCAAAATTAGCTGCTTCTGGGGTGGATCCATCTAATATTACTTTTTTAACCTTGCAAGGGACAACATTTCTCCCCCCACCTAAAAAAGAATCATTAATATTTTTATTATTATTTATTGTTGCCATCTTCTTCGGGGGCTTCTATTTGTTTAGGTTTTTCAACTGTTTTAGCTATTTCTTCAGCTACATCCATTAATTGATCCATTTCTTCGTTTGTTAATAAACCACCATCTCCTGTTGAAGAAGCACCTGTAGATAAACGTTGAACAATAGCTGCCATCTTAATTAATTGGTCGTCATTTTTAACACTTATTTCCATATATTCTTTTATTAGTGGAACTACGACAGTGGCATCACCTAAAGATTGGACTAAAGGACGTAATTCAGCTATTAAAGATGCAAGTTGTTTGGCTTTTTTCTTTTGATTACCGTGAATTTCTTTTAGTAAGTCTCCAAAAGATTTATCATCGAATAATACTTGATTTAATGAATCCATATTGTTTTATTATAAATATGGAATTTTTAGACTTTTATATACCCTGTTTCTATATATTCACTATATAAATTTTTATACTGTTTTTTAAGTATTTTAGTTACTTTAGTAATTGTAGGAGTTTCTACATCTGTTATTTCTCTTATGTAAATATAAAGTGCTTTTTTATTAAATATTTCTAGGTTTTCTCTACGTTTAAAAAGTATATTAATTGCATCAGCTACTTTTCTATCTTTGTTTTTTTTAAACATAGTAAACATATGTTTATCAATATATTCTGTAAAATAATCTATAAAATCCTTAATATCTTGTTTACGATCATCTCTACCTAATTGATATAAAACTCCTTCATCTTCATCTGCTTTTAAAACATCTACTTTTGATTTTTTCTTTTTATAATTGTTATTATTATAAAGTATAAGATAATTTTTACCTACAATTGAAAAATAACTAAATGCTTTAGTACCTTTTTCTGGTTTAAAATAATCTAGTTTTTCTAAAAGAAAAACAATTACTTCATGTTTTAAATCTTCTAAATCATCTACTTCTGTATAGTAAAATTTAAATGTATGTATTAAATTTTCAGCAAGTTTATAAAAGGGATACCAAATTCTTGTTTTAAATATTTCGTCTCTATCATCTTGGTTAGATGTAGCTAAATACTCTTTAATAGCTGCGTCTGTGTCTAGTGTAAAATATTGTTTTTTGGTTCTTTTTCTTCCTCTTTTTTTAGGACCTGGTTCAAGAGAACCAGTGATTACTGGTTCTGGTGGGGGGCTAGGGGCATACTTAAGTTTGTTTGACATGTGGTTTTTACTAATTTTTATTTAAGGGTAAACTCGTTTAGAGCTTCTTGAATTTTTTCTACTTCTTTAAAGAAAAAACCAATTTCATCATCTGCTACAAATGATCCTTTTTGATCTAATTGTTTTAATCTTACATCACAAGCAGTGATAGCTTCACTTTGTTTTGTAATAAAATCTTCTAATCTTTCATTTTTCTTTATTAAATTTCTAATTATAAAGGCAGAAGCAGTTATTACTACTGTTAATATTATACTAAGTGTTATCATAATTAATCTTTAAAAAATGAATCTATAACATCTAATGTTGCTGATGCTAATTTTGGGTTATTTTGTATGTTTACTTTTTTAGCTGCTCTAAGTGTCTTATCACCTTTAGTAGCATTTGCTGGTTTAGAAGAAGGATTAGCTGAATTATTCCACAACTCAAATTCAATTTGAGCAGCCATATGATCTGCTTGATGCATTAATAATGGTAAATGTGTTCTTAATCTAGTTTCTTTTTGACCAGACATAAAGTAAAACTTATTTGAATCATCATATAAACCATCATGAATTTTAATTGTAATAAATTCATTTTGAGTAACTTTACATCCAATTTCCTGTAATATAAATAATGAACGTTCAGGGACTTTCATTGCAGGAATGTCAGTGTTAAACTTATACATTTGACCTAATTTATCCATATGCCATTGTGAGTCGTTTGGTTGGTAATATTCACCTTCTTGTTGACCCATCTTACCTAAATCATGGAATAATGCTGCGAAATGCATTTCTTCGACAGTATATGTGGATATATCGCCTCCCATTGTTTTCCACGTTTTATATAACGAATTTGCACAATCATATACACGTAAAACATGATCAGTATAACCACCTGCAAATGCTGAATGGTGCCAATTTTTACTTGAAGCAGGCATCATCATCATTCTTTCTTTATACTTATCTAAAAATGGTAATAGTATGTCTGTTCTTTCTTTTGAGAAAGATTTCTCTATCTCACTTACATAACGATTCCAATTTGATTGGATTTTTTCTGCTGATAACATAACTTTATTTATTTTTAAAACATTCCAGGACCATTAGCAGTCCCTCTAGATCCTATACTATTTGTTTGTGATATAGTAATCATATTTTGTAATTCTTCGAAACGTTCTTTTAATGCACCTTCTTCCATAAAACGAATAGCGTCTTGGTTTTGTCCTCTTTTAATTAAATTTCTTAGTTGCGCTAAAGATTGATCTAATCTTTCCATTGCTTCATTTAATTGTCTTTCGTAAGCCATAATTTATTTTTTAATTCGTTTAACTGTAGTACCTTTATTTGGTCTATCCAAATCTTTTTTGCGAGGTTTTGTTCTTTTAATTTTCTCTACATGAGGATAATATTCCTCTGTCCATTTTTCAATGTTTTTAATTTTCATTTGTATATTTTTCGTATTGTAAATTACACCAGTTCATATTTTCTTTTAACATTTTTTTACGGTCTGATGGTATATTAAGAAAATCTGTAGTTTCAATTAAAAAACCTACTGCTAGTATACGGGTTAAATCAGATTTGGTCCCTTTTTCATGTATAAGAGATTTTAATAATTCAACACTTTTAAGATATTCATCTTTTTTAACTTCTGCTGCTGATTGTTGTTTTTGTAAT
>Ga0209337_1001004_pt1 | contig 21930 bp, 25 predicted proteins | sample LinPmetageLP53_FD_184044 | JGI IMG/M metagenome (GOLD analysis project Ga0209337, IMG submission 184044) | Marine viral communities from the Pacific Ocean - LP-53 (SPAdes) (version 2) | ecosystem: Environmental > Aquatic > Marine > Oceanic | place: Pacific Ocean | collected 2010-02-08 | reverse complement strand
TGCATTTACAGCGGGGCAGGACTTCTTTTAATGTTTATCACTCGTAGAACTATGGCAAGTGGTGGTGGTACTTCAGGCACAGATTGGGTTGTGCAAGTTGGAGCAGGAGGGCCTAGAGTTCCTTTTGCTGAAACAGGATATTCGTATACGGGCGGAAGTTCAACTTTTTCGGGTAGTGGAATAGCAACTGTAACTGGCATTGGGGGTGGTGGAGGTTTCCATGACGCAAGCAATGTCTATCGTGGTGGTGCATCAGGTGGTAGAAATAATAACAACCTATCTGCGGAATGGAATGGTAGTCTTGGTAAAATAAGTTCTGGTTCAGTCGGTGGTGGCGGTGGAGGTGACGGAGCAGCTGGTGGGGCATCTAGTACAGATTCAAATGCTGGAGCTGGTGGTGCTGGAACTGCATCTTCGATAACAGGTTCTTCTATTACATATGGTGCTGGTGGTGGCGGTGGTACAAATATTGGTAGTGCTGGAAATGGTGGTACAGGTAATGGTGGTAGTGGTGGTGGCCCAGATGAGGGAGATTTACCAACTGCTCCAACAGCTAATCGTGGTGGTGGAGGTAGTGGTTCAAGAACAGGTGAGTCAAGTATTCGATCTAATGGTGCATCTGGTGTAATTGTAATTAGTTATGATACTTCAGACGCAAGTGATGCTGAATTGACTATATCAGGTGGTTCAAGTGCTACTTCGGGTGACAATACTATACATACATTTACTTCTTCTGGAGCATTAAATGTACAAGGAACAACAGGTTCGGAAATTGCTGTCACAATTCTTGCTGTAGGAGCAGGAGGCGGTGGCGGAGGCGGTGGAGGTGGTGGTGGTCAAGTAACTTCAACCACTCGTACACTCTCAATATAAATGTGTTATAAATAGATAAAAGACTTTTAGGAAGAACTTATGGCAGTTGGTACAAAATTTGGCAGTTTAGCGGTTGCGAATACACTTGGTCAGTTTCGTACAGACCATAATGAACTCGCAGAAGAATTAAGTTTTCTTGCAAATACTACAGGCGTAAATCACGTAACGAGTCGTATTTTGTCAATCAAGAAAACAGCTAATGTTACTGCAAACGCAACAGTTTCGGGTGCATTGAACACTTATGGTGGTGCAGTTTCTGCTCACACAAGTGCAAACACCAGATTTCTTGGTAACAATCTTCTTGTTGAAGCAAATACTAAATTCTCAGGAGGTACAGTTTCTATTGGAGGTGCAACCCTTCAAGCAACGATTGCACTTGGTAACACCAATGCTCGTATTGCGACAGAAGTTGCAAGAACAACTCTTGTTAATACAAATCTTATAGGCACAAATACTGCATTGAGATTATTGATTAACGATAGGGCTCAAGTTGCAAATGTTGCAGCTTTGGCTGCACTTGCGAACACAAATTCTAGTATCGCAGTAGAGACTGCAAGAGTTACACTTGTTAATACAAATCTCGTAGGGTCTAACACTGCGTTGAGACTACTTATTGCTGATAGGGCACAGGTTGCAAATGTTGCAGCTTTAGCTGCACTTGGAAATACAAATGCACGTATTGCGACAGAAGTTGCAAGAACAACTCTTGTCAATACAAATCTCGTAGGTACAAACACAGCATTAAGATTACTTATTGCTGATCGTATGCAAGTTGCGAATACAACACTTCTTGTTAATGATCGTATGCAAGTTGCAAATGCAGCTACAAAAGTTGCTCCTGTCTTTACAGGTTCGGTTGGTATTGGTAATTCAGCTCCAGCTGCAAATCTTCATGTTCAAGGAACATTTATTGCAGCTCAAGGTATGCCGATTCGTAAATCAGGTGGAAACAATATAACACTTGCATTGACTGATAATGGTAAACTTATTCGGTGTATCAATACTGCAAGTGCCGTTAATATTCACATACCAGCATACGATACTGTCGGTATGCCTTTGGGTTCTGAAATATCATTTGTTAATGAACTTACTCACGCATCTGCAAATACACTTGGATTTTCCAATGCAGCTGGTGTTACACTGCTTTCAAAAGAACTTGCAAATACAGTTGCAGACAGATTTACTTCTGCAACCCTCAAAAAACTTGAAGAAAATACTTGGATTCTTATTGGTAACTTGGCTTAGGTGATATAAAATGGTTCTCGTCACAGGTTTCGGAAAGTTCGGTATTCTCTCTCAATCAGCTGCAGCTGCCGGCACTATTACTATTCGAACTTTTAATTCTACAGCAGACTTCACTATTCCAGCTGACGTTGATGAGATAGAATATCTCATTGTTGCCGGCGGAGCAGGAGGCGGTTCTAATCGTGGAGGCGGTGGAGGTGCTGGAGGATTCCGAATTGGTACAGGACAAGCTGTAACTGGCGGTGATGCTTACACATTTACAATTGGTGCTGGAGGAGCTGCAAACGGCCCACGTGGTGGAGCTTCTGGTGCAGCTGGGAATAATTCTTCCATAGGAAGTCCTGTTTCTCTTGCATCTGCTGGCGGTGGTCTTGGCAAAGGCGGGCCTAATGCTGGAGCAGGAGGAAATGGTGGCTCTGGTGGCGGTGGAGCTCACAGTTCCAGTTCAGGCGGAGCAGGTGGAAGTGGCAACACACCTTCAACTTCGCCATCACAAGGAAGTGATGGTGGGCCAGGTGGAACAAATGGAGGAAACATAGGTGGTGCAGGTGGTGGCGGTGGAGCAGCTGCCGGAGGTGCAGCAGGTTCGCCTGGAAATAATGGAGTAGGCGGAGCTGGTGGTAACGGAACAGCCTCTACAATCACAGGTTCATCTGTCACATACGCTGGTGGTGGAGGAGGTGGTGGTTTCACTTCTGCCGATTCTGCTGGAGGTTCTGGTGGTGGTGGAGCAGGAACAGGAGATGACGATACAGCAGTTGCAGGAACAGCCAACCTAGGCGGTGGAGGCGGTGGCGGTGGTGGTCAATCATCAGGTGCATTAGGAAATAGTGGTGGTTCTGGAGTTATAATTATAAAATATAGAACCGCAACATAAAAATATATTTGGAGTTATAGAATGAAACAAAAAGTGTATAGATTATATGGTATTGATAGTGCAATGGAACTTTTGCGACCAAAGGCAAAATGGGAAATTACAAACGATAGATTTACTCGTTGGGAAGATGAAAGACCTTGCCCAACAATAGAAGAAGTTTATGATGTTATGAAAAAAGCAAAAGCCTTCGAAGATAATATAGAGACTATATGGAAAGATGCCCAATACGAAGAAGTATTAGAATACAATCAAATATTAGAGGATGCTGGAATGGTGAAAAATAATGACAAGCTTAAACAATAAAGTTGATGTTGTAAGTACTTTATCTTCTGGAATACAAGTTTCAGAAACTCTTGAGGTTTTTAATTTATTTCCAATTCCCATTGGTAGTTTTAGATTAAAAAGAAAGCTTACAAAATCAGAATTTAAGTTTATTGAGAATTTGGATAAATCATTAAATGAAGGAAATCACTCAACTAAATACAGTTATATTTTAAACGATAAAAAATTAAAAAAGTTAAAAGAGTTTTTTTCTATATGTGTGAATGAGTATGCAAGTAGAATTATGAGTATGAGTAGTGGAACAGACCTTTATATCACTCAATCTTGGGCAAATTTTACAAAGACAGGTGAATATCATCACAAACATGAGCATCCTAATTCTATGGTATCGGGTGTGTTTTATGTTAAAACTGATGCAGAAACAGATAAAATATATTTTGATAGAAATGAGTATAGACAAATAAAGCCAGAGGTAAGTGAGTTTAACGTATATAATAGTGACTCATGGTGGTATCAAGTACAGGAAGGACAACTTATTTTATTTCCTTCTTCTTTGACACACAGAGTTGCAACGATAGAGAAAGAAGGTCACGAAAGAATTAGTCTTTCATTTAATACGTTTCCAAGGGGTAATTTGGGAACGAGAGAGTCGTTAACAGAATGTATTCTTGAAGAAAAAATACATAATGTAAAATAAGGAGTGGTGCCAATGGCACATTTTGCGAAATTAGAAACTGTAAGTGGTGTTGCAAACACAGTTACACAAGTTGTGGTTGTTCAAGACAGTGATACAGAGGATGAAGGTGGAAATGAAGTTGAATCTATAGGTCAAGCTTATTGTCAAAAGGTTCTTGGAGGTACATGGGTACAAACTTCTTACAATAATAATTTTAGAGTAAGATATAGTGGTTTGGGCATGGTGTATCTCGGTGGAGAATCTGGAGATACTGCTAATGGATTTATTCATTGGCCTAAACCACACAGTTCTTGGCATCTTCATGCAAACACTTTAGTATGGACTGCACCAACTCCATCTCCAACTGCAAATGCAACGCATAGTTACGTTTGGGATGAAGATAACGCTCAATGGACAGGTGCTTAAGATTAAATTTAAAGAGGATTAAAATGAAAAAGATACTTATACTATTACTATGTTTATTACCATTTTCTGCATTTGCAGAAGAAGAAAAGAAAAGTTTTTTTGGTGCTGACTTAGATATTACCGCTGGAGTCTCTTCCGATTATATCTTTCGTGGATACAATCAGAATGGGGGTCACCTTGCAGTAAATGGAGGGGCTGAAGCATCAGGTCGTGTCGGAGTGGTAGAAGTGTTCGGGGGAATTTGGGCCTCTCAGGTGGACTATGATGACGATACAACGTATGAATATGATTTGTATGCTGGTGGAAATATTGACATCACAGACAATATATCTATAGAAGGTATCTTTACTCGTTTTGGATATGATGGAACAGTTTTATCAGACATTGATGAAGTTGAAGGCACAGTAAGTGCATATGGACTCTTTGGAACTTATTCAGTCAACATAAATAATACTGAAGAAGATTTCTATAAGTTTGGATATAAGTTACATATTCATAATGGTATCGTTGATCTACTTGATCATATCGTAGTCGGTATCGAATATGGAAAGTCTTGGAATTTGTCAGAGTATCAAGCAGTTACTCTTGAGAAACAAGTAGGTAAATTTACAGTCGGTGGTAACATCGGAACAAAGGCACAGGCTATTAATATAACATATGAATTTTAATTGAGGAGATTTGAAGATGATTGGTGTTGGAGACTTTTTTCCAGAGTTTAAATGTAATGGTGTGAATGATAAAAATGAAATGATTGAGGTCAATGATCTCAATGAAGGATGGACTATATACTACTTCTATCCAAAAGATTTCACTTTTATATGTCCAACAGAAATATTAGAGATGGATAGACTCGTTGATGAAGGAGTCAATGTTATTGGATTTAGTGGAGACAATGAGTTCTGTAAACTTGCTTGGAAGAAAGACAACGATCTTATAAGAAATATTCGTCATACTTTAGCTGCTGATTCTGGTTTAGAACTTTCTGGTGAGTTAGGAGTTGTTGATCAACATGAACAAGTGTGTCTCAGGGCAACATATATTGTTGATCCCGAAAATACAATTCAATCCATCACAGTTAATGCTCTCGATACAGGAAGAAATGTAGATGAGACAATACGAACACTCAAAGCACTTCAGGCTGGTGGACTCACAGGTTGTGGGTGGACAGAAGGTGAAAGTTTCGTAGCTTAAGGATTAATTTGGCCTGCACGACTCTTTGTTATAAATAGGAGAAACCGACTACATAATAAAGGGTTTGTGCATGGCTGTTCCAACTACAAGAGAAACATTTAAAACTTATTGTCTTAGACGACTCGGTGAGCCAGTCGTAGATGTCAATGTAGATGATGATCAAGTTGAAGATAGAATTGACGATGCCCTTGCATATTACAGGGATTATCACTATGATGGCACAGAGCGTGTCCTCATTCAACATCAGATAACTTCGACAGATAAAACGAACAAGTATATTACAACAAATGATAATATTATCGGTGTTGTCAATGTACTATCAATTCACGATTCAAATAGTTCATCTGCAATGTTTTCTGCTAAGTATCAAATACATCTCAATGAGTTGTTTGATATGTCTCATACATCTCTTATTCCGTACTATACAGCTATGCGTCATGTTGAAACCATGCAAGAACTTCTGACAGGTAATCCTATTATTCGTTGGAATCGTCATGTGGATAAACTTCATATTGATTTCGACTTCGATACAGTTGCTTTGGGTGAATATATCGTCATTGACTGTTATCGTGAGATTGATGGAGACACATATGCAAGTGTGTGGAAAGATCGTTGGTTGCAGAGATATGCAACGGCCATGATAAAACAACAATGGGGTTCTAATCTTACCAAGTTTGAGGGGGTTCAGTTGCCAGGCGGTTTAACTTTCAATGGTGCAAAAATCTATGATGATTCATCAGCTGAGTTGTTAAAACTTGAAGAAGAAATGACAAGTGGGTATAGTTTACCTGTTGCAGATATGACAGGTTGATAATGTGGCTACAAATAAATACTTTCAAAATTTCAGTTATGGTAGAGAACAAGACCTCGTAGAAGATTTGGCTATTGAGTCAATCAAGATGCATGGTGTTGAGTGTAAGTATCTACCAAGAACAATCGTAAAGAATGATAGTCTCTATGGAGAGGATATTCTTTCGACTTTCGATAATGCAGCCGAACTTGAAATGTACGTCAAGAACGTAGAAGGGTTTGAGGGAGAAGGAGATTTTCTTTCAAAGTTCGGTCTTGAAATACGAGATGAGCTTACTCTTACAGTTGCAAAGAAAAGATTCGAGCAAATAAAGACAGAGAAGATTACTACAGAGGTAGGGTATAACCTTCTTCAAGAAAGTGCAAACACAACAGCTGCAAGTCGCCAGTACATATCAAGTGGAACTGCAAATACTGATTCTATTATTCTTGAAGGATATGACGCATATACGATTGCAAGTGAAAGACCGATGGAAGGTGATCTTATTTTCTTTCCATTGAATAGTAAGTTGTTTGAGATTAAACACGTTGAACATGAGACTCTTTTCTATCAGACAGGTCGTTTACCAACATATGACCTCAAATGTGAGCTCTTTAAATATAGTGATGAAAGACTTGATACAGGTAATACAGAGATTGATGCAATCGAGTCAGCATTCTCAAGAGATGCTCTTCTTTATCAAGTTCAACTTGAAGACGGAGATAATATGCTTTATGAGGATGGTGATTCAGTTATACAAGAGTATAGACTCGAAACTCAAGATGCAGCTGCTAACAATGAGTTCTTTACTACACAGGCAGATAGTATCATAGATTTCTCAGAAGTCAATCCGTTTAGTGAAGTGGATAGGTATTAATGTTTGGAGCTCAATACTACAATCAGATAGTTCGTAAATATATTATTGGATTTGGAAACTTATTCAATGATATTGTTGTACAAAGACTTAACTCAGCAGGAGCTCGAGTTCAATCAATTGCCGTTCCTGTTGCATATGGGCCAAAAGAAAAGTTTCTTGTTCGCCTTGCACAAGACTCTAATCTTGAAAAAGAAGTTATGGTTCAACTTCCTCGTATGGGATTTGAAATCACAGGAATGTCATATGCTGGACAGAGAAAACTTTCTTCAACAATAAAAAATGCAAACTATGATACATCTGACAGTAATCGTTTAAGAACACAGTTTGTTCCAGTTCCTTATGACATACAAATTCTTCTTTCTATCTTTGTAAAAAATGCAGATGATGGAACACAGATACTTGAACAAATCGTTCCTTATTTTAGACCAGAGTTCACAACAAATATAAAGCTAGTTCCAAGTATGAATATTACTATGGATACTCCTGTTGTTCTTAACTCTATAAATTTAGAAGATGCATATGAAGGAGACTTTCTTACAAGAAGAGCATTGATATGGAATCTCGACTTTACTGTGCAAGGTTACTTCTTTGGGCCTGTCTCTACTACAGGTATCATCAAGAGAACACAAGTTGACTTTCATGCAAATAACATTGTTGGCTCTGCAAGAAACTCAAGACTTGTTGTTGTGCCTGGGCAATTTGCAAATGGTGATAGTACATCAAACAGTACTTTATCAGTACATAGAAATACTATCTCTTCAAATAGTGACTTTGGGTTTGCACAGAATTTATTCTTCTTTACAGATGGATTTACATACGATCCAAAAACAGGAAGTGACTCAGATTAATGTCTAAAGGAAATATGGAAAATAAATTTGAAAAGATATTTGACCTTCCTGATAGTAAGGCTCTTGTCGAAATTATTAATGAATCAAAACCGCCAAAGAAAGAAATGTCAGATACACTACAAGATGACTATGATTATGCTCGTGGTAATCTAAGAAGTATCATTGACAATGGAGAGAACGTATTGCAATCTCTTATAAATATTGCACAGGTAAGTGAACATCCAAGAGCTTTCGAAGTGGTCAGTCAATTAATGAAAACAATGATTGATGCAAACAAAGACCTTATCTCACTTCAGAAACAAGTTAAAGATATAAAAGAAGACAAGTCAAAACAACCAACTCCTCAGAATGTTACAAATGCAATGTTCGTAGGAAATACAAAAGACCTTCAAAAAATGTTAAAAGAAATGTGAGGAACATATGTTAGAACCATTTAAGAACTTAGTCGGAATCTTTTTTGCACTATCTGTTACTGTAGCAGTAATGTCAACACAATATGTCTATGCTTATAGTGAAGACCCATATATCTATGCTTCTGTAGAAGAAGAAAGACTATTCGAATGGGAAGTTACAAGAGTCATTGATGGGGATACTGTTGGTATTCGTGTTGAATGGGGCCCCTTAGAATTAAGAAAACTAAGTATTCGTATTCGTGGTATTGATACTCCCGAAAAAGGATATCGTGCAAAATGTGCATATGAGAAAGAACAGGGTAAAATTGCTACTCAATTTGTAACAGACGTAATTGCCGATGCAGCTGCTACTAATACTCCAATTACTTTCGGAGATGTTTCTTGGGGAAAGTATGGTGGAAGAATTATTGCTGATATGTATGTGGGAACAGAAAACTATTCTGACTTAATACTAGCTGCAGGATTAGCTAAAAGGTATGATGGAGGAACTAAGTCATCATTTTGTGATTAGTATATGTCTTTGCAGGGTACAAGCTAACTTATATACTATATAAAAATATTTGTCAAGTGTTTTTTTAAAAAATGTCAGAAAACTATTTAAATAATAAGAATTTGAAAAGTGCAAGTGTTCCTGTTGAATATACAAAGGAACAATTGGCCGAATATGTCAAATGTGCCAGAAATCCAGAACATTTTATAGAAGAATATGTTAAGATTATTAATGTTGACAAAGGACTTGTACCTTTTAATATGTACGACTATCAGAGAGAGATGGTCAATCAGTTTCATAATAACCGATTCGTTATTTGTAAACTTCCAAGACAGGCTGGTAAATCCGTAACAGTTACAGGGTATCTTCTATGGGTTGTTCTCTTTAATGACTCTCAGAGTGTTGCTATTCTTGCAAATAAAGAAAGACTTGCTATTGAACTTCTTGGAAAGATACGACTTGCATACGAGTATCTTCCGAAATGGTTACAACAAGGAGTACTTGAGTGGAACAAGGGAAGTATTCTTCTTGAGAATCAAAGTAAGATTGTAGCAGCTGCAACATCATCAAGTGCTATTCGTGGTGGGTCTTATAATATAGTCTTTCTTGATGAGTTTGCCTTTATTGGAGACAATATTGCACAAGAGTTCTTTGCATCTGTATATCCAACAATATCTTCTGGTACATCAACAAAGATATTTGTAGTATCCACACCAAAGGGAATGAATCACTTTTACAAGTTGTATTCTGACGCCACAGAGAGAAAAAACGAGTATATACCGATTGAAGTACACTGGTCAGATATTCCAGGCCGAGATGAGGATTGGAAAGAACAGACAATTGCAAATACAAGTGAAGAACAGTTTCGTCAAGAGTTTGAGTGTGAGTTTATTGGAAGCTCAGATACTTTAATATCTCCAACAAAGTTAAGAAACATACCTTTTAAAAATCCAATCTACTCTAACGAGAATATACAAATTTACGAAGAACCACAGAAATTACATGAATATTGTATAGTTGTTGACGTTGCAAGAGGAAATATGGGAGACTATTCTGCCTTTGTAATATTTGACATTACAGAGATTCCTTATAGGGTTGTTGGTAAATACAAGAATAACAAAATATCCCCTTTACTTTTTCCAGAAATTATATATAATACTGCAAAGTCTTACAATGAAGCTTATGTTCTTGTTGAGATAAATGATATCGGTGGTCAAGTCGCAGATATCCTTCATAGTGACCTTGAGTATGACAATCTTTTGATGTCAAGTATCAAGGGTAGAGCTGGACAGAAGATAGGTAGTGGATTTGGTACGAATGTTGTTAAAGGAGTACGAACAACAAAACAAGTGAAAAGTATAGGTTGTTCGAATCTCAAGGATATGATCGAGTCAGACAAGTTAATTGTCAATGATTTCGATATACTTACCGAGCTTTCTAATTTTGTATCGAAAAAAAGTTCCTTCGAAGCAGACGGAGGGCATGACGATCTTGTTATGTGTCTTGTTTTATTCTGTTGGCTTGCAAAACAAGATTATTTTAAAGACTTAACCAATACCGACTTTAGAACCCAGTTTCTTGCAGAAAAAAATAAGTATATTGAGGACAATGTTCTTCCTTTTGGGTTTATAGATGACGGAATAGAGTCTGAAGTTAAAACAGTTTTGGATGACGCAGATTGGTTAAAATTGTGAAATTATAAATAATAAAAATTAGAATAAATAAATGTCTTTTTTATTAAGGAGAAATAACAGATGGCCCTACAAGTATCGCCAGGCATTAACGTAAGTGAGATTGATCTTACAACAGTTGTGCCAACAGTTTCTACCACTACAGGTGGTTCTGTTGGACATTTTAGATGGGGGCCAATATTCCAGCCTATACTAATTTCTGATGAAAACCAATTGGTTCAGACCTTTCAGACTCCAAGCACAAACACATTTATAGATTTTTTCACATCTGCAAATTTTCTTAATTATGGAAATCAACTTTTTGTTGTTGGAGTAAAGAACACTGATGCAACTGGTGCTCAAAATGCTACATCAAATACAAACAGTAAACATACTCTTATTAAAAATTCTGACGATTATGAAGAAAACTACTCTGATGGTATTGCATCCACAGGTACATGGGCTGCAAAATATGCAGGAGCATTAGGAAACTCTTTAAGAGTATCTTCATGTTTGGGTGCAAATGCATTTGAATCTACAACTACTGCAAACGTCAACCTCACTGCGAACAGTACAACAATTACTTTTGTGGCTGGCTTAACTTCACAAGTACAGGTTGGTGATACTCTATTACTTGGTGTAGATAAAGAAGAGAGACAAGTTTCTTCAATCACAAATACAACTGTACTTGTACTTTCAAGTGCATACACAGGTAACACTACAAGTGGATTTAGTAGTGCAGCTACGTATCAGGCGGCAGCTCAAAATCCAATAAGACGTTGGGAATATGCAAGTTTCTTTAAGAAGGCTCCAGGCACAAGTAACTATGCTAACACTAGAGGTGGTAGCAATGATGAACTTCATATCGTTGTAGAAGACGAAAAGGGAGAAATCACAGGTACAGCAGGACAGATACTTGAAACATACGAAAATCTTTCAGTCGCATTTGATGCAAAAGGTGATGACGGAAGAACAATTTTCTACAAAGATGTTATAAACAACAAGTCACAGTGGCTCTGGTGGTTACGTCACTTCGAAGGAGGTTCAAATCTTGGTGGGGCTGCAAGTTCAACCTTTGGAAATCCTGGCTCTTTACCTGATAACAGAAGTTTCACTCAGGGTCGTGATGGGCCTCAACCATCAGACGGAAACTATAATCTTGCATTTAATGAGTTTAATGATAAGACAAAGACAGATGTATCTTTATTACTTGGTGCTGGTGCAAATCAGGCAAGAGCAATACACCTGATAAACAATATCGCAGAGGTTCGTAAGGACTGTGTTGTTTGTTTAACTCCTCCATCAGCAATGGTTGTTGGTAATGATGGCACTGTATCAAAAACAATGGATGCAGTTATTGCCTTTAGAAACACACTTCCATCAACTTCTTATGCAATTATGGATAGTTCGTACAAACTTCAATATGACAGATACAATGATAAGAATCGTTATGTACCTCTGAATGGAGATACTGCTGGACTTATTGTTAGGGCTGACATTACAAGAGATGCATGGTATTCTCCTGCTGGATTTAATCGTGGTCAGATTAAAAATGTACTTAGACTTTCTTATAATCCTATTAAAGCACAGAGAGATCAACTCTATAAGTCTGGAATCAATCCTGTAGTAACTTTCCCAGGCCAAGGAACAGTTCTCTTTGGGGATAAGACGTTATTGTCTCAACCAAGTGCCTTTGATAGAATCAATGTAAGAAGATTGTTCATTGTACTAGAGAAAGCAATCGAACTTGCAGCTAACTTTACACTGTTCGAGTTCAATGACGAGTTTACTCGGTCACAGTTCAAGAATCTTATAGAACCTTTCCTAAGAGATGTTCAAGGTCGAAGAGGAATTACAGACTTCCAAGTAGTATGTGATGGTTCAAATAATACAGGAGAAGTTATTGATCGTAATGAGTTTGTCGGAGATATATACGTCAAACCAAATCGTTCAATCAACTACATTCAGTTGAACTTTGTTGCAGTAAGAACAGGAGTTGAATTTACCGAAGTAGTAGGCAAATTTGGTTAATAAATACTTTTTAGGAGAACACACTAATGGCTTTTAATGTAAATGAATTTGCTGGTGCTTTAGTCGGAGGCGGTGCAAGAAATTCACTTTTCAAAGTGGATATACAAAATCCGATAAACGGAGCTAATGATATACAAGTTCCGTTACTTTGTAGAGCTGCACAGATTCCTGCTTCAACTCTAACTCCTATTGAAGTTCCTTACTTTGGTAGAAGAATAAAGATTGCTGGAAATAGAACCTTTGCAGAGTGGACAGTTACAATACTCAATGATGAGGATTTTGGTCTACGAAATGCAATGGAACAATGGACAAACAGCATCAATAGTTTTCAAGGAAACCTTAGAACTACGGGTGGTGCATCTCCAACACTCTATAAATCTTCTGCACAAGTAACTCACTATGGTAAAGATGGTCAAGAACTTAGAATCTATAACTTTATAGGACTCTTTCCTTCAGAAGTTGGTGCGATTGACCTTGCATGGGATGGTGGTGACGCCATTGAAGAGTTCACTTGTACATTCCAATACGATTATTGGGAAGTGAGTGGTGGTCAAACAGGTAATGCTGGAGGGGCTTAATCCAAAAGTTCTAAATTTACTATTGACATTGACACACTATAGATATATAATGATATAAGGTAGGGAACATGGAATTATTTGGATTTCAAATCAATCGCAATCAAGCGAACAAAGATGAGCAAGACCTCACACCATCTTTTATAGCTCCAGAACAATCGGATGGGGCCGTAGAACTATCGGGTGGTGGGCATACAGGCACATACCTTGATTTAGAGGGTAATGCAAAGACGGAAGCTGATCTTGTTACCAAGTATCGGGTGATGTCTATTCAGCCCGAAGCAGATATTGCTGTACAGGACATTATCAATGAAGCAATTGTTTTAGATGATGATGACACTCCTGTATCAATAGAACTTGACCGACTTGAGATAGCTGATTCCATAAAAGATAAAATCAGAGAAGAATTTGATCACTTACTCGGTCTTGTTGACTTTAGTAATGATGCATACGAGTTGTTCAGACGCTGGTATGTGGATGGTCGTATCTATTTTCATGTTCTTATCAACAAAAAGAAAACACGACTCGGAATACAAGAGTTAAGATATATTGACCCACGTAAAATTCGTAAGATGAGAGAACCTATCAAAGCAACTGACAACAAAACAGGTGTCGAGATCATAAAAGGTTACAATGAATTTTATATGTTCAATAACACAGGGATTAGTGATAAGACAACAGGTGGAATTAAGATAGCACCAGACAGTATCATCTATTGTCACTCTGGTATACTTGATGAGAACAACAATATGGTTCTGTCTCATCTACACAAATCAATTAAACCTCTCAATCAGCTTAGAATGATGGAAGATGCAGTTGTCATCTATCGTCTTGCAAGAGCTCCTGAGAGAAGAGTTTTCTATATTGACGTAGGAAACTTACCAAAGATTAAAGCGGAGCAACATTTACGAGACATGATGACTCGTAATAAGAACAAAGTTGTCTACGATGCAGCCACTGGTGAAGTGCGAGATGATCGTAAGTTTATGACAATGCTAGAGGACTTTTGGCTCCCTAGAAGAGAAGGTGGGCGAGGCACAGAAATTACAACGCTTCCTGGCGGACAAAACCTCGGAGAGATGGAGGATGTAGAGTATTTTCGTAAGCGATTATATAAATCATTAAATGTTCCAGTATCTCGATTAGAGGCTGAAAATCAATTTTCTATTGGTCGTTCCACCGAAGTTACAAGAGATGAGGTAAAGTTCTCAAAATTCGTTAAGAGACTACGTTCTCGTTTCTCAGAGATGTTTGACAATATGCTTGAAATACATCTTGCACTTAAAGGTGTTGTAAGAAGAAGTGAGTGGAAAGAACTCAAACAAAAGATTTCATACAACTTTGCTGATGACAATCATTTCACAGAATTAAAAGAGTCTGAAATATTGAGAGAAAGACTTGGCCTTTTACAAGAGGTAGATCAGTTTGTTGGAAAATACTTCTCAGAGAATTATGTTCGTAAGACCATATTGAGAATGAATGAAGAAGATATTAAACAACAAGAAGAAGAAATAGCTGACGAAGAGAAAGCTGGTGCGTATGATGATGAAGATGAAGAACAAGAGGCAGTTGAACCTGTTGCTCCAACAATTGAAGAAGAAGAAAAAGAAGAAGAAAAGAGAATCGAACCTATTGTTGTTGAAAAAGAAATTAGTTACGAAGAAAAAAAACTTGTTGAAAGTATGACGAATCTTATGGAGTCGGTTGCAAACTCTGAATCTTCAACGGCTGATAAGGAATGATTTATGAAATTGAACGTAAATACGGCAAAACATATTTCAGACCTTCTCAGAACAATAAGAACAAACGCAATACACTATACGGAAGTTGAGAAAAAAGACAAAACGAGAAAGTCTAACTACGTTCAACATCTACAACAGTTACGTGGCACTAAGGTCAAGGGTGATCCTCTTGATCCATATATGCTGGTCTATAAAGTAAATCGTGCAAAACAAATCATAAAAGTATTACAAGCTAACGTGGAGAAGTCTCGGTTGGACATTTTAGCATGAGCCAAGAAGTTGCAAATGCTAAGATACTTTCTACGCTTATTGGAGTACTCAAAAAACAGCGTACAGAACTCTCAAAAGAATTAAAAGAAGAAACAATTAATCTTTTCGAGTCTCTTGAAATTCCTACTCCAGAACAAGGAGAAAAGGGAGAGACTGGTGATCAAGGCCCTCAAGGTACGAAGGGCGAAAAAGGTGATTCTGTTTCTGCAAAAGAACTTGCGGAACAACTTCGTACATTAAAAGGAGACAAGGGTGATACAGGTAATGTCGGGCCACAGGGAGACAAGGGAGAGACTGGCGATAAAGGTGAACAAGGAAATAAGGGAGACACAGGCTCAAGAGGGTTTCGTGGATATGAAGGAATACAGGGACTACAAGGCCCAGAAGGTCAAAGAGGAAGTCAAGGAGAAAAGGGCAACCAAGGAATACAGGGAATCCAAGGTAAGGGTATCAAAGGGGACACTGGTGTACAAGGTAAAACAGGGCCCACAGGGGAAAAGGGCAGTCAAGGTGAAAGAGGACAACAGGGTTCTATTGGACTGCAAGGCGTAAAAGGATCGACAGGTCAAACGGGCGATAAAGGGGATCAGGGAGAGAAAGGTGATACAGGAGATACACCATCTCTCGAACCGATTGTAGATCAATTCGGAAAACTTAAAGAGGATTTATCAAAAAGACTTGACAATCGTATGTCTCGTATTGCAGCTTCTGCTGGAAGTAGTAGTGGTGGTGGAGAGGTAAGACTTGAGTTTTTAGATGATGTTGACAGAGCAACTGCAAAGGTTAACAACAAGTTTCTTCAATACAATGCAGCCACTGGAAAGTGGAGAGGTCAGGATGGAACTTCAAATAACGTACTATTTCTTGCGGTTGCAAATGCAACTGTTCTGTTTAATGATCGTATGCAAGTTGCAAACACGACACTTCTTGTCAATGATCGTATGCAAGTTTCGAATACAACACTTCTTGTTAATGATCGTGCTCAGGTTGCAAATGTTGCATCTTTAGCTGCACTTGCAAATACAAATACAAGTATTGCTACAAAATTTGCTTCTGCAAACCTTGTTGCGACTGCATCAACATCTGAAAATACAGAAACACAGGCAGGAGTACAGTTTTCAGATAGACTTTTGGTAAATCCAGCTGGATATATCACGATAAATATTGGTGGAACTGAATATAAAGTTCCTTATTTTTCATAGTTTTTTTGAATAAAGTTTTAAAACTTATAAATAATAAAAATTAGTCTATTTGGAGGATATTATGACAGAGGTATTAAGTAAAGACGTTGTGAATCATTTAATGCAAGATAGAACATCTGAGTTCAAACAAGGCGTTGCAGACCTTCTTATGCAGAAAGCAAAAGATGCTGTTGCACTTAAAAGAATAGAAGTTGGACAATCTTTGTTTGATAAAGAAACCACAGAAGAGGAATAACCAATGAAAAAGTTTAGTGAGTTATTTACCGAAGCAGGGCAACCATTTACAGGTTATAGACCAAGGCCTGCAAATGATGCAGCTGCTCTCGGTGCAGCTCCTCATGCAATAGGTGAAAAAGAATTTATGGATTTACATACAATTCAGAAAGCACCATATTTGAATGATTCACAAGAAAAGATTTTCAATGGTACAATAGATCAACCCTTTTCAACGCCAGGCCATGAAGGTAATGACAGAGGAAAAGGTAATCCCCCTGTATCTGGTAAGTTGGCAGAGAAAGGTGAGAGAGATGACAAACCTACTCAGGGAACTGATGCATCTGCAAAGGTCATGGGTAAACTCTTTGGTAAGAATCGTAACACTTCAAATCTCACAGGTAATAAACTTGGAGAAGAAGTTGAAGTCGAACTTGATGAAGATGAAGTTGTAGAAGTTCAACTTGATGAAGCAATAGTAGACACTCTTAAAAAGATTGCAAAAGACAAACAAGCACAAAAAATTAAATTTAAAAATGGTAAGACTTTAACAGTTGATATGCAAACTGCAAATCTTCTCGTCAAAGTTATTGGTGCATTAAAACCCGCTAATCAAAAGAAGTTTGCTGACACTATGGAAAAGGGCCCTAGTGCATTTATGAAGATGGTAGATTTTGCTTATTCTGCTACGAAATAAGGAATAGAGATGACAACTAAAATATACAACAATCAAAAGGGTGGATATGTAACTGTATCTGCAAATGCAACAGGTTTTGTAGCTTTGAATAATACTGATGGTGTAGGTGGATTAACTGGTAATGGTGCAAACACAGTTGGAGAAGAAGTCCAAGAGATGAATATATCTGAGATCATTTGGTCAAATCTCGGTGCAGCCAATATGTGGGATATTAAAAGAGGTGCAAACACTATATTTAAATGTTATGGTCAAAATGGACAAATCAATGTTCAGAGAGACAACCTACACTTAGAGTGTAATTCATTCGAGAGAGCATCAAATGTTGTCTTTACACTTTCTGGTGCAGCTGCAAAAGGAAGTATTGTTCTCAAACTCCACAAAAGATCAGACGTAGGAAACTAACATGAAACTCATCTGCGAAGTACAGAACCATGCCCTTGAACTTATCACTGAGGCAAAAGAAGATGGTGAAAAAGAATATTTCATCGAAGGCATCTTTATGCAAGGTGGAATTAAGAATCGCAATGGTCGAGTTTATCCAGTAGAGATACTTCAGAAAGAGACTGCACGATACAATCGTGAGTACGTTGCAAAGAATCGTGCATACGGAGAACTAGGACATCCACAAGGCCCAGTCATTAATCTCGACAGAGTTTCTCACATGATTAAAGAATTAAAAGCAGATGGAGATGACTTTAGAGGTCGTGCAAAGATCATGGGTACTCCAATGGGAGAAATAGTCAAGAATCTTATGCGTGAAGGTGCAACATTAGGTGTATCATCAAGAGGCATGGGAACATTAAAGAATAATAAATCTGGTGTTGCAGAAGTTCAAAGTGACTTTCAACTTGCAACTGCTGGGGATATTGTAGCAGACCCTTCTGCCCCATCTGCATTTGTAGAGGGAATTATGGAAGGTGTTGAGTGGATACAGGTAAATAATACTTGGATGCCTCAAGAAATAGAGAATATTCAGAAAACTATATCAAGTACTTCAAGTCGAAATCTCGAAGAGACTAAACTTAAACTATTTAACAATTTTCTGAATAAATTGTAAGATTTGAGATATTATAAATAATATTAACAAAATAAATAAAGAAATTCTTTACTTAGAGTTATAGGGAGAAATATGCAATGTCCAATGGTCAACAAGAAGCCTCAGTTGAAGAAACTGTAGATACTGACACTCAGGACTTGGAAGCTGTTGAGACACAATCTACTCTTGACGAAGCATCTGAGCAAATAGACGAGTTAAAAGCAACTGAGAGTGCTCGAGCTGGTGACAATAAAAATGGCGAGAAAGCACCGAATACAAAAATCGGTATGATCAACGCTATGGTCGATAAAATGCGTGGAGTTAAAAAAGATGAACTCACCGCTGCTTATCAAGAAATGGTCAAGAAGTTAGAAGGTGCTCACGAAGATGACGAGGAAGGAGATGATGACGAGGAAGGAGATGATGACGAACAAGAAGAGTCCGTCAAAGTTGCTTCCAAGAAAATCACCAAGGAAGATATTGACATTTCTCAAGATATTCAAGCAATCTTCAATTCTGAAGATGAACTTACCGAAGGCTTTAAAGAAAAAGCAACAATCATATTTGAGACTGCTGTAATTTCTAAGGTTAACGAAGTTCTTGCAAAGATTTCAGATTCTAATGAAGCTGAACTTGCAGAGTCTAAGGAAACGATTGCAGAAGAACTTGCTACTAAATTAGACGATTATCTTGACTACGTTACTGGTTCTTGGATTGAAGAAAACAAGGTTGCCATTGAAAGAGGTATTCGTGGAGAGATTTCTGAAGATTTCCTCTCTGGACTTAAAGCATTGTTCACAGAACATTATGTTGAGATTCCAGAAGAGAAAGTAGATGTTGTTGAAGAACTTGTTACTAAAGTTGATGACCTAGAGTCCGATCTTAAAGAACAAACTGAAAATAACATTGAACTCAACAAAACGATAAAAGAGTTTGAGTGTGAAAAAACTTTTAATAGTTGTACAGATGGTTTGACAGAAAGTGAAATTGTAAAATTTCGTGATCTAGCTGCTAATGTAGACTTTGAAAGTCAAGACAACTATAAGTCTAAGATTAATATTATTAGAGAAAACTACTTCAACCAAACTACAGAAGAATTAACTTCGGATGTTAATATTGATGCTGAAACACCAATAAACGAAGAAGTTGAAGAAACTGTTGTAACTGGCCAAATGGGTAACTATGTTGCCTCATTGTCTCGGTCTTTACAAAAACTTTGACACTGAAGTAACATTGTTTAACGCTAACAAAGCTAAGGAAAAATAAATGGCTGAGTTTTTAAAAGAAGACTTGATGAACAAGTGGGGGCCTGTAATAGATCATCCAGACCTTCCTAAGATTCAAGGAACACACAAAAGAGCAGTTACTGCTCACTTACTAGAACAACAGGAAGCTTCTGCTAAGGAACAAGGTTTTGGTTCTGGTGGATATTCTGCACCAACACTACTTGGTGAGGCTGCACCAGTTAATGCAACAGGTTCAGGCCTTGATACATTCGATCCTGTATTAATAAGTTTGGTTAGACGTTCTATGCCTAACCTTATTGCTTATGATATCTGTGGTGTACAACCAATGTCAGGCCCATCAGGTCTTATATTTGCACTACGACCACAACTACAGAAACAGGGCGGGGATGATGCTTTCCTTAACGAAGCAAACACTTCTCACTCTGCACAGGGTGATCTGACTGCTAATACTATAAACTTTACTCCTGTTATTGATGGTGCTGTAACCACTAGACAAGTTGGTTCTGATCCAACGGATCGTGGGTCAGGCACAGGATACACAGTTTCAACAGGTATGACAACTGCTCTTGGAGAAGCTCTCGGAGATTCAGCTGCTAACCAAATCGCTCAGATGGCATTTAGTATTGAGAAAGTTACTGTAACTGCTGTTACTCGGGCATTAAAAGCTGAGTACACAATGGAACTTGCTCAAGACCTAAAAGCGATTCATGGTTTAGACGCAGAAACAGAATTATCAAACATTCTGTCCAATGAAATCCTTGCAGAAATAAATCGTGAAGTTGTTAGAACAATCAACTACACTGCTACTGCTGGTGCTCAGAACAACACTGCTACTGCTGGAACATTCAACATGGACACCGATTCAAATGGTCGTTGGTCAGTTGAAAGATTTAAAGGTCTTATCTTCCAGATTGACAGAGATGCCAACGAAATTGCAAAAGCAACTCGTAGAGGTAAAGGTAACGTATTGATCTGTGGATCAGATGTTGCATCTGCACTTCAGATGGCTGGTGTTCTTGACTATGCTCCTGCATTATCAGCAGACTTAAATGTTGATGACTCAGGAAATACTTTTGCTGGAACACTTAATGGTCGTATCAAAGTCTATGTTGACCCATACTTCGCAACTGCTGCTGGTGACGAATACTACACAGTTGGGTATAAGGGTGCTTCATCATTTGATGCTGGTCTATTCTATTGTCCTTATGTACCTCTCCAGATGGTTCGTGCCGTTGGTGAGAATACATTCCAACCAAAAATCGGGTTTAAGACTCGTTATGGTATTGTTGCTAATCCGTTTGCTACTACAGCTGCTGATGGTGCGATTGCTTTCGCAAAAACCAACAAATACTACAGAACTGGTTTCGTTACAAACCTAATGTAGAAACTACACAGTTCAATAAAACTGGGGGGTGGGATGAAAGTCCTGCCCCTTTTTTTGTTTTCAGTTCTTATAAATAGGAGAAACACAACTTATAAAGGTGTCTCATGGCAATAACGGACAATCAACCAACAAATAAAAACTTTCTAAGTCCTCTTGGATTTAGATTTATTTTGTCTCGCACACCAAACATAGAATACTTTTGTCAAGCTGCAACCCTTCCAAATATGATTATGCCAGAAGCACTAACTGCAAATCCTTTTTTAACCAATCCAACTCCAGGCACAAAGATATCATTTGAGCCATTTGATATTCGTTTTAGAGTTGACGAAGATATGAAGAATTATCAAGAAATATATGACTGGATGATCGGTCTTGGATTTCCAGACAACTTCAATCAGTATAAAGACATTGCAAATTCTGTAGAGGGTGGAATAAGAAGAACTGCAGCTGCATCCTCAAAAACAAAAGCTGCAAACATTTACTCTGATGGTTCACTCATCATACTCACAAGTAACAACAATGCAAATATTCGTATTGCTTTCTTTGATTTGTTTCCTGTTGGATTGACTGCTCTTGAGTTTGATGTATCAGGAACAGAGATTGCATATCTTGAGGCAACAGTATCTTTTAGATATCGTAAATTCACTATTGACAATATTACATAGAGAGGTAGCATATGTCAAATATTATTAAGAAGAAATTCGGAACACACTACAATGCATCAAGCGTTGCAAGAGGGTCTTGTTCCTCTGTACAGAAGAAGGGTAGTTTCTACTGTTTTTCTCTACGTCTATCTCAACATGACATAAGAGAGTACTCTTTTACAGATTTTGAAAGAGCTCTAAATATGCGTAAACACATGATAGATCATGTCG
>Ga0209337_1001003_pt1 | contig 21940 bp, 41 predicted proteins | sample LinPmetageLP53_FD_184044 | JGI IMG/M metagenome (GOLD analysis project Ga0209337, IMG submission 184044) | Marine viral communities from the Pacific Ocean - LP-53 (SPAdes) (version 2) | ecosystem: Environmental > Aquatic > Marine > Oceanic | place: Pacific Ocean | collected 2010-02-08 | reverse complement strand
TAATAATAATCGTATGGGTCAAAATACTTTAGAAGCACTTATAACAAAAAATGTTAGAACAAAAGGAAAAGAAGAAGAAGATAAAATTATAAGCCAAGCTATTGTTCCAGAATTAGATGTCCCTACTATAGCAGAAGGTGAAGGTATTTATGGTAGTATTGGCAAAACTGCTTTTGAAGATAGTAGACTTAAACTAATGATAGACCAAGATTATATTGATGGTACAATGGAAGAAGTAGTAAGAAACAGATTAATAATGTCAAACCAAATTTTTAATACTTCAGCAGAACAGATACAAGACCTTCTTAATCAAGAATATAATAGACAAGTTAAGTCTGCTGAAACAATATTTATGTCACAAGGTGATGACCTTATTACTACTAAACAAAAAATTTCCAGTCCAGAAGACGTAGACGATTTACTGAGTTAAAGGTAATCTATGACAACATTTAATTATGTAACTTCAGATGGTAAAATCTTAGATATAGATACTGAAAATTTATCTCAAGAAAGTAAAACAAAACTTAAAGACTTTATTAAAAAAGATTTAACATTAAAAAATAATCTTGCAGAAGAAGAAGTTGAAATGGAAATGAATCCTGTAGGGGTTACAGATTCAGAGACTAAAGAAAAAAAGTTTGATGATTTAGGTACTACTCTAGGTTTTAGACAATTATACTATGGTGGTAGAGCAGGGTATCACGAAGGTAGTGGTAACTTTTTATATCATGGATTGGCTAATCTTGTAGGTTTAGCTTTTGATGATAAACAATTAGAACAAGCAAAAAAAGGTATTTACTTAGATACTGAGGGCCGTAAGCTTGACCCTATAAATACAGCAGCATTAATGGCCCGAAATAAAATATTAGATATGAAAACTGTCAGTTTAAAAAAAGCAAAAGAATTAAGAGAAAAGACTCCTGATGATTTTTATTCTAAATTATATGGTTCTTTTGGTTCAGCTACAGTACAAATACCTACCTATGTGGCTGCTATAGCTTTAACTAAAAATCCTATAGTTGGTATGGGAGCAACAGATGCAGTTGTTGCATCAGACCAAGGTATTAAAGAATCTATAAAAGCAGGAGCACTAGGTGCAGGTATGGGTTATGCACTAGGTTACTTAAATCAATTTGCTCCAGTAACTAAAATATCTGCAATGGGTACTTTAGGATTTGCCTCTCCCGCAGAAACATTAGAAGACAGAATGATACATGGTATAACTTTTGCATCATTGTCAGCAGCAGGACCTATAACAGGGGCAAAGGGATATGCAGAAAAAGCCATAGATAAAGTTTTAGACTACAGAAGTAAAGCAAAATTTATAAAAGAATTAGAAAAAAATACTCCCTCTACAGCAAAAGAATTAAACACAAGTATAGACAGTTGGAATTTTTTACAGGCAAGAAAAGAACAAATTAGAAAAGAATTAAATGAATTAAAAAAAACTGAAGTTAAACAAAAAACAGAAGAAAATAAAAAAAAGACTAGAGATAAAATGGATGACCTTGTTTTACAATTTAAACAAGCCAGTGCCTCACAAGGGCAGTTAAAAAAAATTATTGACCAATTAGATTCCTATCTAGAATTACAAACAAATTTTGTAAACAAGGTAAACAAAGAAGTTTCTGATGTAAGAGGACCTACTGAGTTTAAAAATGAAGCAGTTGTTTTAAAGACTAGAGAAGAAACAAAAGTAGATAAAAAAACTGGTAAAGAAACAACTGTTAAAGTTAAATTTTTAGAAAGGAAGTACAAAGACTTAGATGATAAGCTATTAAAAAAATTAGGTAGAATAACTTTACCTCAAGAATTTAATAATAATCCTATAGTTAGAAAACTTGTAGCGGAATTTAATACATTCCGTGTAAAAAATGAAGACCTAATTTTAAAGTTATTAGATAACCCTAAGTTTACAAAAACATTAGGAGTAACAGCACTTCGTTATGGTAAACTACAACCTAGTGAAGGAGGTGTGTTATTTAGATTTAACAGACTATCCCAAAAAGAAAAACAAACATTAGTAGAAGGAACATTTAAAGTAGAAGTAGGGTATAATAATTTTATAAAAGATAGAAAAGCATTTATATCAGAAAAATTATCAGAAGATACTACAGGGCAACTTAAAGCTGCAAATATTAAAAAAGAATACAAAGACTCTAAATTTGATAAAGAAGATGTAGCTACTAATTTTTATTTAAAAGAATTAGGATTTAATCAAAATCAAATACTAGCATATAGGGATATTATTAATGGCTTTGAAAAAGTTAGACAGTACTACAATTCCCAAATTAAAAAGACAAACTCTAACACTAAAAAGCTACCAAGAAGACCAAACTATTTTCCACATATATTTACTGGTACATATAGAGTTTATGTAAATGATAAAAATGGAGTATTGATACAGGCACTTCCTGCGTCTACTTCAGCAGGTGCTAAAAGATTAAAAAAAAGATTAGAAGAAGAATTAGGTAATGAAGTTAAAGTCAATGTAAATAAACCTGATGTAAGCAGATACTCTGATGATGCAGTGGCAGCTTTTCAAATAGTATCTGAGCATTTATTCAGAGGTAGAAAGAAAGAATTAGGTCTTAGAATAAAGCAACTTTCTGATGAAATGTATGCTGAACAAGGTTTTAATAGAAGAAAATTAAAAAGAAGAACAGTTAAAGAAGAAACAGTTCGAGGTTTTTTAGGCTCTGAAGGCAGAAATGTATTAAGTGTAAAATCCTCTAGAAAAGATGTTGATGATTTTAATTTAGCTATTAAGCTATATGTAGAAGGCGGTGTCAAAGCTGCTAATCATATGGAGTTTAATTTTAGAATAAAACAAATAGTAGATACTCCTATTAGATTTAATGTTAAGTTTGGAGAAAAAAATACTATAAGACAGCTATATCCTAAAGCTACAGAGTTTGGTTTAAACTATATTAACAATGCTTTAGGCAATGCTTTAGAAGTAAGAACTCTCGGCAAAAAAACACAAAGACCAAAAGAACTTATTGAATCCATAGAAGATACAATAACTGATGGTTTAAAAGTTCTTCCACAATTTAAAAATATGTATACTACTAGTGCTGCATTAGCTAATCATTTTTACTTACTTAGTTTAAATGCTAGATTTGCTTTGGCACAAGGTATTCAGCCTTATCAAATGATACCTCATAAACTTGCTCACTTATCTCAATTAGCAGGAATGAACTCAGCGAAAGCATTAGCAGATGCGTATATAACTGTTCTTAAAGTACAGAAAGAATTAGTTGTACCAAGTGAATTTAGTCAAAAAGTAATACAAGAAGCTGTAAAAAATAGAACTATTAATGATAACTTTTTAAGAGAGTTTGCAGGGGAAGGCTACTATAAGAAAGGTAGATTTTCAGATGTAAAAAATATAAAAGGTAATATTCTTAATATAACCAGTGGTAGAGCATTAGCTTCTAACATGGAACAATTTTCTAGATTAAATGCTACATTATTATTTGCACATCATTTAAAAAGATTAGGTGCTAATGAAAAATTAGCTTCATCAAGAGCGTGGGAACTTGCTGATAAATATATGGTTAGATATGATATTGCAGAAAGACCTCAGTTGTTTCAACAATTAGGAACAATAGGTAGAGCAGCAGGTTTATTTAGAACATTTCAACATAATTGGTATGCCCAAATGATTGAGGCTGTAAAAAATGCAGACAAAGGGGATAGGGCACAACTCATAGGATTTGTAGGGAGTAATATTTTAACAGCAGGAGTAATAGGTGCTATTGGTGTCAACGGAGCAGACGCATTAGTCCAACTAAAAAATAGACTTTTTCCTGGAACTCCCACCCCTACTTTAAGTTTATTTTTACTTCAAGCAGGTCTGCCAGATTGGTTACTATTTGGTGTGCCTTCTAAGTTAACTAATATGGATTTAACTGCAACACTTGCAGCGCCAAGCCTACATCCATCTGATTTTATATCCTTTCCAGGTGTTGAATTTGGATATAAGATAGCTACATCAAGTGTAAGTTTAACTTATCGTGCTTTACAAGAAGCTTTTATGAGAACAGTGGATGACCCTGTATTACCAGGAATACCTAAAGACAAAGGTGAAGTAAAAAAATTATTAAAAGATGTCACACCTAAAGGTATATTCCATGCTGCTATAGAGCAGTTTGTATTTACTGATGATAATCCATTACAAGTAAGTAAAGATAACGCCACGTTCCAAAGAGACTTTGCAGATTGGAGAGCTAGATGGTTTACGTCTTATTCTTTAAAAGAATCAAAGTTAATTAAATACACATGGTATGGGTCACAATTAAAGCAAGTAGAAAATTTAAGTAAGGATGCTTTGATGGATTATCTTGCACATAATGGATTTAATTTTGATGCACCTTTAATTATACCTCAATGGGCATGGGAAAAATCTAAAGAGTTAGGTCTTTCACCTAATCAATTATTTACAGGTGTACAAGGAAGAATGAAGAACATGTCAGAAGATGCATTAAGAAAATTATACAGGGGTGAAATGACTCCTAAAAAAATGGAACAAATAAAATACTTATATAATATATTAAATATAGAGGAGGAAAAATAATGTTAGGTGGATTACCAGTAGAAATGATTACAATGCTAGGCTCTAGCTTACTAGGTGGAGTAATGTCCATATGGGGACAAAGCATTAAAGCAAAACAAGAAGAACAAAAAATGTTATTGGCAAGAGCAGAAACTCAAATGTCTTTTGTAGATAAGGCAAGAACATATGAGAACAAAGGCTTTCAATGGACAAGAAGAATCATAGCTTTAACGGCTGTCTTCTTTGTTATTGCATGGCCTAAGATAGTTCCTGTGCTTTTAGATATACCTGTTATATTAACATGGACAGAATTTAAACCGGGTTTTTTGTTTCTGATAGAGAAGAAAGAAATACTTATGGACAGAGCATTTGCAGGTGTAGTGATTACCCCTCTCGATACTCACCTTATGTCATCAATAGTGGGTCTATACTTCGGTGGAAGTTTGGTGAAGAAATAATGGCCGATAGATATTTTATACATAATGTATTAGAACAAACTAAAAAGGATGAAAATGGTAATTTTATAGGCCATGTTCCTAAATCACAAAATTCAGGCCCAACTGTAGCTAATGGTTTTGATATAGGGCAGCATAATAAAGAAGATTTACTTAAATATAATTTTGGGGAAACTATAAATAAAAAACTAGAACCCGCACTAGAAAAAAATTTAAGTAATACTAATGCTAAAGAATTAGATGAGATAGCTAATAAAATAGTGTTAACTCCCGAAGAGGGAGAAAGAGTTAATGAAAATTATTTTAACACTTTTGTTATAGAGACTGAGAAAGAATATAATAATATTTTTAAAGACAATAAAGATAAAGGGATAATTGACAGATTTAAAAAACTACCAGAGCTAAATCAAACACTGTTGGTTCAACATAAAATTGTTGCAGGAAATATAAAAAAGGCACCTAGTTTGTATGAGTCCATTTCTAAAAATGATGTTGATAGTATTATCGATGCTGTTAATAAATACGCAAAAGGAAACGAACCAACATACAATCAAAAAAGAAAAAATGATTTAATTAATTACGTTAATGATGTGATGTTACCTGCAGAAGAAATGTATCAAACTTCCCAAGCTAACAGGCCCTTAGAATCTATGCCAGATAATAATTTGCAAACTTTACCTAAACCTAAAATAGATATTAGTTTTGGTAGTAATATTGTCAAGCCTGATGACCCTAGTATAACTTTAAATAAAGAAGAAGAATTATATTAATTTAAACTATTAACAAACTTAGTAACATCTTCTGCTAAGTCATCAAACATAAATTTAGTTTCTTGAGTAAGAGCCACTATTATATTAGTGTGCTGATACTTAGGATATTTTTCTTTTAATGTCTCATACAATTTTTTGTGATTGACTGTATTATAATCAAGCACTAATTCAAACTCTCTATTTATCCCAACATTAAATCTTCCCACGTCAATAAGTAAATCATATTTTCTTCTTATCAGATTCTTTCTTTGAATTTTCATTTTCGTTTACCTCTATTGCTATAGAATTTAATAACTTGTTAACTTGATTCCAAGGAAGTGTTGATAAAAAATTAATTATTCCCTGTACTAGGTTTTGACTTATCTCGTATTTTTGCATTTTTTTGTTTCTCCTTTTGTAGATGTATATTTCTTAACTCTTCAGTAATAATTGCAGACAAATCGTCATGCAAAACTTTTAAGTACCCAAAGAAATTTGTTTTAGTAGATATCTTTACATACCCTTTATCCTTTACTTGGTTGGATTCAAATGAATCTAAAGATAAAAGTAAATCTCCTGTGAAGGGGTCTTTCAGTATTCTCATTCAGAACTACCATAGTTATTAAAATCAATTAGTTTTATAATAGGAACTAAATATCCCCATGAAGTATTGTTATCCCCACCAGGAACTTTATTAAAGTTATTCTTATTGATAATACTTCTCAAATCTTTTGTCTTTAATGTTATGTTAAAACAAAATCTATCACCACTGTAGAAATTAATTGTCCACCATTCTGCTTGTGTTTTTTTAATCCCACTTTCTTTTCCCCTACTTTGGTATTCACAATAGTGATTACCTGTCTTAATCCACTTATCTCTTTCAGACTTTACCTCAGTCTTTTCTCCTTGTTGTATTTCAGCAACAACAGTCTCCCCTTGTTTACCCCACTCTAAATCATACTTAAAATTTGCGTTATGTTTCAATTTAATTTTTTCCTCCAATCTTCTAGATTTATAAGATTGTCTTTTCCATTTTCCATTTCGTTTATTTGAGATACACTTAAACCAATATCATAAACCATATCAGGGTCATCCATTGCTATTTGACATAGGCCTAAGGCTACCGCATAGCATACTTTTTTTTCTTCTGTATCTTGTTTATAATTTTTATCTAGACCACAAATAAACTTACCATTTTCTCCATAGGGTTTGACAACTATCACTACCCCATCACTATCTAATGTTATATCTTTAACCATGTGCTATCTCCTTCGGACTGTTTAATTCTGCATACCAATAATATTTAGGGCTTCTTGCTTTAGATTGCTGTTGGGGCAAGTACTCAATATTATCACCCCAACATTTATGTTTGTATTGACAGAAAGAACAGACAGTACCCAAAACTTTATTACCAGTCTTCTTTTGATAGAAAGACTCTTCTTGTAATTCATACTCTCTTTTAAAAGGAGTATCTTCCATTAACGCTTTCACATTATTATGAACTTTTTCTAGTGCTTTTTTCCTATACTCTGAATCATCTTCAGGAGGTTCGCTAACTAATATTTCTCCTGTAGATTTATTAATTACAATCCACCCACCAAAAGGTTTATTTGTGGCTTCCGAATATAGATATCCTTGGGAGAGATACCCGAAGACATCATCTTCAGCAATTTTGTGGAAGCCACCCCCACTTTCCCCGAATTTTTTTTCAAAGGCAAAAGGTGAAGCAGATTTTATATCATAGACTTTATCATCTATAATTATATCATACGTTCCTTTTATATCAAAGAACTCTGTGTTTAAACTAACCTTACCTTGAACTCCTTGAATCTTTGCTTTAACTGTTCTCAGTAACATAACAGCAATAGCTTCTATTATATCACCAAATAAATTTCTTAACTTAAAATTATAATTTTCATAAGACACTATCTTATTATCACCAGAATACTTTTTATCCATTTGTAATTGGCATAAGGGTTTACCAACATTAGACATTCGTATTCTAAAATCTGTTTCTCTTTTATCTGTAAATTGTTTTCTTATTGCTTGTTCACATTCTTCTTTAAACTTTTCTATAATAGGTTTAGGTATAGCGACAGGCTCTCGTTGAGCCTGTGCTAAAAATGATTTTACTTCTTCTAAGAAAGTCAAGCAGTCATTTCCTTCATGATTTCATTATCAAGAACATCTTCTGCAGTTACTTGATTTTTCTTTGCTTTATCATGTTCCGATTTAACATAATCGTTTTCTTGTTTCACATAGTCTAAAAAGTTTTTTAGATTAGTCTTGTCTACATCAGAAAACTTGACATCTTTATTGGCATCTCTAATCTTTGCCGTAAAGTAAGTGACACTACCTTTAGTATGTTTTTCTGTTCCATTAAAATCCAAAACAGTATTATACATAATTTTATTTCTTTTAGATAGACTTTTTAATTGGTCACCTATAGGAAGAAAGTTAACACCTCTAACTCTGTAGAGTACAGGCTCTTCAGTTATAGTAACTTCTTGCCCTTTAGATGTCTTTCCTTTTGCCGATGCCACCCCAAACACATTTCGATAACAAGTAACCTTTTCTTGTTGAATCTTAGATGCAGGGTCTAGGTCTTCTCTTAATGCTTTAGGTACATTACCACAAGCATCAGTTCCATTAGAGTCAGGCTTTGCGTCTGACCAACTTGTAAACATAACAGATTTATAATTGTTGTGTTCATCTTCCTCATCGTATTTATTATACTGAAAGGTATTTAGAAAAGGTCTGAAAGATACCTTCTCTGCAAAGACAAGTCCGTGTTTCTGACTGTCTATTTTATATAGACCTCGTTTTATCAGATTGCCTTCACTGTCTTCGGTATCATAATTAATTGATAACCTAGAGAGAGAAGAGCCACCTGTGTCGATGTCTTGCCCTATCATTGCCATCAATTTATCGTTGGACATAGTATCTATACCCGCTATTAGTTCGTTTGACATATAATGCCTCCTTTTTATAAACGTATTATATCATATAACTGTGGATAAGTCAAGCCAATTTATACCTTTTTTTATTTCAAAATCTAAAGGTACATTTAACTCGCAGTCATACCTATGTAGTAGTTGGTCCTTTACATTGGAAAATCCTGTCTTGATTATACTAATCGCATGATGTATCTCATCAGGATGAACATCTAGTATAACCGAATCATGTACAGTATTTATGATTAAACTTTTTAAGTTTCTTTTTCGTAGCAATTCCCAAACATTTATACATGCTATAGGAACTATATCAGCAGTAGCAAAACCTTGAACAGGATAATTTTTTATGGCTGTAGCTTGTGTAGTAGAGCCGTCTTTTCTTCTATACACATTAGGAAAATAATATTCTCTACCACTTGGTAGCTTAACTATATTTGTTTTGTAAGCCCTATCTTGTAAATATTTATGCCACTCTGCAATTTGTTTATACTTCTTTAAAAACTTTTCATAGTACTCCCTTTCTTTTTTCTTGCCCATCATTCCTCCATATAGAGGTTTGAATGTATGTGCCTTGGCAGTTTGCCTATCGCAACCTATAATATCTGCAGTGTATTGATGAACATCTATTCCGTCTGCTATATCTTGCATACCTTGTTCATCTTGTGCCAAAAATACTGCAGTCCTAAATTCTAATTGTGCAAAATCTACTTCTAATATTTGACCATTCTCCCACCTAGACTGTATAACTCTTTTTACAGGGAACTTATCACCTCTAGGCATATTTTGGAAGTTAGGTTTAGAACTTGATAATCTTCCCGTAGCAGTTATGTGTTGATTAAAAGAAGGATGTAGTATATTATCGTGATTAGTATTATCTCTTATGCCTGTTATAAAAGTATTAAGATAAGTTTCTAATGCACCAAATCTTACAATGCAATCTATAAACTCTTTTAAAGAACCCTCTGCGTATACTGCAATTCTATTTAAAGTTTCTTTGTCTGTTTTAAAACCACCTTGTGCTGTATCTTGAACACTGTTAGCTTTCCAATTAAATCCTGCCCTAGCTTCTGTATCAATAAACAGCATACCTTGTCCATTACATTTAGAACACTTAGACATTTTAGAAAAAGGACTACCATCTTTTTTTATTCTTCTTATGTGACCAACACCATGACACTCAGTACATTGTTGTGCTATTGTTTTAAACACAGGGTCTGTATACTTATTTACTAACTCATGAAATGCTCTGTCATTTATTCTAGGTCTTCTCTTTGCTCTCTTTGTTCTTTTATCTATACCAATATTAAACATGCTAGTCCAAATACTTTTGTCCTGTACTTTTCTTGAGTAGATAACCTTAGATAAATCTTCTGTAGAGGATAAGTTTATTTTAGTATCACCCATAACTTGTGCAACAATTTTTTCTATCTTATGTTTTAACTTATAGTATTCTTGTGTTAGTTCTTTCTCAACACCATTTAAATCTTCTAAGTTAATATAGTTTCCATTACATTCCATAGAAATTAAAACCTGTAGAAAATCATTCATCAAATCTCTAGTAGGAAGTAATCCTTTGTTAGCATGTAGATTATAAAATCTTACTTGTGTAAGATATAACTCTTTTGTAATCTTAACATCTTGTCTTCCATAAGTTTCTAAATGTTCTAATGGAATCTCATCAATACCATAGCCTTCATCCATATAGGTAGCTAGTATATCAGATTTTAAACTAATGTTATGTCTTCTACAACATTCTTTTAAGGATAAAGATTTATCTTTGTGGCCTCTCATAATAATATATTCTGCTAACATAGTATCATAAAGTTTACCATTATAAGTAAACCCAAACTCATACATCCATGACATATCAAACTTTAAATTATGCCCTATGATTAAAGTAGATTCATCTAATATCTTTTGAACTTTGTTTTTATTTTCTTTTATCTTCTCTACATCTTTTACATCTTTGTGATAAAAGAAATAGTAGTCATCATTAATACCAATACTTACTAATCTATTCTCATAGTTAAAAGGGGAAGGGTCTCCCTCTTTACTTACTGTTGTTTCTATGTCTAATGTTGTTATCACTTAATATCCTTTCTATGTAAATGAAGTGAATTGAGATAAGGTGGGAACTAATTGTACTTGGAACTCCCCGTGGTCTCCTGTCAGTTTATTCTTTGAGATTGTTATTTGTCGTACACATGCTTCATTAGGGTTTTCTTCACCCTCATCTAATTTTCCTATACCTATGATGACATCTGCTTCAGCAGCTTTACCTGTCTTGGAATTTGCCATAACATTAAAACTTAATCTTTCTCTACCATGTGCCTCGGCTGAAGCTTGAGATAAACCTACAACTAATACATCATGTCTTTTAGCAATCTCTCTAGCCTGTCTATAAACCTCACCTAGTTTTTCATGAGAAGAATTATACTTGCCTGTGATATTAACTTTATCTAATTGGTCTATAATTAATATATCTACATCATGCTCTTTACAATATGTGTTTAAGTCTTCCATATTCATATCAACACTATCGTGAGTATATATATATGATTGTATCTCATGCCATCTATCTTTTGCTAATTGTCTACTACCATTTAATATTTGTTTTTTATTAAGATTACTACACGCATTTAACATTCTCATTTGAGTTCTAATCGCAGGTTCTTCATTACAAAAAATATGTACATTCTTTTTTTGCCATGCAAATCCACCTTGACTTGCCACCATACTCACCCAAAAAGCAGTCTTGCCACTCTCAGGTCTAGCAAAAACAATCATAAAGTTTCCTCTACCTATGCCGTCTGTAGCATTATCTAATGCATGTATATTAAACTTAAACTCTCTTTGTTGATTGACTGCTTCTATTATCTCATCAACATCCCTAGTAACAGAAGTATCATCTACACTATCAAAATATTCTTCATCAATAGTTTCTAAAAATCTTTGTACTTCTTTAAAAGAATGTTCGCTAGGATTATTACCTATAGATATACATAGCCTTGACATCTCATCTGCTTTTGCGGATTTGTACATACTCTTGATAGCATTTTCTACAACGCTTTCATTCATGTCTTGAATACGTTCTATCCTACTAATTAATTCTTTGATGTTTTTTTCTGATTGAAAACTTTGATTAGCAAAGTAAGTTTCAAAATAACTTATTCTTAAATCACTAATGCTTATTTCTTCTATCCCAGGATTGTCTTCGTATATTTTAGATATGGCTTTATATATATCTCTACCACCATTAATAAAAAAAGAATCTGATACAATTTTTCTTACTCTATCAAATATTGTTTTCTTTAAAATTATTTTTAATACATATAATTTTAAGTTCCCGTCTTCCATAATAACCTTTCTATCTTACACATGTAAGATTTAATATTCTAACTCTAATAGTCTTGCTTCCATTTTGCATTTTGTAATTTCTAATTTGGTCAATGCTTCTTGTTTGCAATCTATCTTTGTATTTTGAATAGGCTCTAACTCTTCAATAACTATTTTGTCTTTTGGTTTTTCTCTATTAAAGGATAGTGTACAGGAACTAATGACAAATGTCAATAAAAATATTAATCTCATATCTTACTCACAACACTAACTATAGGCTTGTCTTCAAAGGACTCTGAATCAAAATATTTATCTCTATGTACTCCATTTTGTTTTAGTAAACACCTAGCTGAATCTTTTATTACTTCTTCAAAACTAATTTCAGGGTCATAGTCTACTATGTTTGTAAAGTCTGAACGATAACCTGTTTCACTAAAAGGTAATTGATATTCTTTTTTTCTTTTGCCTGTCACAATACTAACCCCACTAGTCTTACATCTTTTATTGTCTTCAAAACTAATGGTATCATTATCCCCTAAATCTTCTAATGCTTTATTGTGATAGGTAAGGCTATACATTATTGTAGCTTTATTATATATATCATCATACCTCTCACATCCTATACCTACTATCGTAGCCACTCCCATAATGTCTACTACATATCTATTTTTTTCTCTGTCAAATAATCTCATTCGTTTCCTTTCTATTCGTACTTGTGTGTTTTGTAATATTCTTCATACATTTTTTTTGTTGCCCTGTCGCAATCAAAAACTTTCATCTCATAATCTTTAGCTTGTACATAGCTTAAATCAATCTTATCCACTAAAGTATTTCTGTGTCTATATTCTTTTGCATCAGGATTTAATTGTTTTTCCATAGTATTTACAGGTGTGTCCCAAGTCTTCCAAAACTTTTTATTCTTATCAGATATTTTAAATCTACCACCTCTACTACCTTTCTTGTAGTGTCTTTCTAATATTATATTATTAAACATAGGCGTTAGGTAAATTTAATACTAAGTAAAATATAAAAGCAGTTACTATAAGTATTGAAATTATTAAGGCTTTAAAGTCTTGCATATATCTACACTCCATTTCTTTAATTCTTCTACATTATAATTCTTTAAATCTTTATCTATCATTTCTACATAAGTAGGAACATGATAAGACAAGGCATCTTTAATCTTAAAACTTTTTTCTGTTGCATCTTTGTCTAGGCAAACAAAACATCTGTCTACAATACTAGCTATTGGTGATATAAATTCTTGCTTTAAACTTGTACCCATAATAGCAATACCTGTTAGATTAGCCATGGCTACTTTACAGGCTGAGACACAATCCTCTACTACAATCCCGATATATTTATTTGTACCTACCACGAAAGGTAAATGACAGGTATTATATTTATACCACTTAGGGATTATGTCATCAGCCAACCCACGACCAACCGCACCAACGATTTTCCCATAATCCTCTATGAGAAAAACTATCCTGTTTTGCTTAACATCATACATTAATCTTGCATCAGTATTTTGCAACTCATACTTATCAACGTATTGTCTAGCCTTATTATTACCATAAATGGTGACAAACTCTTTTGGGATATTAAATTCAGTAGGGACACTAGGAGCAACCAAGGCCTTACTTTCCATAAAAGTTTCTAAATCATCTACAGTCACACCATTATTAGACATGCCTTTTGCCTCACAACTAGAATGAAAACAGTTCCACACCAAATTACCATTTTCATTTCTAACTGATAGTGTGTTTCTATTTAAACAGAACAAGCAATCACCTCTGTAGCTACCACCCTTTTCTACATTAAGAGTTTGGATTGCTTTTAATTGGTATTGATATTCCATTACAATTTATAGTATACACTTTTTTAAAAGTATGTCAACAAAAAAATTATGCTTGACAAATTTGCATAAGTATGATAACATATGGTTGTCCTTGGGGGGATATATATCTACTACACACATGCGAAATTTAGAAGTTATTTTCATTAGCCAATGATACATAAGTTATTTCTCTATCAACTTCTGTAACATATAAAGGTGATGTTAACCCCTCTAATAGATACTTTTCCTTTGCTTCCTCACCATTTTCTGCGTCTACAAAATATTTCTTAGTGACAGTTTCTGTGACATAAACCACATACTTTTTTCTTTCCATTATAATATCCTTTCTTTTCTAACTTGTTCAATGAGAGTATCTTCAATATCTTTTTTCATTGTTTCTAAATACTCATCATCAATTATGTACTTGTCATCTTCAAAGTTAATATCTTCTAACCAACTACCATGACCTTCACAAACAGGGCATGTATCTATTTCATCATTCTTAACACCCCATTCTATATGTCCTTTGCCGTCACACTCAGGGCAAGATACTTCTCTCTTTTGTTTCATCTGCATCTTCCTTTCATTCTTTTTATTACTTTTTTCTTTTTAGCTAATCTTTTTTGTTTAGTTACACCAGTAATTTTTGATATTATAGATGTTCCGTAATTACCTTCATGTTTTTTAATTGTTCCCATATTATATTTTCCTTTCTATTTCTATTAAGCATATTATATTTAGTTTGTCAAGTAAAAAATGTACCATAATGTCACATCTGCTTTGTTGAAATAACACTTTCATTTCTATAAAACAACACTATAATTTATATAATGACAGGGGGTGAAATTATGAATGTTTTTAGTACTACTCAAAAATCTATCAACTTTTTTCTTAATATGTTTCATAAGTATACTACTGATGAAGACAGTATCAGAAAGTTTGTCGAAGTCGAATTTAGACCTGATGACAGGCAGTGGGCTTTCGACCAAGTTAAGACCGAAAGGCACACAAAACTGAAATAATGGATGATTTTTTTCCATTTTAAGACGCATACATGGGGTCTTTATTGACCCTCGTGTGTCTTTCTATGGGGTTAAAAATCAGTATAAAATAATTGTCCATGTTTTCTCATTTCTATTAATGCCTCTACACTAGCTTCTAGGAATTGTAGCTTTTCGTATTCATCATCATTCCATTCATCACCATTGACCCATTTCTTTTTGGCCTCGTCTGCTTTCTCTTTAGCATACTGTATATATTCATCTATGTAATAGACTGCCATTACTCTTCTTTCTTTTCAAAAGTATTTAGTTTGACCTGGGATTGTTTATCAAATGCTTCTGCCATTTCTAAATCTTTTGTGTACTTATCCACATACTCTGCTTTAGCTTTTTGCATTTGTGCAACCTCATCCATTGTTATATTAGATATTTTATTATTTAAATACTGATTCTTCTCAGCCCAATTATCTAACCTTTCTAAATATAATTGTTCTCTAATTCTTAATTCCTTAGATTCTTCTTTCGCTTCTCTTAGTTCTCTTTTTGCTTTCTTTAATTGTTCTTGTAGTTCACTTGCTGTTGCCATTATTTACTCCCCTCTAATCCTCTTATTTTTGTATTTAAAACTCTTTGTCTTTTTCTAAGATTTTTAATTATATCTTTTATTGCTTGTTTATCATTATACATAAAATGAGGATGGTCTTTCATCCATTCATTCTGTATAATACCAGACAAATATTTTTCTGTAGTCCTTAATTCATATTGTATTACTTTTAATTGTTCAATCATCTATTTTTTCCTTTTTTAATTCAATATAATAATCATAACCTTTGTCGTTTTCTTCATCATAGTCATAATCAATTTTAATCTTATTATCTTTTAACATATTATTTACTTCATCAATAACATACTCAACTATTTCATTTGGTTTTGATTTGTAATTCCATGCTATCCAATTATTGTTAGTCATTATTCTGACCTCTCTTCAAATAATTTATTTACTAATTCATCAATAACTCTATCTAATTCATCTACTTGCACATCTAATTTTTTATTATCTAAAATATCTTGAAAGTCGTGTACTGTCATTGCCTCAACCTCTTCTATAATATCTTCTTTTATTTTATCGTTTTGTGTATTACTCATAATGTCCCTTTCACAAATGATTCTAACTCTTCGAATAGTTCCCGCCCTCTTTCTGTGTTCCTCGTTCCTTGTGGATTGTCGGGGTCTTCTTCTATATAGTCATTGAGATAACTCGGATGTGTATTTTCTATAAATATCCAATACAATCTATCAGTTATTTTGTAGGCTCGTTCATCTTTTGTCATTGTTAGTCCTTTCTATAAATAGAACAGGGGTATGAAACCCCTGTCCTTCAGATTGATTAAGCAACTTTCTTAGTTTTATTTTTAGACATCTTTAAAAGTTTTGATAGTCTATGCTCAATAGGTTTAAAGTTTTCCTCTATGTATTCTTTGAGATTTCTATCGGATATCAAAGTATCGAAATCATTTTCTGTTAGATTTGTTAATGATGTTAGATAGGATATAGTTTCTTCAACCCTTTCATCAACACTATTGATTTCAATATAATCTTTGACAGGTTTAAAATCACTTTCTTCTATAGTAGGTGGTGAAGTTATTTCACCTTCTTCTATTTGAATACTAGGTTTTTCTTTTGTAGGTTTATCTATAAACTTATTATGCATATCCTCAACTTTAGATATGATAAGTCTATTACCTTTTTTATCCTGTAGTTTATCATCTGTTATAATTATCTTTTTATGAAAAACTAATTGACTGCCTCTTGATACTCTACTATTCATAGTATCGTAAGCATTTCTACTAATGCCTAAGGTGTCATCAAAAGGATAACTTGCTAAGATATATTTTCTTACTGCTTTTATCTCTTTGTTCTTGTCTTTATCTTTGTAGTTCGGGTATACATGATTAGCCACATAATCCATTAAATTAATTGTTGACTTAGAATTTTCTGCTTTTCTAATATCAACAATGTTTTTATCAATGAGGGAAATTAATTGTTGGTCTACTTCTTTTTTCTCTACTGATATTTCTATTGTCTTAGTCATAATGATATAGTCCTTTCTGTATTATCATAATTTTATTATGCATACATTTTTATAGATGTCAAGAAAAAAATATTTTTTTTTATTTTTCTTACTGTGTAAGATTTTATCTGTGACATTTTGGCACTTGCTTTTTGTTTTTTATTATGATAAGGCATTATCTTTTATTGCGTAGAACAATCAACTCAGCGAATACACTATCCACTAATTCCTTTTTTTTAGATTGGTCTTTATCATGATAATCATTTACCTCTTCTAACTTCCAAACAAAAATTTTACTACCTATATGTAATCTATAAACAGGAAAATCATAAATTTTATCAAAACTATCCCATTCATAAAAACTATCAAAAGGTTCTTCTTGTGTTGCCTTTTGTATTAACTCATTGATTCTACTGTATTTATTCATTCATCACCCAATCCGCAAACATTTTTAATTCTTTTTTTGTAGCATTAGATTTCATGGTGTTTGCTTTCCATGATATCCACATTACATTCCCCTCAATATAACCTTTTGAATTATCTATCCTATCTAAACTAGGTTTATATAATTTATTTTTTTCTTTAGAATTTATAATAAATTTATTTTTAAATACAGGACAAGTATAATTACATTCATCTAATAATTTTATTAAATATTCTATAGAAATATTATATTCTAGTTTTCTTTTTGTTGCCCTATTTTTACAATCTTTACTAATTCTCATACATAGTCCTTTAATTGTGCTAGATAAAACATTATCCCAATATTTTTTTTTAGATAGTGCGATTCTTTTAGGGTGTCTATCTCTATACCTTTTAAATCTAGCTAAATCTTTTTCTGAACATTTATTCATTGATAGAACCTCATGTATATAAATATTACTAATACATATGCAATTGGTATAGATAGAAACGCAAATATAATTAAATATTCTTTTGTATTTTTATTCATTTTATAATCCCCTGTAATATTGTTGTAAATCTTTTATAGCAAACTCACTAGCCATTTCATATGAATAACCTTGTGATAAATAACTATCTAAAAATTCTTGATACTTTTTACTATTAGTCATTTATTTATATCCTTTCTAATAATTTTTTTATTTGTTCTTTAGCTTCAAAACTATTATTTTCTTTTTCTTGTACCATTACTAAAAAGATTCTTATAAAATGTATTAAATCTAAATCTAATAATTTGATATACTTATCTTTACTTTTTGAGTAATACTCATATTCGCTTTCTAATATATCTATGGGTACTGCTCTTTTTTCTGCTACCGCTTGTATTGTTAAATTATCATCTAGTTTCATTGTTAGCCCTTTCTATTCTGTGCATATTCCTTGTTCAATTAAATCTCTAGCCATACGACCAAAGCTTCCTTGTAATGTCCATGCCATGCCTGTATCTATTAAGTGTTGCCATGCTTCTATTATTTTTGATTCATCATTACATTCTATAAACCCCTCACATATTCCTACTGCTTCGTAACTATCCATTATTTTTCCTTTCTGTTTATTAATCAAGAACAAATCCGCTATAGTCTTTTTTGGCTTGTCCTTTTGCAATTAATCCGCATATAACATTGTTATCATCTGTAAATCTTAAATCTGTTTCATCTGCATTAATTACTGTGTACCCTTGATAAGTTTTAGGTAAATATTTTCTAAATACTGCTGAAATATTCCCTTTCATTTTTAAAACTTCAAAGGCTAGTTCTTTGTTATCTTCATTTAGTGAATACGTTAAATGATAATTACTAGGTAATTGACCATTAACATACATTTTCATACGCTTATATATTTTAGTGTAGTCATAAAATTGTACGTTTGGAAAATCTGCCATAATGCCAGTAGTTTCCCATGATATATCACTTGTACCATTTAAACGAATACAAGGAATAAAACCTTTATTACTACAATTTTTTATATGATTAGCTATTTCTTTTTTTAATTGTATTAAAAAAGATTCCCTTTCTTGAATATACCACCTTGTTTTATTTATTCTGCCTTGCTGTACGTTATTAAATGCACCATGACCCGCAGTATATAAACAAGCTTCTTTACAACCCTCTGAGGCTAAAGGGCAAACATTAAAACCGCTTTGAGTACTAGGGGCAAGATATAAAATAGCGGTCTTATAGCCTTTCTTTTGCCCTTTAACAGTCTTAGCATTGTTATCAATGTTTAATAACTTCTTTGATTTAATATATGGTAAATTTTTAATCATAATATTCCTTTCTTATAAATTCAATTATAACATCATTATAACCCTTGTCAATCCAATAATCATAATCTTTTTTTGCATCTGAGTAATTAATATAATAGTCATCACAACCGCCTACCCAAACAATATATTTATAATTCATAAATACAACCTTTCTATTATTTAAAGACTTTCAATATAATCTTTTAAGTCATCATCAAAATTATATTCTTTTGAATTATTAATCCAATCAATAATATCTTGATGTATATCTAATGACCCCGAAAATTCTTTTAATATCTTATATCCATATAAATAACAAGAATTATCATGGTTATTATGTTCAAAATATAATCCATTTGCATCATCATAAACAATCATATTTTTAGTTTTATCAATTTCAGTCATAAATACAACCTTTCATACTTTTTATCATTTGTCAAGTATTATTATTTATATAATAATTATCTAATTTTCTACAATCTATAATATCTGCTTCTTGATATTCTTGGCAATAGTTATTATAGAAAAAAATTTTATTATCTTTTATTTTGTATATTTCTGATATTTCTTCTTCTATACAAAAACCACTCCACCAATTATATATATAAAACTCTTTTTTTGTATCTGTCATTATATTCCCTTTCTATTAATCTAAATAACTTTTTAATCCTCGCAATATTATATAAACTATTAATAACACTATTAATATTATTAAATCAATATCCATTTAATTCCCTTTCCATTTTTAATATATCTTTTTTAATTTTAGGCACTATTTCATTCATACAGTTTACAAAAGGCTCTTTTATTCGATACGTTTTTATCAACCAATTTTCTACACTTTCGCAATAAACCTTTATTTTTGTAGGTTTTGGATTGTTATTTTCAAATAGTTCTTGTATTCTGATTGAATACCCCATTAAATTAGTATTATATCCCATGTTTAATCTATAGCCTTTCTAGTTTTCTTGTTGCCTTGTTATTAATATAATCATAAAATCTTACATTGTCAAAATGTATATTGTCATTTTTAAATATATTCATCATTTCATCAGTAGTATTATTAATTGTTAATAAATCAGTATTTTGTTCATCATCAAGTAAATTTACAATCATATCAGCAAATTTTATATAGTCTTTTCTTGTCATTTTTATTTTCTCTTTTCTTCTATCCTTTTTTAGGTATAGAGCATAACCCTAGGAGGAAAAGGGTTATACTATATATCTATTTTGTAAAGTCTAGATAATTATCTAATGCTTCATCAGATATAATAATACTATCATTTTCCATATTAGCCCCTTTCCTTATATTGGTATCTTTTTTCTAATACCTCATTATAATAATCACATTCTTTTTTGGCATGTTCATAAGTTTCAAATATAGAATAATCTTTATTAAATATTGTATTATTTTTATGGCTTATTAAAGTAATGGGAGTATCATTAATAGCTTCCCCATACTTATCAAAATTATCTGTTATAAAATGGGTATCACTATCTAAATAGTAATGGTCTATATCTTTTTTTATTTCTAGTCTTTTAAACATTATATTATGCCTCTATTCCTTTTTACTATTATTTTTTCAATTAAATTATTAATATCTATTTTTTCTTCATTAGTGAATTTATCACTATGTTCCATAATAGTAAAGTAATAATCATCTAATGCATGAAGTAAAATACTTAATTGTTTATTGTTAAGTTTTTTTATGTTTATATTTTCCATAAAGACACCATAGCAAATATGAAGTGTATGTCAAATAAATATATTGGTCAATATTGACGCACCCTAGCTTAGAACTTTTTAGGATAAATCCGCCAATATGAAGTATTATGTTTCTTACTGTGTAAGATATGGTATGGGATATTTTATTTTAGAAATGGGATTGAAAGTATGAAATATAGATTTATACATTCTTGCTAGAATTATGAGATGATGAAAGTATATTATAAAATAATTATGTAATAATATTACATTGTACCTATAAAGTTTACCCTAGGCTAAATATGTTATACTTATCTAATACTATATGAAACCTATGCCCCATGCATGTGCCATGCCCCCCCTATGTGCCTTATATATACGCCAACGTACTAAAATATTGGGTACACATTGAAAGTACATTTTCTACATATAGCAATATCTTCTACATATAGTGTCTGTGAGTTCCACATAGGTGTAACACACCCAACCTACAGTATATATATTACATGTTGTTTGCAGTTTTGTCAAGTATTATTTCTAAAAATACTACAGATATGGCGAAACTACTATAATACCATTATGTCGCACCCTATATTAGGGTTGTAAAACTGCAAAAAGTAAAAAAAAGAATAAAAGTACTTGACAAATTTTAAAACAACAGTATATTTATAAAGTATAAGGCTCTAAAATTCAAGAAGTCACACACACATATAAGAACAACGAGCAAGGGCAGTACGATGAAGAGCCTATATTAACAAAAATCAATGAAATCAAAGTCAACAGTCAACAAAGCAGGGAACTATACAAAGCCTACCATGCGTAAGGCTATCTTTAATCGCATTAAAGCAGGGTCAAAGGGCGGAAAGCCTGGCCAGTGGAGTGCGAGGAAAGCCCAAATGACAGCATTAGCCTATAAAAAGGCGGGTGGCGGGTACAAATAATCCCTAAGAAGCCCTTATACAAAGTTTATAAGACCAATTATGAAACAGGGGAGTTCTACATAGGTGTTACCTCCAAGTCAGGGGTACACTTTGATAATTATTTTGGCTCTAATACTACTGATTT
>Ga0209337_1001002_pt1 | contig 21956 bp, 27 predicted proteins | sample LinPmetageLP53_FD_184044 | JGI IMG/M metagenome (GOLD analysis project Ga0209337, IMG submission 184044) | Marine viral communities from the Pacific Ocean - LP-53 (SPAdes) (version 2) | ecosystem: Environmental > Aquatic > Marine > Oceanic | place: Pacific Ocean | collected 2010-02-08 | reverse complement strand
GGCTGCAAGGCAGGCATTTGAGGAGGGTCGCCAAGAGGCTGCCCAGGGATTCGGGAATAGCTTAGTAGCTCGCGCCCTCTATGATGATGAAGCCTTGGTAGGGTCGGTTGGCGCTGCCTTTGAGGAAGCATTTGTAGGTGGAGAGGTCGGTGCTATAGCCGATCTAGCAATGAACCTGACGACCTATGGCCTGACTGCTAAGAGTCGTAGGGCCATGAGGAACCTTAGGCTGGCCTCCAAGCACATCAGCAAGGCGGAGGCGCGTGCAGTACAGGACGGTGGAGTGGACAGTGAGATACCTAATGAATGGGTTACGATCACCGAACTTGACGAAAATGGAGAATATCTAGATAACAGCACCGAAGCTCAGGCATTCCGCGAAGGTTTGCGCTTTGATGAAGATTCCAGAGCAGTAGGACAGGTGTTCAATTCTGATTTCCTAAGGGCCGCAGAGGAGGTCAATAATTCTACTAACGAAAGGATAAGGGCAGAACACCAGCAAACGATGGATGAATCCTCATCCACCACTGAAAACCAGAAGGCCGCCGTTGAGAAACGAGACCGTGAATTAAAAGCGCAAGCTGAACTTAACAAAGAGCTTCGCTTGGCTATGAAGCTTGCTGCGAATGATATCCACAAAGCTGAGAACGATGGTGAAAATCTACTGCAGCAAGAGGTAGATGCAGCGTTGGCGGAACAGAAAAAGGCGAATTCCCCAGCAGCGGCTACTGAACTTCTTGTTGAAAAGGTAGAGGAGGTTCAATCAGAGCAAGCTGAGAGGGCTGAGACCAAAGCAGCAGCAGACGACCTTCCTACTGGGACCGAGGGTTCAAGTACTGAATCCGAACCAGAAGCTCCTGTCATTGATCAGGCAACAGAACGTCTCCTGAGTGAGATCGACGAAAGCTTGGATGTACAAGCAGAGAATGTTGCAGGTGCGGCGGCGGAATACCTTGAAAGTGGCAACCCTGCCGATGTGGTCAAAAGCGAAAGAGACTCCAGTGTAACAGTGGCCGCTCCGCCAACGGTGTCGATAGGTGTGCTATACGAACAAGTACGAAACGGGATTCTGCCTAGAAAACAACTTCTTAAGGAAGAGGAAAGTACTCGTCTAGAACGGGAAGAGACTAGAACTGAGTTCACTGTCCGTCAGCTGAATGAAGACCGTGATCGCTACTTTAAGAGTCTTGCCGATCCAGAATCCACCGAGGCCGAGTCCGTCACGGAGGAGATGGCAGGCGTTGAGAAGATCCTCAAGACTAAGCCTATGCTCGACGCCGACGGCAACATAGTGGATCTTGATGCAAAGCGGCTTAAAGAGATAAAAACAGAGCTAAATGTCCTAGCTAGTCAAGTTACGGATGTGGATGTGCTACTTGACAACGATCCAGTTGAGGAGGAACGCCAGGAAGAGTTGTTTGATGCGATGGACGCCTTGCAAGAAGAGCAAGAAGGGATTGGGAAGCGGGGCAAGAAAGTTAGTCAGCGAGATAAAGACGCAAAGGCCTACGTAGAAAGTACATACAGGCCAATAGAAAGCCCTGAAGGCAGGAAGGCGGCACATGTAGAAAGGCAGGTAGGACGTATAGATGCCCTCTTGGGACTCCTTGATGGGGAGGGGCAGGTGAGTCCGGAAGAGTTCTACAGAGAAGCTGCTGATGGCACGAGGGTTGAGATCAAGGACTCAAACAGAAAACCAATTCTATCTTTGGATCCTGAATCAGATAACAATCCCCTTGAGAGTTTTCCTGCTGAAGGGGATGCTCGTGATGCTTATAAGGCGATCTTGGTGGAGGCTGCGGAAAAAAAGTTTTTCCCAGAGGATCGGGTCTCAGGTGATACAACAGACCAAGTTGACCTACAGGGTAGGCTTAACAGTGCGGAGCAGGGGGTTGCACTTGCTAAACTCGCAGATCTCGTGGGGAAAGACCCCCAAAAAGAGCTAACTCTGGCTGACGCATACGATTTAATTTTCCCGGTTCTCGGCGGGGGCTTGGTCCACGACGTGGTACGGGAAAAACAACTCGGGGCTGTGGTGCGCGGAGAAACTGTTGAAGTCTCTTATAAGAATACTTTCAGGACAGAACAGTTTAAGGAATATGGGTCTGCAACGGGTAATGTTTCCAAGGTAAAACTTGATGAGGTGAAAGAGCCTGCCCGTAATCAGTACGATCCGGACGAGGTGAAACGCATCATGATTCGCATACTTAACAATAGAAAAAACAAAACTCCGCTGGCTGATGACGCGAGTATGGATGCCGTCCAAACTGAATGGGCAAAAGGAAAGCCCAAGAAAGAGTTGCGGAAGGGTAATCGGAAAAAGGGTCCGACTTGGGATTACGATTATCTCAAGAAGATCCTAGGTAAAAATTTAACTGATGGACAGATCGAAGGGTTGGTGCCCGCCTTCATAGAATCGGGCACAGCAAAGGAGGTAGTCCAAGGGGCCAATCTCTTTATGGCCATAAAGGGAGGTCCGCCTAGGATTAAACCGAAAACTAGACCTACGGGTGGGACGCTCCATATGGTCAAGGTCCTGTCGGGTCAAACCGCTCCTGGGACGGACATAACACTTGAGCTGCTAAAAGATAAATTTGGTCCAGACGCCGTAACTGTATTCGCTAGAGTTGTGGAGACAGAGGCTACCCCCCGCGAGCAAGTAGCCAACGAGATTCCCTTCACGCCTAGACCAGAGGCCGTCCAAATAAAAAATGAGTTGCTTGAGAGCCTCAAGGCGGGGACCGAGATCCCCATTAGTCTTATTGAAAAAGCCATGGCCCTTCGTGGCTTGGCAAAGGTCGAAAATGGAAAGGTTGTTGTCGAGCCTAATTTCATAGAAGACTTTGTAGAAGAAACAATCGGGGTTGATACTAAATTTGCAGATTTGGATAAGACGCAACGGTTGAGTGTGCTAGCAAGGGTATTGAGCAGCCCAACGAACGAAGTCTTGACTAATAAACAGCCATCAGTCGCTACGAGCTTAACAGATGGACAGATGGAGGTGGCCTTAGCTGCCATCAGGGACGCGGGAGACAAGGGTGTCAACGTTGTGCGTGGGGACTCCGCCTTCTTCAAGCGTCTGAAAGAATCAAGCATCTTTGAAAATCTCGACTCTAAAGACACCAATCGCCTTGTTAAAAAAGTGCGTTCGTTTGTCAACAACTCTGCATTATTTGAGCAGGTCGGCAAAACGAATTACAAGTTCAAAACGGACCCCACTGCGGGCACTGCTAAGGGAAAGGCGAGGGTAACTGCAGAGCAGCCAAAAGAGGCTGAGACAAAGGCGAAGTTGTTGCCCGTAATAGATGAAGGGCAAGAACGGAACGCGGAGGAAGGCGGCGAGCCTTACGATGCCACGAGAGAAGAAATTGCTGAGGAGTTGGTAAGGGCCGAGAAGCTTGTGGAAGCACTGAAGGTCGCTGCTAGGAATAGGGCTATCCAGATTTTCGGGAAGAAGAAGGGGAGTACGATCACGATTGAGATAGAGGCAGCCTACGACAGCATATATGAAAAATATGTATCGAAGCTTTCCAATAGAAGCACGGTGGCATATGTAGACACAGCCGCAGAAGCAATCATACTGAACATAAGTAACCTTACGAAACAGTATAAGAACGTGGAGATAACCCCTGAGCTACTTGCGAACGACGCAATGGTGCATGAGGGCGTGCACTATCTCCTCCTGAAAGAGGGATTATCCCCCCAGGAAATCCGTAACCTGACACTTTACGGTGAAAGGAATCTTGTGCCAGAGGCGGTCTCCAAGGATGCGGTGAACCCCACTGACAAGTCACGTATGAACTGGAAGCAATGGGTGGCATCGCAGCCTGCCTATAGCAAATTGAGCACCGAAGAACAGATCCAAGAAATGCAGGTGCAGATATTGGACGCACTCGCCCTGAACCAGATCCCCAAGGAAAAATCTGCAGGTGCGATAGGCAACATCAAGCGTCGTGTGGCTGATCTCGTCACCGTGCTGACTGGCGTAAGCGACACGGGCAGCCTTGCTTCGATTGCGTCTGTTTACAATAAGATGCAGGACAACGTTGAAGTTGCTCGCAGGCTTCAAGTGGCCGAAGAGAGCGGCCTAGCGGAGCTTCGTTTCGTTGACCGTGCGAACGAAAATGACTTAAGGCAATTGGTCCAAGCGATAAAGAACAAAGATCAAGAAGAGATAAAAAAGATATCTAATAAGATTTATACGGATCGGGCTAAGGGTGGGCCTGAGGTTTCCCCCGCACAGCAGTTCATCAACGAGATTTCGGCTCGCAAGGAACTTGACGATACGCCACATGGCGTAGTCTCAATGCTTAATGGTGAGGCTTTTGCTGCTGGAAGAATTAACCCAGCCGCATTGGATGAGTATTTCAGGATTCAGAGTGGCAAGGCCCCTTACGTCATGTCTGAGCCTCGCAGGCGGGAGTTAGCGCGTACAACAGCGAATGCTCCTAGCGCAAGCGACCAAAAGTTTATCGACTATGCCGCGAACAAGGGTTCTGGCAGGTCTACTGATGGTCCGGCCCCTTCACCTAGCTTGTTAGATAGTCTTCTCGCCAAGTTTTCACCGAGAAATACATTTTCGGAAGACATCTTTGAGACCGGGGATAATACCCGTGATAGTATAGGAAAGGGGTGGAGGGAGGATACGGAAAAGAGGATAGATGATCTGCCCCAGGGTTGGGAACTGGCCCTTGCTGCGAGAATACGGTCTGGGGTGTCAGACAGGCGCACAACTCAGCTGATGACCAGTTTAGAGGCAAAGGCCTTTAGGAAAAGTAGAAAGAAAACTATAGAGGGATATATGGATATGGGTATGTCGCTGGACTCCATGACTGCATGGAGGTACAACGACCAATCCCAAAGTTTTCTGCAAGGTATTTTGAATTATGGACCCATAGAAGTTCTAGGTTCAGGGTTCCAGATAGTGAGGAACAAGGAGCTTGATCTTGAAGAACTAGTATACCAGGAGGGTCTTGACGGTGGTGATGGCGGACCAGTTGTAGTCCTCAGCGAGGGGGGGAAGAGGAAGACACGTGGAATGCACGCCCTCTTTAGGAAGTTCTCCAACAGCACCATCATGGTGGCCACCGAGGTTGGTAACGCCCGGAGAAAGATCGCCGCCAGGGGCGAGAGGAATAGGGTTCAGGTTGAATTTGTAGAAGAAATGGTCGAGGCTGGCTTTGACCGATCAGAAATTACCAAGATTCTTAATGATCTTGGACCCTTGCCTAAAGGCAAGTCGGTGGCTCCTCCAGATAGCATCAAAAAGGACAGTGATCTGAGTAAGATATGGTCCAAGTATGTAGGTTCGGCTGATAAGATTGGCCAGATTGGCTACTATCAGCTTAGGTACGACGCCGCCGATCCTCCTGAGAGTGTCACGAGGGAAGTGGACGGAAAAAAAGTAAAATTTTCTAGAGAAGATCGCTTTCGGGAAGACGTGGCGTTTCTCCGTGAGATTAAAGAAGCCGCAGATAACGAACCGAACAGTGAGGCTGCCCGTGTCCTAGAATTCTGGGAGGGCTTCAGGGTCAACAACGCTGTAACTATTGAGCAAGCGTTTAAGGCTGAACTCATAGACGAGAGGAGAAGGGACCTAGCCTTAAGGTCGAGCTTCATGCCCTTTTACCGTGACCTGACCGGATCTAGCGATGCTTCCCCACTTGGCATGTCACAGGATCAGAAAGATCAAGATCAAAGCTTCGATCCCGAAGACCGGGAGCGTCGGGTCCTAGACGAAAGACAAAGGGTTGCTGATCGCCGGGCCAAAATGGGTAGAACATTGTCCGTACCATCAGTTCTCACCATCGACCGTAACGTTGAAGGCTCCGTCCTCCCACTAAGTCCAGATCTGATCGGCTCAATAGTAAAGAACCAACAAGCCATGATCAGAGATATCATGTGGAATATTGCGGCGTCGGGCACCGTAAACGAGGGTGTAGAGATGAACACGATCTACGAGCAGCGGTTCATAACAAAAGACAATATCTCCAAGGAAATGACAGAGGAGATAGAAAAAAAGAGGCAGGCTGCAGAAGACAATGGTAATCCTTGGAAGAAGTTGGAATCCACAGAGATCGATAAGCACGGCAAATTTCAATACAAAGAAGCATACGAGCTTGCGTATGAAATGACGGGGGAAGCTGAGGGTATCACACTCCATACTCCAGAGGCGCTGGACCTCGCTGAATTTGGTGAGTTCACTATACGAATTAAGAAGAATGGCGAGAACAGGTATTACCGGACACAGGACGACCACTTGGCACAGGCTACCATGGCAATCAACGCCACCCCAAGTGAAACCATAAGATCCTTTTTTGAAGACCAGCTATACGCGAGTCCAAAAGTATCTAAGGGTCTGACCAAGCTATTGATAGGTGCGTCAGGTGTACTCAGGGATGCGGTTACACTGTCGCCTGTCTTCCAGAATGTGAATGTTCTTAGGGATTCCATGCAGGCGAGTGTCACGTTTGGTGGTGGCCCACCACTTGTCATGGCTGCATTCAAGAACTTTTATTTTGGAGAGATGGATAGGAACAAAATGGTATGGGATCCTGAGCTTCAGGACGGAAAAGGCGATTACCGGCGTGTAAAGAAGCTTGAATCTGGAAAGTATGAGGAAGGAGAAGGTGTCTACGAGCGTGCACAGAGGGCTGGCCTCAGTGTTGCCATCGACTACGTCAAGGATCCGGAAAAAGCGTTTGAGGAAGGCCAGCGTATCCTAGAGCTAGGCCAAGATCTAAACTGGGACGTAAGGGATCCCCTTGAGTTTACAAAGAATGCTCTATGGTCGGGTCCGCTCAAGGCCCTCAAAAGAAGTGCTGCACAATCTGAAATCGCTACACGCATGGCTGTCTATGACAGGGTGATGGACGCCACGAACGGCGATCACGGCAAGGCATATACGCAGGCGCTTGAGATCATCAACTATGGACGCCGTGGCAACAACCCAGTGATTGGTGCGTTCATGGCGATGAACCCCTTTATGGCGGGCAGGCTTCAGGGCCTGGATGTCATGTGGAGAACCCATTGGGGTCACGTAGATGTGCCTGGACTCAACCAAAAGCTAGACGAAAAGTTGGATCCAGATAGAGTGCTCCGGCCTGAGAGAGAACTGGAGACTGAGTACGGTAAGGTTGTGGTTAGGGATCGCGCTTCCTACCAAGAGATCATGTTTGAAGAAGGAAATCTCGTCACCGGCTTAAGGGGGCGGAGAGTCAGGCAGACCTTTGCGAGAGGCATGGTTCTCGTTACGGCCACAGCTATGTACACGTTTTGGCGATATGACGATGAAGACTACCAAGACGCCAGAGAGGATCAAAAAAACGATTACTGGATTTTCCCATGGGGTGCTCGCCTACCCATCCCATTTGAGGTCGGCACCATCTACAAGGTGATTCCGGAACAGATTATACGGATGATTCTGGAGACTGAGCACGATGCATCTGATGTAGCAGAAGAAGTTAAACGCCAACTCCGTTCTTCTTTGGCAGTTTCTGCCGTTCCGCAGTTGTTTAGACCGGCTGCGGATGCCATCCGTAATAAAGACGCATACCAGAAAGATGATATCGTGCCGCAGTGGATGTCTGACAGCCTGCTATCTACTGAGCAGTTGAGGTCAAACACAAGTTATGTCGCCAGGGGGCTGTCCCTAGCAATGAGCAAGATACCCTTGGTCAATAACATGGACTTCCTGACTTCACCAATGAAGATGGAGTACATGCTTCGTCAGCAATTTGGTACGTTGGGAGCCTACGCGATAACAACTGCAGATGCAGTCTATGCGTCATCAATGGGCCTCAACCGTGCGGGGACTGCATACAACTTCGGACTCTCATCGCTCTACGCTCCTTTCGTAGGAGACGATATCGGAGACTATGATATCCATGGGAACAGGTTCAATGTCGCACAGAGGATGGCTCAGGAATGGAACAGAATCCCCATACTTGGCGACTTGCTGTATGACCCACGGTCAGGTGGTGGGTATCAAGAGGATTTCTATGAGTGGATTGAGTATCTTGACAGTGTGGTGGCAACGTTGGGTCAAGTAGAAGAAAGGGATCCAGAGAGAGCAAAGAGTATTGAGGAAGCGAATAGTGTCCTGCTTAGACACAAGGATACCATGCGGCACTATGAGTCTCAGATGACACATTGGCGTGATGACAGGGATGACATGCTAGAGAGATCTGATCTCTCCAGAGAAGAAAAGAATAGGCGTCTTGTTTATATGGAACAGCGTCGGAACGTGATGCTGTCGGACATGAAGAACATTATGTCTGACGTTAAGGCAATACGCACACCGTCAGATTTGCTTAGATCAATTGGAATAAAGTTCTCGTCGGGGCTAGATACCCCGTAATATTTTTATTGGAGATAGTGCTATGGGTAAGAAGAAGGTTGTGGCTAAGAGTCCATCACCTGCTGAGGTTGAGAAGGCACAAGTTTTAGCGGAAAAGGTTCGTGAGCAGAGGCGAGCATTGGCCGCAGAAGAAAGAGCGCAATCAGTTCAGCGCAGGCTTGGTGTCGCAGCGGTGGTTGTCGGTCTTCCTCTTGTCGGATGGACGGTTATCTACCCAAATCTTATCAGCGCTGTACTCGCTGGTGGTATTTTCTTGGTGGGTATTATTGTGGCCGTACCGGCTGCCAGGCCGTTCGTTATTAAGATTATTGAGCGACTTCCGGGTGTTAAGGACTTACCGGACGACGGCTGACCATGGAACTACTACTAGCTCGCACCGACAGGGGCTCTGAGTCTACATCGGGCAACCTATCGGTGTCAGACGAGGGTGGAGACAGGGTTTGCCACACGATTGAGGACCGCATCCGTACTGGACCCAAGGTGCATGGGGAAACGGCTATCCCTACGGGGCGGTTCCGTGTGGGCCTCAGGACGGATAGCCCGAAGTTCCAGCATTACTATGAACGTTGGGACTGGTATCGGGGCATACCGCACATTCAATCTGTCCCTGAATTTACATGGATCTATATGCACCCTGGCCTAGACCACCGCGACAGTCATGGCTGCGTTCTAGTCGGCTTTGATCTGGAGGAGTACACAGTCTACGACAAGCTGAACCACCGTATCCGTAGCGGTACTACTAGGCCAGCGTTTGAGAAGGTGTGCAAGATGATCTATGCCGAACTGGACAGGGGCGAAGAGGTGTGGATCACAATCACTGACCCGGATCTAGAATGAGAACTAGAGGGATAGTCCTTGCTCTTGTCGTCCTGCTCGCCTTGGGCGTTGCTTACAGGGTAGCCAGTGGGGCCAGGGCAGATGCCGTGGCTGCAGAGGCACGTGTCCAGATGCTGGAGGTAGAGCGGCTGGAGCTTCAACTCCAAGTCGAGGAAGCGGTCGAGGGCTACGAAGCATTAGTCGATAGCCTAGCTCAGGCCCAAGACTCACTGGCGGAGGTAAGAGAGGAAGCTGTTCTGACGGCCTCAGAGGCGTCCAGGAGCTTCGACCGTGGGTTCGGCGCGTTGCGGGATAGCCTAGAGTCTTACGAGGGCTTGGTCGAGATCCTTGACGAGGTTCAGGCAGACCACCTAAAGGAGGTCGCCGCCTATAGGGTTCAGGTCCAGACGCTTGAGTCAGACAAGGCGTTGCTCTTCAAGCGGATCACCGCGCTCGACTCCATGTGGGTACTGGAGCAGCAGGTCAACAAGGCCCTGCGTACAGAGATCGGCGCACTCCATGAGGAGGCTGACGCTTGGGAGCGTCTGTCGAACACGAGCCTGCTCGGTGGGTTGCGGAGTGCTGTGCCCTACGCACTGGCCGGTGCCGGGATCGCGCTGCTCTTCAAATGAGTGACAAGCCGATTGGCAAGACATCTTCGCTGCCAGTCATAAGCGTGGGGTTCGGCATTTCGATTCTTGTCGCGGCTTGGGTAGCTGGGGCTCGCTTTACTTCGATGGCCCAAGCTGACGCTGCGGCGATGGTGGAGATTGCGGATGTCCAAGACCGCCAAAAGAAATACATCGGCACGACTGGGCTGTTGACCGTCGAGATCGACGATCTCAGAGTGCGCCTATCGGAACTGGAAACGGAGATGGCGCTGCTGCAACTGCGGCTGCAAATCGACGGCGTTAATCGCAAGTGAGCGAAAAACGGCTTTTCCACTCATTTTGATGTCCCCCACTCCTCAAATTCCATGATGTTCCTCATTCCGACCCGTGCGTCCCGGCAGTCGTCGTGGTAGCTCCTGTAGTCCCTCCGATCATCGTCGCTTGCGGCCAACCAGATCGCAGTGTCTGCCTTGCTCTTCGCCAGAAATGCGGCCTTGGCTTCCGGGCTTGGAAACATGGGCTTGGCCTTGGCCTTCTTGCGCCGAGGCTGGGCGTTGAACGTGGCGCTGAACATGGCCTCTAGGCTTCTGCATCTTTCACTCATCTCAGGCCTCCTTCCGGTGGGGGGGTGTGAAGTACGAGTTACCACACCACGGTCGGCAATCCCAACTATCTAGGAGCACACCATCCTTTATGCAGGTTAGATGCCTGGAGGTGAGGATGATGCAAGTCCCTTCTATGTCCCAGTTCATGAGGCGAATCTTTTTGCCTCTAGCATTCTTTGCTGGACTGTGCTTTTGCCAGCCAAGCTCAAGCAGATATGGCTCGTAGGTTTTTTCAGCGTTGGGAAAGTTGCCTGTCTTCTGGGCGCGTTCAAAAAGTTCATTGTAGACGACCATGTAGTCTTGCCCAGTTCCATGTGCGATTGCCCTGATTGTACAATCACCGACTAAGTCCTTCTTGTGCTTCACTGGGTAGTAGTTCTCTCTGCCACCATGAGACTTTAGGAAATCCACCATCATCCTACCTCCGTTGTTGTCGGGTTGTCGTTGTCATAAACGATAACACTGGTGTCAACCCCCCATCAACTAGTCCTCGAAAATTTCCTCAATTTCCTCAAGGGTCTTCAGGTAAACATAGGCGGGACCGTCTTTGATAATCGAACCGACTACGTTGAACTCAAAATATTCCTCTGCCTCCTCAAAACTACATTCATCCCCTGAGCTTTCCTGGATTGTCAGTATGCACTTGAGTGCGTCATAGACAATTCTCTCGCCATCTTCACCAGGTACAATCACTGTGCCGATGACACACTGGTCAAAGCCATCTGCTTTCCACATAGCCATTAGTCCTCTAACCCCGCATTGTATATCTTCCACAGTTTCTCTACCCCTGCAGCAAGTTCGTCAAAACTATCGTACTGCATCCGGCCTTGGTGGCTCATAGATGGGGAAGGAGACATAGGCAGACGCAAGCAGCCGTCCATCTGTTGAAGCATGGACAGTGACCCGATAGTGTGGATGCGATTGTGGCATTTGCCGCACAGTGGGACGACGGAAGTGCTCGGCCCCTTGCGAGACATACCGTCTGCTCTGCAATGGTGGTTGTGGCATGGCCCAGCACCACACACTGCACATGGAAGCTCGCTGACGAATGCGACCCTGCCCTTAGAGCCGTATTCATAAGCAAACTTCTCAGCTTGCGTCCTCGTCACACTCCCAACCTCTCGCTCTGAATCGACACCTTTGTCGGATACGCTTGACACTTAGCACTACGGCATCCGTTATACCTAAGCAGGGCAGTCCTTTCGTCTCCGTATCTCTTGATCATGCTTGCGAGCACTGCCGATCCAGCGCATATCGATCCGTCTATTGTCTCAAGTGTGTACTCACATCCCCACTCACCCCGATGTAGAGGCATAACCTGATATAGCCCTATGGCTCCTGCTGTTGATACGGCTGTGGTATCAAGCCAGGGATCTTCGACCATCAGTACTCCGACTAACAAGGGGATGGAGAGACCGTGCCTTGCGCTTGCCTCCCTTATCCCATCAGCTATTCTGCCGATATCCTCAGCACCTGAGCATCCATCCCCACTACACTTCCATCTAGCTCCTATCAGATAGGTGGCTAGGCTATCTACGCTTGCCTCTATCGGATCTAGTGCAACTGTGGGCGTTTTACTTTGTATGGATGCCAGACAGTATCCTGCGAGGAAGACTGAAAAGACTATGAGTATTTTTTTCATCAGTCTAATTTCCAATAGTTTTCGTCTTCTGGTTCCTTCTCGTAGTCACTCCAACGTCCAGAGACTCTATCAAAGTTAAGTTTTTCTGATCCATTCTTGCCAACCCAACCCCACCGCACCTTCCAAACATGAAACTCAGGCTTCTCCGCATCTCTAGGATGTCGCCAACACGTTAATCCAATGTCACATTTCGCGAACCACGCTGCACTCCCGGCTATGTCATGGCCAGTTATCACAACCTTGCCGTTGCCCATCCCTCTCCGATCAGGTGCAACCTTGGTTGGGTGCGCGATGAAGAATGTGTGGCAGTCATGAGCCTTGCTCCACTTCTGCACCTTAGTGAGCATGCGACTGATGGAGTCGGTCTCCCGGTCTCCGGGGGGTAGGTCTATGAAATTATACGGATCGATGACCAAGACCCTGCATCCCATTTGCATGACAGCAGCAGAGGCTGTGTCGAGGATACCGTCTATGGTCGATGGCCCATCTAGTGAATGATCCATAAACATAAAGTGTTCATTCACCCAGTCGAATGCATAGTCCTTTTTGGATATCTCCATTCGTTCGGACACGCCTTCAAAGAAGGGCGCGTTGATTAACTTCTGAGCCAGTTGTGCCATGTGCAGTGCCGGGGGCTTCTCAAAGCTACAGTAAACCGTCTTCCACCCATCAGACTTAGATAGGTTCAAGACTAACTGGTCGATGAGATCGCTCTTGCCTGACGAAGGAAAGCCAGAGACTACGGTGAGTTGCCCTGGAATTATCTGTATGTACTTGTCCAGTGACTTGATACCAGTAGATGCACCTTTTATCTGCCCCTCTTCGTAAAGCTTGTCATACTCCTTCCGGAACTCCCTAGCCCGGTACAGCCCTACCGTAGGTACACTCTCACAGTCCTCAAGCTGCCCCAAGAGAAAGCTCTCCCCCTTAGCGGCGTATGCCTCCGATGTGTCCTTGTACTCATCAAGGTTGATGATCTTGGCCTTACTGATCCCTATGCGGCGAATGATCTCATCGTGAAGAGCCTTACCGGGTTCATCGTTATCGAAGCATAGGATGATCTCACTTGCAGAGTCCAGAGCCTTCTTCGCTCTCCAGACATACTGGAACTTCGTATCGTCCCTAGCATCTACCTTGCCGTCCTTGACCTTAGCCGGTGCCCCATTCGGGATACTCATAACCGTAAGGTTCTCAGGGAGATCGCATCCAAGCCATGTCAGTGCATCCATCTCTCCCTCCACTAACAAAATGCTGTTGCCCTTCTTGTAATTTTCTAGATTAAAGAAGTCCCGACAAACATTTTCTTGGCTATACATTTTGGTCGTAGCATCAGCACTACGCCACTTGATTGCCATGACCTGCGAGCCATCCCTGTAGGGAAACCCTACGGCTGGCATAGGCTTGCCGTTGAATGTGTAGGTGCCTTGGATCGTGTGGTCTTCGATGACCTTGTCCGGTATACCACGCCCCCTCAAGTACTCTTTGACTACCTCGTTCCCTGTGTTCGATTGCCTGATCTCTATAGGCCTAGGTACGTACTCTTTCGTTGTGTGCATCCACCCCCCAGATGTCTCGCAGTGATGACAGTGATAGCGGATGCCATCACTTCCTACATTGATTGACAAGGACTTGTCGTGCTTGTGCTTGGAACGCTCATGGTGACACTGGGGACACTTCTTCTTGTGTTGCCCAGGAGAGAGCCTGTCAGCTAATAGCCTTATGTCAGTAGGTACTGAGCTAAGATTCATTAGCCTCCTCTCTATCTACTATCTCTCTAAGAGTATTTATAACTTCTTCTTTTCTATCTAGTGGTCCTAAGACTATATAAGATCTAGGGTAGTTTCTATCTAGGCCCCACTCCATGTACTTGAACTTTACGGACCTGTCGTTCTTGTACGCCCTGCCCTGCAGGAGATCCAAGATCAGGCTCTCATCCAGATCTGGCCTACGAGACCCGTAAAAGATTTTAATCGCCACGGCCACGTCTTCCTCATACAGGTCGTCGGACAGAGGGCACTGACTTTCAAAGTCTTTTGAGTACAGCAAAGCCTTCTTCGACTTGATGAATGCAGGCTTTTTATTGATCAATACCATCCTTCTACTGTTAGCTTTCGACGCGGGTTCGCCAATTATCGTGAACGTCATCAAGGTGTTGTCGGTGCGCTTGCTATTCATGTGTCGCCCAACTATCATAGGAGTGTCTCCGGACTCGTGGAGGATAACCGAACTGGTCTGGGACCGCAAGAAAGCCCAATAAACAGTGGGGAAAATAACATTGACTGATTCAGCGAACAGGTACAGGGTCTACAAAGACGTAGGCCGTCCGCCTCCTAGGGTTGGATCCCGTGGAGCGTGGTCAGACTTACCCCTAGCTACCATCAACGTGGGTGACCAAATAGAGGTTACCCTGGATGGGGCCGATGCGAAGTCCTGCATAAGCGCAATAAGAAGTTTTGCGAGCAGGATCGGGAAGAAGGAAGGAAAGAAGTTTAGCATACACCTAACCACCTACGGCATAGGTATTTGGAGAACGACATGACTGATATTCACAACAGCATACCCATGCCGAATCGTGCAGAGCGAAACACGTATCCGTTCGCCAAGTTGGTGAAAGCAGGTCAGTGCTTTGTGGTTGAATGCGATGACATCAAGCACGAGAGAAGCGTTCGCAGTTCAGCTACACGTTGGAATTCGCGGTACCCAGATCGACGCTATGTCGTTCGTCGTCTCGGCAAAGAGTTGCTTGATGAGATGATCAAGGGAGGCTTGCTACCAGAAGGTGGGTCAGGAAACGGACACCTGACAGTTGGTGTTTGGAGAAAACTGTGATCCTAACCAACGAACATGGGGCACCTGAGGCATTTGTCAGGGCAATTCAAAACGATCCATACACCAAGGATGGCGCAGATTTCTCTGTTACAGAGTTAATCAAGCCACCTCAGGTCAGGCGTCTCTGGAATGAACACGAGACAGAGATCAGCGTTGATGTGAGTGATGAGATGTTCAAGCTCCTGGGTAAGGGTGTTCACAATGTCCTTGAGCAGCATGGTCCGGACGGCTCAACCACAGAACAACGATTTCATGCTGACCATAACGGTGTCAGTGTCAGTGGGGCTGTCGATTTAATCGAAGCTGATGGCAGCATTACTGACTACAAGGTCACCTCTACGTTCAGCGTAATGCGTGGGCTGAAGGTGGACTGGGAGAGGCAGTTGAATCTGTATGGATGGCTGCTTCGTCAAAACGGCATCACCGCCACGAAGCTAACTATCGTGGCCCTATGTCGAGATTGGACGAAGAGTAAGGTTGGAAACAAGAACTACCCTAGCAGCATGGTAGTAGTGATGGCCGTCCCCCTATGGAGGGAAGGACGGCAAGACGATTACTTGGATCAGCGCATCCGCGCACATACCCAAGAAGCAACTCTGCCGTGCACCGTCGAAGAGAGGTGGGCAAGAGGGGCTTACCAAGTAAACGGTAAGGGAAGGCCTCGCTCATTTGATACGATGGGAGAGGCTACAACGTTTATCAACATGCAGAAATCTGGCAATTTCAAGATCGTCCCAGGCAATGCGAAGTACGTCCGCTGTGAAGGATGGTGCGAGGTGTCGCCTTGGTGTCCACAATGGAATGGAGGGAAATGAAGTGAAACGAAACGATGGCAGATCCAAACGAAACGATGGCCAATCCAGATGGGCTACAGCAATACGGATGAAGGTTTTGTTGGGTGAGGATCCATTTACGAACGGTGTCCTGCAGGGGATCCATGATGACCTAGGGGACAGTATCGAAAATGATAAGGGGACAACGTGGCCGGAGGTTTACAGCTACCTGTTGGCTGACATAGCCAAGAGCCTTAGACAGATTGCCGAATCATCAAATGGAGGAGGGGGGGGATGAATTATATAAATGAAGTCTTAAGTCGCTTTGAGAATGGCGGTCGAGTCTACTTAACGGAAGCAGAGGGCGCAGAACTTTTGGGGATTCATCTGGCTACACTACAAAAATATCGCAAAAAAGGGAGTGGGCCTCGGGTGCGTAAGAAGAGAGGCTTCCACAAAACACAACCTAAAACGAAGATGTACGTTTACAGTATTCCTGATTTAATTGAGTGGCATCAGAAATATATAGTGGGCAACCTCTTGCAGAGCATGAGGAATCAAATTTCTAACCTAGAAAGAGGGGTATTTAAGTCTATACAGAGATACCGCGCCGTTGATCTAGAATGTTTTGCAGGTACAGCAGGGGACTTGAGACGAGAGGAAAAAGAAAATGCCAGATAAGAGCTTAAGTGCAGGTTCAATTTGGAAGACACTGTCTGCGATTGATTGCAGCAGCAGGACTGAGGACAAAGGTGGGCTGACCTACTTGCCGTGGGGTGAAGCGATCACGGTGATGATGGAGCACTTCCCTGAGTACACGGTGAAGTGGCACGGCACAGAGGACAAGGACGGAGTGACACGTGACATCACCTACTATGAGGGTGGTAGTGCTTCGGTTGCTTGCACCGTGACTATCGGTGAAATCAAGCGGGAGTGTTGGCTGCCGGTCATGGACTACAAGAATAAAGCGATAGCGTATCCTGACAGCAGAAGCATTTCCGATTCTAAGCAACGTTGCCTTGTTAAGTGCTTCGCTTTGTTCGGGCTCGGCATTTACATCTACAGGGGTGATGCGCTGCCGGGAGATCCTGTAGTAGAGGAGGTGTCTGCGCCTCCGAAGAAGAAGGCGGCCCCCAAGAAGAAGGCTGCTCCGACTGAGGACAGTGCGGTCCAGGCCACGGCCACAGCCGCCACGCTGAAGGCACTGTGCAGGGATCTGCACGAGTCAGGATGGACACCAGAGCCTTCCATGCAGAAGGACATCAAGACTGCAGTAGCTGAGATGGATGTAGGTAAGATGGACTCTTTGATCAAGACTTTGATAAGGGGTGGGGATTTCGCTAAAAAATTAAACGACGATACTACTACGGAGGTGTCTGATGGGTAACTGGGATGACGTGGCAAAGGTGGATTTCGCAGTGTTCCCGAACAAGTTCGCGAAGACTGATCGGCATCCTAAGAAAACTGGTAAGATTGAGATCACTAGAGAATTCCTCAAGGCGATGCTTGAGCGTGCCAAGACAGGCGAGATGCCTGTGCTCAAGGTCGCGATGTGGGAGAACACATCAAAAGCAGGTCAGAGCTATGACAATTTTCGGTTGGAACTTGCAAGACCGGCAGAATCGTCCGGCATGGAGGACGGTGGCGGGAGCAGCGGTAGCGGTGGTGGGGATGGTGACAGTGATGACGACTTCCCATTTTAAGCTGAAAGGCCCCTCAAGGAACTTCCTTCTCTACATTGAGAAGGATGTCCTTGAGGGGCTCAAGGCCCTTGCCGAACAAAGAAGCGTTAGCGTTTCCCAGGTTATGCGAGATGTGTTGAGGGAGCATGTGATCGTAAGCCATGATGAGGAACCACTCCCCTCTAACAGCGAGAAAGCATGGTGGATATAAACAACGAGAAGGACTCGGTTATTACAAGCAATGGACAATCGCTTGCATGTGTCATTTTTGCGCTTGATTCGTTGGCAAAAGACGGGGGAGTCACCGTCCAAGTCACGACACTGCATCAGCACGACTGCCCGTCGATGAACCTTAGGCCAGAAGAATCCAAGGCTGCTGCTGTGGGTGCCCTCTCTTCGTGGAGAGACAGCACGGATTATGAAGGGGACGAGCCCCCTGAAGGTCACAGGGCTCACGTGATTTTGCAGAACATGCAAAACCTATTCCGATGTGTGTGTGATCCTGAACTGGAAGCTCTTTTCGCTACTGAGGGAGGGGATATGCTTGCAACTGTCTTCCAGTTATCCGCCGTTCAGAGGGAGAACCCCTGGCTTGTTGACGTGGATGAGACGACGGATCTATTGGAGTGGCTTGGCGACCTTCGCGCTTCTGAGCTTGGTGACAGTGTGGTCTCAAAGTTAGCGTTGGATATGCTTGATCGCTTCGATGTCCTTAAGCTGTGTCTCCAAGAAGAGAGGGCGCAGGTCATCCACAACTACGGTGCGGGTCTCGGCAAGACGGAGAGTCTTTCGTCTGACCTTACTGTAAATTGAGAACTGCTCACGTGGATGAGGCAGACACGGAGCAGGACGACCTCTTCCAGGCCCATGCCCGTAGGTTGGCAATGGAACCACCCACCGGACCTGCAGCCAAGACCTACAGCCACGAAGAGGGGAGGCCTCACGCCTTCATAAAGTTTATGGAGAGCGAGGACGGGCCGCCGTTTTGGCAAGCGGTGCAAGACGCTGCGCTATCTGCACTGGCTCGACAGGAAACAAGGTTCTCGACGCGAACCTTTTTAGCACGGTACAGAGATGATAATAAGGTACGGATCAATGATCACTTCAGCCCGTGGCTGGCCGATGACCTCGTTGCCGACCATCCACAACTGATCGACATCATTGAGCGTAGGGTCAGACGCAAGGAGGGACCACCCGATCACAAGGAAGGTGAGGCCTTGTCAGGGTGGGAGATGTTCTTGTATAATTGATGTGCGGTGAAGAGTTAGGAAAAAAAAGTGCGGTCAATCCCCTTCTCGCGCTTTCCCCCCAAGCAACCTAGTGCTTCTAGGTTCCTTGGGGGTTTCTCTTAGCGGGATATGAGTCGGATAAAGAACTTCCGGATCCGACTCTTCTCGGCTCCACAGCACGGCAGCTGAGACATTGGGCCATTGACGATTGCCGGTGAGTCCCAGACCTCCATGATGGCTTCGCACAGGTGGCATCCGTACAAGGCGAGAGCACCGCTGTGTGTGATCAGTTCTGGCCGGTGTCCCAAGATGCGAGCATGTCTGAGATTTTTTTTTCGCAACTTCCTGGCCTCGCGTGTCCTCATGGCCTCGCCATTGTTCTGCTCAGGAGTTTCCCGAAATGCTTTATGCGATCACCCACCTTCCTTCGCGTGTAATCATCAAGGTTTCTCCAGTCGTCGTCAGCAGCTACCGATAGCAAGGCTTGCTGCAGCGGCACCGTATTCGTAGCAATTTCTGCGAGACGATTGATTTGATCGCTTACGAGTGAACGCGAATTCTTTTCTGCGACGGAATCCTCGACCAAAGTGCGGAGACTTGCACCTTGGACGAAGACTGCGTGGTTATCGATTAACGTCTCCAGATCAATCACCATCTTCTCTATCTCTCTCTCAGTGCTATTCATCGTCATCGTTCGGTTCCTCTTCGCGGGGTTCAGGGTCTTCATCAAAGTAACTGCTGTATTCTTCGCTGCCGCACGTCGGGCACGGCCACTGCTCTGGCGCAGACTTGTTGTTCATCTCCGCCCTGCCGCACCCTCTGCAGACGTGATCCATGCAGGCCATCATGCCTCTCCGTACTTGGTTAAATGTTTTTCTATGAGTTGTATTAAACTGGCGTTGCTCACTTCAAATCGCCTCGGACCATCAGAGAGATAGACCTCGGAGATCTTTCTCTCAATCAGCAATGTCCGTAGCAAGGCTCGCGTTTCCTTATCCATTTGTTACTCCAGCGTCAGGGTTAGTCAGTCTGTTTAAGCGGTGCGCTTTTTGCCTACCATCCGAAGTAAAATAGTGACGCATATTCTAGGGCACTGCACCCTCCCCACACATCGACCCAAGGAGTCCCGCAGTCTTGGAATTGCAGCGTGGCGGACTTGGGCTCGGCGTATCGGTCTAGCCTTCCGACGATTCGAAAGGCCGGGCCGACATTGCTGAGAAGAATCTCGTACTCGGCGGGCACATCGTCGCCCTCCTTGCGCTCGACTGACCTCCACCCGTCCCGGACGGATATCTCTAGGGGAGATGAGTTGATGTTGATCAAGTGGTCCTCCCTCCACATTGAATCCGTCCGGGTCTCTAGGTATTTCAGGATTCGGATATCTCTGTTGAGTCTCTCAATCGTCCCGTTGATTGTGTCTCTCTGCTCGGCATTGCCGTGAAAGCGTTGTATGTCCTCTTCCGTTACATGCTTGCTCATGTTTCCCCTTCCTTATCCGTCGTAGTCTTCGGGACCTTCATACGCACGCTCCGCTCGCTTCATCGCCGCCGCCTGCTTTGCGCCGTTCCATTCCTCAAGTTCCTCCCAGGTGACCTCTCGAACCCGTGGCCGCCAATGAGGGGGGGGCGGGAAAGGTCGATCTATCTGGTTGTCGGTCAAAGCCAGATCTTCTCTCTCTCTTATCCATCGTAATTTCTGCGATGTTATAAACTCTTTGTAGACTTCATTCAACCTTGCTGCAACAGCCTCTGCGTCTTTTTCAAGACGAGGGGTACTGTCTAGCTCATGCTCGCCGTCATAGGTCACAACGATGTATCGTGCCTCATCCTCAGGTGCGATGCCGTTGGCACTGCAACTATCATCTCCAAGTCTCCAAGTGACTGCGATCTTCTTCTCGTCGTTACTCATCGTGTCTCCCCTTCGTGAGTGGCCCTGATTGGCTTCGTTACGGAAGCTAACCTGTGTATCAATCTATGTCAACACCCATCACTACACTTGTTCACTGATCCTAGCCCTATTTACATTGGGTATTCATCTCAACGGAGACCATCGTGGATAACGGTAAACCCCTATCAGCAAAAATGGTACGATTCTGCGCCCTCGTGGCCTCAGGTGAGAGCCAAACAGATGCGTACCTAGAGGCATACAACACTAAGAAGATGACAAGACGCATGGCGAGTACCGAAGGATCGAAGCTCATGAAGATCGCCAAGGTCTCCAACCGTGTAGCAAAACTCAAATCAGATTCGCATGTCGCACGGCAGGCAGCTGTTAATTACGATAGAGACTGGATAACTGAGAAGGTCATCGACATTATCGGTGACTCTGAAGCACGTAATTCAGATAGGCTACGGGCACTGGAAATCCTCAGTAAGATCAGAGGACTGTTCGACGACACCACTCAAGTCGTTATCGAACATCGCTCCAGTGATGAACTGAAAGCCGATCTGAAAGAGAAGCTGAGTCGGTATCTTGGGGACGTGAATTGAGGGAGACATATACCATGGTAATCGTAGGCGTTAAGTAGCGGGGAGGCCCTCTCGGAGCCGAATCCTGTCGATTCTAAGCGTCCGTACCCGCCTTAACACCTTCTTGATAGCCAGAGGCCCGTACCTGCCTTAACTGGTCGTCCGTACCTGCCTTAACTGCACGCCAGTACCTGACTTAACCCCTGTGATGGGCGCAAATACCTGGGATCCGTCACCCTTTATGTATTGTCATGCTGTTATATATTTATAGACTGACACTACACAAGGGGAAACCATGAAATTGCTAACGAGTAGCGCAAAAACGGTTAAGGGTGAGCGGTTCGGTTATCACACAATGGTGCAGTACTTAATGGCCGGTACAAAATCCGGTTATAACATGTGTCCAGCTGCATGTAAGGCATGTCTCGGTCTATGTCTCGGACATAATTCCGGCAGAATGCACATGACCACGGTACAGAACGCGCAATACAACCGCACGATCAGCTTTATGGAGAATCGTGAGGCGCACATGAACCAACTGGTAGATGAAATAGAGAAGGGGATAAGGTCAGCACGTAAAAAGGATCTTATTCCAGTAGTAAGGTTGAACGGTACAAGCGACGTGCGTTGGGAGAACATGCCAGTACAGGGACAGCCTAACATTATGGAAATTTTTCCGGGCTATCAGTTCTACGATTACACAAAACTAGAGAACCGGCGCAATATTCCGGGCAACTATGACATAACATTTTCTAGATCTTCTACCAACTGGGAAGCTTGCAAGGCCATGCTAGATCTTGGCACGAGAGTAGCGGTATGCGGTACCGTGAGCCCGGACGCTACACTCTGGGGACGTGTACCGATAGTGAACGGGGACGAGCACGACATGACGTTCCTGCACCCTAGTCCATCCATCATCTGGCTAAAGGCCAAGGGAAAGAA
>Ga0209337_1001001_pt1 | contig 21962 bp, 20 predicted proteins | sample LinPmetageLP53_FD_184044 | JGI IMG/M metagenome (GOLD analysis project Ga0209337, IMG submission 184044) | Marine viral communities from the Pacific Ocean - LP-53 (SPAdes) (version 2) | ecosystem: Environmental > Aquatic > Marine > Oceanic | place: Pacific Ocean | collected 2010-02-08 | reverse complement strand
ACTACTACTATATACTTATACGGCAACTGACCCCAAAAATATATAGTAGGGCATTGTATCATAAAATTTTTATTTGTATTGACGGTGGGCATACATCGAGTGCGCGCGCGGCCATACTCGATTTCACTACAAACGAAAAGCAGAACGCCCGCGGCTCACTCGGAATCTCAGTCAGGACATCTTACTAAACGAAAAACTATAACTGATTTAACAAAACTGATTTAACAAAACTGATTTAATTTTTGGTATAGCAAATATTTGGTATACCAAATTTTTGGACTAAGACTAAGATTGACTAAGATTTTATTGACCCTCCCACCCCCTAAGATTTTTACTGACCCTGACCCCACTCCTCCTGAACCCTCTTCGCCAACTTCTTGACCGCTTCCTCCCAGTCGTACACTAAGGAAGCGGCGTACAAGTCATTGTTGAGCCAGGCAGCCTCCGCCTCCTTAAAGACCTGGTCTGCCGCGACCGCCGCCTTCTCAGCGTTGATGAGTGCCGTACACGCGTCGCGCTTGGCCTGCCTCAACGCCCTCGTCCTATGGATGGCATCCTGAATCTTCTGTGGGTAAGAAGGAATAAGAGATTCATTCCTCATATACCATTCCTTAGAAATCAAGTGATCAATATAGATGGGGTTGTTCTGGGACATCTTAACGCCTAAGGTTTGCCTTAGGTTTTCGTACTCTCCATCTGGGTTTCGCGCTCAGGGACCAAAACAGTAGATGATATTTCCACTGCCCGAAATTTTCAAAATGTCTCAAAATTTTACATCTACCCTTTTTGGTAGGGCAGGTCCGTGACAGTTTCACAAACTGCCGCCCGGACAAATAAGTTTGGTACGGCGTATAGTGGTATGCATCCCATCTACAAAACTATGGTAGTGCCCGACCACGACCACTATCCCTACTGAAATATTTGTGAACGCCGAACGGCAGGACGACGGTATTATGGTAGTGCCTGAAAACGACCACTATCCCTACTGAAATATTTTTGAACGCCGAACGGCAGGACGACGTCCAAATACGGTAGTCCTTGTACGCAAAATGTCATAGCGGTAAAACACGTAAGAAATTTAAACCGCTCAAAGATGGCGCGAAATTTTTGGCCGGTCTCGCACTTTCGCCACACCCGTTCCCAACGAACTCTACAACCACTCCGGCCGCCCCGCCCCACGATGTTCGAGAACGACCCCAGGACCAAGGAAATCGGCGCGGAGGTCGGGCGCACGCCCGGCGCGCTCAAGTCCCACGTCATCGACGCGATGAAGCACATCTTCGTCCAGAACGAGGCGGGGGCCACGGTGGCCATCTGGGACCTCCTCTACGGCAAGCACAACGCGATGCGCGTCCACACCGCCATTGTTGTGATAAAACTTCTCATCGAGGGCCTGACCCTTGACGAGGCCAGGGAGCGAGCCAAAGAACTCGCATCTTTGAGCAACTTCCACTACTTCAAGAAAATCCAGACGTGCCTCGACGTCATCCACGCCCACATCAGCGACGACACCACCTTTCCTCCGCTGACGATGAAGGTCTTCGTGCCCCGGCGCAACCCGAACCGTCATCAGCAAAACGTCCCTCTGACTCCGCTCAGCGACACGACGCGCAAGTTCTCCAAGAAGAACTACATCGACGACCCCGCAGTGGTTCAGGAGGCCCTCGACCAGGCGCACGACCCCTCGCCTGACTTCGGTCGGGGCGCAGGCAAGTACTCGCCGAAGCCGGGGGACGATGACCTCGCCGACAGCATCCACACCTTCGACCCCGTCTCCGTCGACCAGAGCAGGGACTACGAGGCCGAGGCAGAAGAGACCAAGGCCGACGACGCCGTGGCGGTCGTCGCTCCTCCGGTCGTCGCTCCTCCGGTCGTTCCTCCTCCGTCTGCCCGCGTTCGTGGGCGCGCCCGGCGCCACCGCCCGCCGACTCCCCCGGCAGGCTCGACGCGCCGTCGCCGTCCGGACACGCCGCACCCCTCCCCGCCAGGGCGTTGCCGTCGTGCTCGCCGCGGTGCGACTCCGCCGTTCCTCCAAAGCATCCGTCGCCTCAACTTCCAGGTCGCCGCGCTCACGCGCCACTTCGACGGCGCTCTCGCCGCGCTCGGCATCTGCCAAGAGGAGGACGGGCACGAAACTGCCGAGTCGAGCGAGTCCGAGTCCGAGTACGACCCTGACGAGACTCTGACTGATGAGGACATCAAGCAGGAGAAGTAGGCAGGACAAGTGTAAGTTTCTCGTTTAACTGGTGCGCCGGAAGCGGGTTTTTTGGCAACTTGCCGGGGTTGTTTAATAAAGGGAAGAAATTCTCAAGACAAGGAAAAAAATTTTTTTTTTTATTCTACTTCGGTGTACTCTGAGTCTCGGCGCCTGCGCTCCATCGCGAGCAGTCGGTCGCTGTACACGCGGCGCGTCCGCCGTCCTCGTCGTACCTCTTCTCGTACAGGAATGTCTATGGGTTGCGACCGCGCCGGCATCATACTCCGGAGCCAGTCGGCAAACTCGTCTTGGTCTTGGACTAGCGCCTCGAGCGTGACCTCGAGTCTGTCGTTCACTATCGCCTCAAGCGTGTCCTCGAGCGCTGCGAATGCCGGTGCCGGCAAGGCCATCAGTCTAATTGCTGGCGGTAGGGGCCCATTCGTCCCTGCTAGGGGATTCATAGGACTAGTCAACGGGGGGGCGGCCGGTCCCCCCCGAGGCGAAATCGTGGGTCGACTCATCGGAATCGAACCTTGTATGTGGTAGTTGGTCTGGTTTGTGTGGTAAATGTATTTGGTCGTGGTGTGTATTAGTGATTTCGGGTAGCAAAATTCGAAACCTGGATATATAAGGGTGCTTGAATTTGACTTGCCTGAGCAACCAGCCTATTAAAAAAATAATGTGTTGGTAGAGTACAGTCTAACATAAACGCTATGAGTGCGCCTATCGCCTACAAGTTTACCCGAAAGGGCACCACGCTAATGTACAAAACCCCACACCAGAAGGGTTACGCATTCGTATACAATGGGTCAAACAGACCGTCCAGACTCTTCACGAAAGCAGTAAAGGCAGGGGCGCCCGTTCACCCAAGCATTATGCGCGACTGGGTCTTCAACTCACTGTCTCAGCGGTGGAACAAGGCATCCACGGTGCTCGACCAAAGGTCCTCAAACCCCACGCTCAAAGGCACTTGGAACAACAAGCACGCGTTCTCATTCACCGGCGGTCGAGTCGGGTTCCAGCGCCACACGCACTTGAAATTTTTGCCTGAAATGGTAAAGGCATACATTAACTCAAACAAAAACTATGATTTGAACGACTCTCTTAGCCTTACTTTACGGTCAAGTACTGTTCCTGGTGCCAAGATGAACCTGAACTGGTTCAACTATCACGCCTTCACCAACTGGTTCAAGGGTATCACCAAGCAAAACCGTACGTCAAACTCGGGCAATGCCTACCGCGAGTACGTCCAGGCGTACACGAACAGGCACGAGCAGAATCCGTTCCTGATGCTGAAAGACGTTGCCAGCAGCATTACGATGGGCGGGGGATGCCACAGGTGCCGTGGGAAGAACCCTCGTTTGCGGTTCACTCGTCAGGGCACACTGTACGACTACCACATCCACAACCCGCTGTCGCGTCGCCACAACTGCGGTCTCGAAGTCCTGCGTTCTCTCGACAGCATCGACTTCAAAGGACTCAGCAACCTTCAACTTCGAAAAGAGTTTGGCTTGAAGGCCAACACGGCAATTCCTGTTCTTGCCCTCACCGACATCTACGCTGCGTACACCACGACGAACCAGATGCCCCACTTCATCGACTTGAAGTGGGACGGCGTGTACGACCCGAAGATTGACTACATTCTCCTTGTGGACGGTCATTATATGTCGGTCGAATCGATGACCCGTCTCGGCAAGCAGAGCGCCAAGATTCGCGACCTGGAAGAGAAACTGGAAGGCGTTGCTGACGAAGGCGTACGCGCGCTCATCACCAAAGAGATGAAAAAACTCCAACTGACGGCCAACCGTATGATGCTGAACTGCCGTCGTGGTTTGCTCACGTACGACTTCGAAACGAGAAACGATTTGTCCGAAAACGCCCAACGCCGTGTCGGTCTGTACGACGACGGTTCGATTCGGTACGGTCAAGTGCTCCAAGACGTAGTGTGCTGCGTGACCTACCGTCCGCTGTGTCGGAAGCAGAACAACGAAATGCTTCACAAGATTTTCGTGACGAACGACAAAAAGTCGAGCGCTCGGCAGTTCCTCGACTTTCTCAATGACGAGCACATCGCCGGTCGGCACTATCACTGTCTCGCCCACAACGGTTCGAACTTCGACGGGTACTTGGTGTTGAAGGAGTACACCGAAGCGGAGATGCTGAACAATCCGCCTCCCCACTTCCGCAACCTCTCCATTCTCGGTATGTACTACTACGGCAACGTATTCCGCGACACGGCGTGCTATTTGACGGGTTCGCTCGACAAGTTGTGTAAGGACTTCAAGATTGACAAGGAGCACGCAAAACTGGGGAGGTTCGTACTCGACAACGGCCGTGTTCTCGTCAAGTACGAAATCTGCTTTTACAAACCGCACCTGGACGTTCGCGACTTCATCAAACTGTCGCACAAAGAGCCAGACTTCTGGGAGCAGTACATCGAGTACTGTATGCACGACACTATCTCCCTCTTCATCGTGTGGGAGAAGTTCCAGATTGCGTACCACGACATCATCACCACCCTCGCCGACAACGATGAGAAGTACGCCAAGTACATCCTGAAAAAGTGTCGACTTTTGAACTCGCCTACGATTTCATCCGTGAACCAGCGCCTCCTCGAAGAATTGAACCGGGAGGACGCGTACGGTTCGGTGAAGAAGTTGAAGGAGTTTTACAAAACGAAGGGGGGCATCGACCAGGACAAGTACAATTTTCTGTTAAAGTTCAAACGTGGGGGAGTGTCCCACACGCACCAGCCCGGAAAGCACAAGTACCCTATAATGGGCGTCGACATCTGTTCGCAGTACCCGTGGGCGATGGTAAATATGAAGGTTCCGTGCGGGCGAAGTTGGTGGGCGTACGAATACGACGAAACGAAGTACGGATTCTACCACGTTACGGATATGGTGTTCGGCACCCGTACCGAAGACCTCAAACCGGTATGCGCCGTACCGATGAAAGGAAGTTCGCTTGACTGGCGTTCGGGACACCGCATCGCAGAGTGCTTCGTCGATTCGCAAATGATCAAGTACCTGTTCGACCACTACGACCTCGTATCGTTCAACGTGAAGCGAGCGCTCCTGTCGTACACGTACATTGACGGGGAAACGGTTTTCGGCGAATACATCGGTCGTTTGTTTAAAGCGAAGCAAAAGCAGGATTTGCTGAAAGAGGCAAAAAGCGACGCATACAATCCGTCGATGCGTAAGGCCACAAAGGACTCCATCAACTCTCTGAGCGGGAAACTGCTGGCGAACCCTCAACTGTATTTCAGTTTGAAGTACTGCGTCAATTCGGAAGGCGAAGGACAGCGAATTAACGGCGTAAACTACCGCAAGGACAAAAAGGATATGAAAACGAACCATTGGCTCACGTGTGGATTGATGATGTATTCGTACAGCAAGTTCCTCCTGTTCGACTACATCCGCTGTTTGCCCTTGAAGGGGGACTCTGTGATTCAAATCGAAACGGACGGCATATACGCACCATTTCGAGACTTTGCTGAGTTTCGACACAACCTTCAAAACGAAGACGGACAGTTCGCAGATTCGATGAAGTTGAACGGCAAGGAACTGGGAAACCTTGTTTTGGAACACGTCTCAGATAATGATGCTATCTTCTTAGGAAAGAAAAAGTATTGTTTTCACTGTGAAATGGAGAAAGAGTTCGTGATGAGGATGCTCGGCGTTCCGGGGCAGACGTATGATGATGACGGCAAAATCGTCGATTTGGTGACGCCTTCAGTATATGAGAACGTCTTTAATGGAAAAAACCAGACTTTGGAATATATGTCAATTCGAAAGACGATGGAGAATATGCCGGAGCTGACGGGGTTCAAGCAGAAGAGGACGATTTACGCAAATGCGTTGTTGTATAAAACCTATCATTAATAATTTATTGAATAAAAGTAAAACTATCCTTTATGACGAGTTACGGAAAGGACCTTAACGCCGATTATATTCAATGTACTGACGTGGCCTGTGATAAAGTAGGAAGTGCGACGTGTACTGTAAAGGCAGCGTCGGTCAGCGCGAGCGGTGCCGTAAGTGCCGCTTCAGTTGCTGCCACCGGGGCAGTGAGCGGGGCGTCCGTGTCTGCCAGTGCCCATTTAAATGTTGGAACATTGTCTGCGGGTCCTGGTGCCACGACGCCTGCCTCAGGGTCTGCTGGAGACCTGTGGGTTGTGTACGGCAATGATGGAACCACTTATGAGGAATCGACGAACGGACTGTACGTTTACGACGGTAGCGCGTGGATTCAGGCCTCTCAAATGAACGAATCGAAAGCGTAATGATTATTATCTTGATTAAAAATAAACCACAAAAGAATGACTAGTTACGGAAAGGATTTTATTTGCGATCACGTTCGTTTTACTGCGCTAAGCGCCGATTCCGCCAGTGTTACTGGGGCGCTCACTGTTTCGGGAAAGGCCACAGCGGCGGAAGTTGTCGCTGCTAAATTCTGTATGGGCGGCGTTACCACTGCGGTCGGGTCTTCTGCTGCCTACACGCCAAATGCCCCGGCTGCTGGTACGCCAACTCGTGCGCTCGTCGCAGGAACTGGCACTGTTAGCATTGCCAATAACAACACTATTCTTCGATTCCTCATTCAGGATCTTCAGGCCGCCGGTATTCTTGGTTAAAATAAATACATAAAAAATGTCTGATGTATATATACAAAATGGCAGATGAGTGTAAAGAATCGAAAGAACCGCAAACGGTACCGGGCCCGCCGGTTTACCCGGAAGTGCCTTTAGTCTTTGAAGGGGACGAGGCATTAACAAAAATAAAATATAAAAGATTGTACTCTCAAGATCAGATTCAATATTGGTATACCGAACTACAGAAGGCCTGCCCGGGAGTGCCCAAGGGCCTCCTGACTCAGACACTGGACCTGTTCAGCACCCACCCCCACGTTCTCGAAAAAATTGTTGAAGAACACCAAGCAGACAATAACTGCTTTATGCACCTCGTAGAGCAACCTCTCAAGTATGATGTTGATTTTTAAACACGCGCAACTTTGTTTTGTTTCCTTTCTCTTTTATACACTCGTCCGGTTTTCATATTCAGGCCAAACGGAATCTTCTCAGCCGTGTGATTGTTCTCATTAAAGAGTAGGGCAATGGGCTTTCCAGAACCCACGACGGAACAGTGGGATGAACGAAAGTCGCCTCCCAGTTCTACAGCGTCGTCCACAATGGTGTACCTATGATATTTGTACTTGTTAATACACTTTCGAGGGCAAGGGCACTTTACGTACATTTCATTGTCCGTGTAGTAGCTGACACGGCACACGTCTGGATGCATACGAATCTCTGCCATCAGAAGCTTCCTTCGTTCGTCCATACTCATTTTCTCTGTGTTATATACTGCCGAAATATCTTTAATTCAAAAATTATTATTTCACCCCGCTCCGGTATAGACGCGGAAATTTGAAGGAACCGGCTTACCTGAAATGATAACAGATCCGATCAATTGTGGGTTGTCCATAGGGTTGTTTGGGTCAAGACCCGGTCCAAAATATATTTCAACTTCGCCAGGGTTGTTAAATGAGGTCGCAACAGTCGGGTATATTCTGTGCTGGTTTCCGTCTACCAAGAGCTCGCTGCTGACGTACATTGTAAACTGGCAGCACCCCACTTTCTGACGGTCCGCTGTTTGAATTCCTTTTGGGTCAAAACGCTGGAACCAACACTTGCCTGTGAGACCGGTTTTGTTTGAACCGTCTGCATCTGAAATATCAAGTCCAATGAAAATAGTTCCAAACGAGTACTTTGTGGTGTGGAACTGAACTGTAATCAATTGGTTTGCGTGAGAAGCGGTTGTCGTGGGAGCCGTAAGGGCATAGCATTGTGGATGAAAATCCTTTTTTGTTTCGTCATCAGACAATACTGCGACGCCTGTACTGGGGTAGATGTACGCCCCCCATTCAACACTGTCTGGGGCTGAGGGAAGGGTATTGCTGGCGTCAGTCAAGTCCAAATACGTACACTTTGTACGGGTGGGTACGCCGGCCGATATCTCAACGTCATCTCCTTCGATAAACGTGGAAAATGCGCTTTGCCCTGCCGTCCCGGTAAAGTGTAATCGCGTCGTGCTAGTCGATGTTGAGTTCAAGTTAAGAACAGACTCGCCAATTGTGGCCCCTGCCTGAAGTGTAATGGCATTGCTCACACTCGCAACTTGCGTCGTCAAAAGACTCGAGTTCTGAATGTTAGCGCTCGTAATTGATCCGCTGGCCAACACATTTGTGACATTGGTAATATCGTTTGTGTTCATATTCAAATCGTTCGATCCTGCCGTATTGCCTCGAGTCATTACGTCGTTCAGCGTATCGTCGTCGATCGATGTGGGAAACGTATTTGTGGCCGATGAGAGATCCATATTGGTAACGACCGTCGGATTTGCAGCATTTGTCGAACCTTTGAGGGTCGAACCGATTAAGGCACCGAAGTTAACCGATTTGGGAAGCACCTCCTCAATATCGGCTTTTGCGCAATTCTCAATGAATTGATTGTTCAAGTCAATGTTCGTGGTGCCCGCAGAGTTTCCGTTTGTCAAAATGTCTGAAAGCGTGTCGGACGTTGAAAACGAAGGAAACACATTGCTGGAAGCCGATAAATTTAAATTCGTACAAGTCGTCTTTTTGACGGCACCGTTTGCATCCGTTGTCGTATCGCCGCTAATAAAGGTATCTGCCGAGACGCCGGCTATGCCGTAAAGATTGAGATAGCCAAGGTGGCCTGATGAGGCCCTCACGGTGAGCTGTGCGTCGTTGCCCGTGTTTACGGCGGAAAGCGAATGCGCGGTGTAGTTGCCACCACCACTAATATTGTTTCCGGCCATTAAAATGTTCGCGTTTGCCGTATTGCCCGCCGTGAGCACTTCGGCTAGCGTATTGTCAGCACCGTGTACGTTTGTCGAACTGGAGAAATCGCAGTTCGTAAACTCGGTTTTCTTACTACTCAACGCAGCGACTGAGCCTTTGAATTCTGTAAAGTTGCCTGCCGTACACTCAATCTCACTGTCGACCGTGTACAGCAATGAAACCACTTCTGTCGCGGTGGCTTTGGCACAGCTCAATTGGTCTACGCCTCCAATGTTGTTTGCGTCGTTTACGTACACGCCCCCGGGAGGCGGATCTGGATGATTCAGTTCGATACCGGCGCAATTCAAAATGCTCTTGTCGTTCGCATCGTTTCCCGCGTCAAGCACCGCCGCCAATGTCGGGTCATTGATGGGGCCACCGGAAAGCGGAGGATCGAATACAGCACCTTCCCAATTTATAACGGATGATACTCTGAGGTTTTCGACGTTAAGGTTATCTCCGTACGACGTCATTTAATACATAGAGAGAATATAAAATTATAGTTCTTCTTCGCCTTCGCTTTCGCTGTCAAAGTCAGCATATATACTGACCTCATTTTGAACTCGATCGATCTCGCCATTGACGTGTTTCTGAGCATCGTCTACAGTCTCGTTTACAGATCGGACACAAGTTGTCAAGATTGATCCCATTTACTTTTACCTCAGATAATTTACACCATTCTAAGAAGTTTATCCAATTGAAGGCATATTTTGTTTTCTTCACCCACCATTTCATAAAGGCAAAATGACCTTTCGACTTTGCGAAGTGATCAAACATACCCGTATCGTTTCGCAGTTCGGCGTACCGAAACCGATCATTGAATCGATCTGTGAAAAACGGAAATGTCCAGCTCGGTACACCGTGGAAAAACCGCATTTTAAACCTCCAACTGGTGCTCGGGGGTTCCACCACAAGGGTTAATAAGTCATCCATTTTACTGTCCATTTTATATGTGTTGTATATGGTAATAGTATGTTTAATCTTTGTCTTTTAAAGCAAGGACGAAAACACGAATGCATCGACCGAGTCGAAGTCTGTGAACGGCAGATCGCAAACTTGGAACACGAGATTAGCATTTTGGAAAAACACAGTTTGAATACGAAACTTAAAACACGTATGGAGTACGTCTGTAACCGCCTAAGACAGCACATTCGAGACAAAGAAAATGGAATATTAAAAAAATAGATGCCAGAGTCAATTCTCAAACACAATCACGATGCTCAGCTTCTCCAAGATGAAAAAGAAAGTAAATCGCAAACTCGACTTCAAACCCAAGAAGAAGGAATGCTGTATCTGTATGGAAGAACTGTGGGAAGATTACTTTCCTGAGGACGGTGAAAAGATTTACAGAAGCGAATTCTGGCATATGGGTCACTACGTCGAGTGCTGCGCCAACAAGGGCGCGTGTCAAAACGTGTGTATCTCGTGCCTCGTCAAAATGGACTGGAAGGTGCTTCAAACCTTTGCCGATGATGGGAACCCTGAGAGTTTTGAAATGGTGTCAAAGCAGTGCCCGGTGTGTAAGTGCCCCGCCGTCTACAAGTACGAAATGTTCGAGCGCCTCTTCGAAATGCCCCATTTCGGTAACGTTGTCGGAATGTCGATGACGAAGATTCTCTTCAACCACGATGCGACTGTTCAAAGCACACGCGACCGCAACAACTTCCTCGAACATCGCATAATTGAACTCGATGAGCGAGTCGCAATGTCCCAGGACTTTGCCACTAACACAAAGGCAAAACACATTATGGCGTCCATTATGCTTATGGGCCTGCTCAACGACACGCCCGTCAAGGTCAACAAGATAACGCTGTTTAACCACGCACGGCTTATGATGGACATTAAGTCGTTTTCACGGTTTTCTGAGGAACTGAAAGAGAACAGTGGAGACAACCGCATTCTCCGTACGATGATGACCGACCGGAACTTTATGCGCATTGTCGCTGAAGATTCGTACTTGAACCACGTCTTCCAGCAGGCAATCTTCTCGATTCAGGCCACTTCGATGCGCCGCTCAATCAGCGCTCTTGCTTAGACGGACATTTCTTGGAGCATTTTTTCTTTTTTGTCGTTTTACGGCGTTTCTTTGGGCGTTTCCGACGTTGGGAGGGGGATTTGGGAGGGAGGACAATGTACTCATTTATGTTTTTCCGGAAACGGGAGGGGTGGCACGGTTTAGGGTGGAGGTCGATGACGAGGGAATTGTACGGTTCTGCTGTGGCATACTCGTACGCGTCCATAAAATCATCATAATCAATTTCTCCCCCTACCGAACTGTAAATATCGTTTAATTCGTCCTCATCCTTACTTTTGCCGACAATGACTAATTGTGTCGCGTTGTTTCGCACCGCACGCGGGCAGCCCCCACCACTTGACTTGAGATTTTGGATGCATATGTACGCGCTTATCCCCAGTGCCCCGTGATGGCCTTTGATTTCCTTTTTCAGCGGGAAGCTGCCCAAATGGCGATGGCGAATCAGTGCGTTGAGAAACTTTCGGTCTCGGAAAATGGGCGTTGACTGTGCGTCGTCAATAAATACGTGTAAAAGGGGACGGTGGCCATACTTGCTCTTTGGCGGTTGCAGAGAACCCAACTCATCGGCAAACTCCAGAAGAGCGTCGGGGTCAATGTTCATTACCGGCACGGCGTACGCATCAATTAGCTTCTTCAGTTGCTTGTACCGCTTCTTTTTGTGTAAGAACTCTGAATGCTCGTCACGCTCTTCATTAATCTGCTCCAGCAGCTTTGGAATTACCATTCTGTCTTCAGGGTCAAAACAGTCTTTTGGATCAATGTGTAAAGCATTCAGTAAGGCTTCGTTCGATTGTATTGTGGGGCTGATACAAAAGATGCGGTCTGCCTTGTTCGCCTCGCGCAGCATTCGCAAATAATTAAAGACTATTGTTGACTTGCCTGCGCCTCTTTTGCCTACACATAGCATAATAGTGTGGTGCGTGAACAAATCGTCAGGCGTGTCAATGGGGAAGCGCGAGTTCGGCGGAAGAGCCAAATCGAGCTTTTTGTTCTTCGCCCGTACCGTTTTCATTATATTTAATGTATATAACAGTTATTTTTAACGGCGTCCGTAATTACGCGCAAACATCGCATCAAGATGGAGATCCTGCTTAGACCGTACCTGCTGGCGCTGCTGCTGCTGCTGTTTCTGCATTGCTGCGTGCCTCCTGTGGTCATCCCGTTCCTTCTGTAGCACGCCAATCTGCTGCTGCATACTGTCTACGGTCCGCTTGAGCCGACGGACACCCTTTGGACGACGCTTTCGGCGACGGATGACCTGCTCTTCTTCGCTGCTTGAAGATGACGAGCTTTCATCATACGCAATTTGTACTCGTTTCTTCTTCCGTTTCTTGACAGCGGGTGCTTTTTCTTGTAAAGTCATTCTAGGGGGACCCGACGGCGCCGGAGCCGGTGATGGAGCGGGAGCCTTCGGCGCATTTGCTTCCGCTACCACCATCTTAGGTGGGGACTCTGCCTTTCCGGCGGCGTGTGCCTTCAGCTTTGCCTCAGTATCGGCTGCCTTCTTCCCCTGTTCAAGCTTCGCCAAATCACGCTCCTTCTTCTTTCGCGCTGCATTCGCCTTCCTTACCTCGAGCGCCTTTACGCGTGCCTTTTTCAGCCTTTCGAGGACATTCGGGTCTGTGATACGGGTGCCTTTCTTATATCCCATTTTGTATTTTACTATCATACAAGAAAAAGAAATAAGAAGAAAATTCAAGAAATTGAAGACGAGTGGACTCATCATAGAAACGAGTTTACCACCCGCGTGCTTGGCCCCCTCGATTGCCCGGCATCGTTTTAACCGTAGTAACGCCAGGACCGTTATCGACCATTCTCATATGACCGTCTTTAAAAGCAGGTGTCAGTCTGGCCGGTTTAATGGAAACATTTCTGTTTTCAAGGGCAACCTGGCGAAAGACTTGATTATTATTGACCTGCATTATAGGCCTAGGAATATTTGCGGCAGACGACGTGGCGCTGATTTGCCCACGGGCGTGCCCATACGGTAGGAGGCCCTGCGCGTTACCACCAATGTAGGTACGCGGATCGAGATTGGGAGCGTTGTAAGTACGGTTTTCCGTAAACTGCGTCTGATTGCGAACGGGCTGGTTCACAATGAGCATATCAATAGCCCGAAGACCGACTTCCGGATCGTACTGAAACGTGGCGTACGGCGGTTCCTGAATTTGTGCGAAGTCAAACATAAATTCAGTCGTCTGACCCATATTGCCATTCAACTGATTCGCTTGCGATTCCATTTTGTTTTACTTATAGGGCAGAAATAATCTGCTTACGCGACGACAGCGCAGCTTCGGCCCGCGCCACAACGAAGAATGCTCGTCTGCTCAGTCATAAGGCAGACCTGAATATCTGTCGGGTTTGCTGTACCAAAGTTCGGATCAAAGCTGATCTGAGCGTTCACAGACGAGACGTTGGTACCGCTGATGCGAGAGACCTCGTTATCAAAGCAAAGGCGGTGGTGCGCACACCAGCAGTTCTTTTTCCACATCTCCTGGGAAGACACGCCGCCGCCACGGGATCGGGAATACGTACGATCGTCGGCACACACGACGTAGTTAAAGGCCTCGAGAACGTTGGGACGGTACGTCGGAATGGGGCTGTTGTTGATCGTCAGCTGGTAGTCAACAACATTATCGGAGACAAAGTTGTCGGACCGGTTGCCGTAGGCCCAGGTACACGAATCTTCTGCTTTAATCGGGGGACCGCCAACATTGATACTGTCGTCACCTCCAGTCTTGCGGATGAATCCGGTGACACGGTCAAGAGACATGCACGACACCGAGGAACGGATGTTCGTGCCACCGTCCTGGCGGAAGACCTGGAACTGAGGGTATGGAATATCAATACTCCCACGCTCAGCGAGAACGCGCTCGGTGAGCGCCGAGTACATTCCTGAGCCAATTTGGCACACATCAAGGGTAAAGTGAATGTTATTCAGGGCATACTGAACGTTTTGGGCCTTGGACGTGTTTGTCAGCTGTGCTCCAAGCGACAGAAGGCCTTGGCCGTCTTTGTCGGCTCCCTGCTGGCACGGAATGAGGCTCGCCGGACCCACCTGAATAGTAACGAAGATTTGGGGTAGGAGTGACAAGTCTAAATATTCCGGATGGCACTCAGTAAATCCTGCAAAGTTGTTGACGACGCACGACTTCGTCGAATTCTGGTCGCCGGCAGTGCTGCCATCACCCGTATTAGCCCCTGCTGCTCCGCCAGCCTTACGCTCCTGTAGTGTACTGTTCTGAAGAACGCGGTCATCAGACATTTGCTTCTGGGACCCAGACAAAAGATTCTGGCGCATCTGGTAAATGACATGGTACGGCGTTGGGCCATTATCAAGAGCAATTCCGCCGGCGCTTACGGTGACACGTTCCATGACGGCAATCGGACCGTTGCGGGGGATAAGCGCAATCACAGCGGCACCTCCAGAGCCGGCGGTTTCCGACCGTTCCTGACCCTTGCACTCCATGTCGCAATACATGCTGAGCGACTTCATGTTCGCCACTGCATTTACAGGGAGCGCGACGCGCAACTGGGTGGTGCCGTTGCTCGCCAGACTCTGGGTGTTCAGAGTATTGAGCTTGACGGTGTTGCGCGTAAAGTTTTGCAGCTGAGAAGTAAAATACCGGAGCGATGCGGGAAGCTGTTCCATTATGCTTTATATTTCACGAGGAAAATAATTATTCCTGAAACACATCTATACGCAGACTCGCTGTGAATGGCATGGCGTTGCATTCAATCTGAGCGGCTGAAATTTCAGGCCATAGCCGGCCAAACGAATCAGTAACCGTGAGCTGTAACTGGCCTACTTTTTTCGCTTGGAGCATGAGACTGTACATGTTGTTTCCATTATCGGCATACTGAATCAATTCATACGGCCGCTCATAAGTGTACATCGTGTATTTATTTGTTTTCTGAGCCACGGCGAAGCAGTAGGCTTCGACTCCACCGATCGTAAGCTCACCCCCGGCCTCCGTCGTCTTGAACTCGCCGCAAAGGACTTCCACCTCAATTTGAGCGTCCGCGTCCGTGTCAGCAACTGTTGTAATAACCGTCGGGGTGACGTCCGTCGGCGCGGCCGAAGCGACAGTAAAAGCAACTGTAGATTCAGATCCTAGAGGATCAGTGTATTTTAGCACATTACCGGTAGCAACCGCAAATGCACCCGTTAAAACTAGAACGTCCACCGAGGTGGATGTCGTCACGGTTGTCTTAACTTGACCTCTGGCAAGTTCGACCCCAGCGGAGTTTGTCAGAACAAATAGGCCGGGGGGAGTTGGAGGACTGGTACCGGCGGCGGTGTAGGTGCCAGAAGCTACTGTTAACGTCTGTTCGGCCTTCATAGACACCGCGGTTCCCTGGGCAAACATTCCCTCGACACACGTTACTACGACTGCGAGCCCCGTCACAGTAGTCTTGACTGTACCGTACGCGGCCTTACCCGCACCGCCAGAAAGCTGGCGAACGAAATCGCCAGCGGTGTAGGTTCCGCTCGGAACAGTGAACGTCTGATCGAATGAAACGGTGTTACCGGACGGTCCGGTTTCGCCTTCGCTGTCTTTCTGTTCAACTTTTGCACCGTTCCCGTATACTCCGGCAAAGACGGACAGTTTTACTGTAAAAGGGTAGTCTCGGGATTTCTGAACGGCAAATTGGGGATTGTTCAAAGGGATTTTTGCTAGAATGCGACTTGGCACGATCGCGGGGAATCGCGAGGACCCCGTATCAAATCCAGAGGTTTGGTACGATGTGCTGTGAAGGTTCGTACGAAGGTAAATGTTCTCTTCGGTTTGAAGCGTAGCATTGTACGATGATTTGTGGACGTTCCCATTAATGACAAAGAGACTTCGCGTGGCGTCAAACTGAGCCTCAAATGTGCCCGTAGTCATAGTCTTTTGAAAACATCCGCCGACTAATTCATAAGAATTTTGAAATACTGCGTCTGTGTTGTCGCGGACGAGTTCCGTTACAAGCGATGCATCCTTCGCCACGTACGGATTGATCGTATAGCACACGAACTTTAGGTCCACCGCTACCGCGCCCGGTTTCGCAACAATCTGAATGAGGTTTGTCTCCGAATCCCAAGTTACGGACTGGTACGGAAACACATCCTGTGTACTGCCGAGCGCACCAAACGGAATTTCCTGAAGCTGAGTTTCGATAGCGTTGCACAGAGCCTCGAAACTTGTGTAGTTCGCCGGCGGAATGCTAATGCGAAATCCGGTGACGTTCGAAGCCGCATTATTTGCGTTTACTGTGTACGTACCGCCGCTCACAGCCGTGATCACGAGTCCCGCTGCCGGGGCCACTCCTCCCGAAATTGCGAAAACGAGATTACCGGTAAGAGAACCTTCGCTGTCGGGCAGCCACTTGACAACGTTTCCGGCACCAACTACAGTTGCAGGATCAACCGCAGGCCACGACAGAGCACCGGAAGCACCCGCTGCTGTCCCCGTGTAAGTACAGCGCACAGAGTGATAGGTTGATGCCGCAGAATACTTCACAAGCAGGAAGAAAGTGTTGTTGTACCTGTTCACGCGGTACCACGAATTGCGCATTGAGAAAGCGTTTAAGGTAAGGCGCATATGCTGGTTTTCGCGACACTCAATGGTATTCTGGGGCAAGTTGTAGGTCACATCACGACATTCTCCGATTGCCGGGTCGTCGGAGTTTATAAAGAGGTTTCGCGTGGCAATAAGCGTACCGAGAGTGCCCATTCTGTTCTTTATTATATCTACATACAATAAAATACCTAAATATGTTTAGCCAAGTGTTCGGCCATCGAATGTCCGAATCAATCACGATGCCTGCGCCCCGACGACGCCGGTTTAAAAGGGAAAAATTCAAACCAATGTATGCTATGGATAACGCATCGTACGGTAGCAGCGTTCTGAGCAGCCAAATTACCTTGCCCCAACAGCGTCCGCCGGCTCCCGTTGGCCCTGCTGACATTGGAGGGGCCCCTGGCGGTCCACCGTTCCGGCCCCATAACCACCCGCTCCCACCTCGCAGACCACCTCGCAGACGGGGAAGACGGGGGCAACGTATGCTGCAGAGATTATCTGATCAACGCGATTTTCACGGAGCCGGGGCGCAAAGTGAAGAACCTCTCCCTCGCCTACGTCGAAGGGTGGAGGTCGCGGACGTCGACGCGCACGGCAATGTGCTTGACCAAGATCAAATGCCCGAAACCCCGCAACGTGCGCCCGCGAGGCCGCGAGGTCCAACCCTAGCCACTCCTCCCGACAATCTTGAAGAATATGACGACATGAGAAGGCGAAGAAGAAAAGAGCGAAGGCAAAAAAGAAGAGAGCGAAGAGAGCGAAGAAGACAAGAAAATTTTAACAAGATTCGTCACGATGCTGTTCGCACACCGCGAGGACAATTTGCAAACGTACACAACGCGGCATATTTTAGGAAGTCACGGGCAGATCCTCTTTCTCCAGAAATAAAAAGGGAAATTATGCTGGATATACAGAGAAGACACAGAAGGCCCGCAGAGTTCATTCCAGATGAAACATCATACCTTGGAAAGCGAGGGACAAGTGACGACGACGAAGAAGCGCGTGAGCGCATAAAAAGGAGAAAAAGACACCATAGACTACACCATACATATCAAAATTATTCTCTCCCGCCCATCCCCTTTAGCGTTGGTGCAGAAGCCAGAAAAGCGCTTTATCATACAGGGGGTACAGCTCACGTCAGAATGTATTTTGGTTCTCCCACTGACCCCCCATGGTATTCCATTGAGCCACCGTTTGATAAGACGCCAAAATATGAAGCGGGCTATGAAGCATTGGGGTATACAGCGGAACAATACAGCAACGCGCTTGGAGATCTTCCGGGTCTCAGTGGTGAAGACAGTGATATGGATTTGCTTTAAAGAGAGGAAAAATTAGATGTTTAAGGCTGAAGGCGTAAAGAATTCGCCTCCGTACCGCTGAGAGGGGTCGTAGTTTTCGTACCTTTCTCTCATAAATGCGTGAAATCCGCCCGTCCTAATATGTGGATTCCGACCCTGATGAGCCATCAGTGCCGCGCGACGATGTGCCCGGCGTTCATCTGCCGTGCGTGGCGCGGTGCGATGGGCGGTGTGTGTAGAGCCGCTTGCCCCCGTCCCGCCCGTCCCACCCGTCCCTCCTGTTCCTCCCGTTCCTCCGGTACTGGGCATATCACTGTCTGCCATAATGCTACCGTCTGGCATTCGATGGTATCCTCGAGGGGGAGGGCGTGCTGGTGGTGCCCAGCCCATTGCCGCGCGCTGGCCTGCGAGGAAATCTTCTTCCATTTCGTCGAAATCGGGAACTTGATCCCATAGGTCTTCAATATCAACTCGCTGTGCTATAGGCTCACCTACATCCTGAGCCCCAACCTGTCCCGTACGGGGCGCGCTTGCGGTGCCGCCGGTAGACGCATTCATACTCGCGGTAATGCTGAGATTGTTCATTCTCTTTTTTTTACATTTGACGCAGAAAAATAAATGCCTCCTCAGGCTCCCTGTTCAGGCTCCATATACCAGTCGCCCTTAGACTCAATTGCGCCACGGTCCTGAATGCGTTCACGAGCGGCAGCGCGGGCATCTTCGATCGTCACGCGCTGTGCCACCGGTTCTCCAACGTCCTGCGCGCCTACTTCTTCCCGCGGCATCGCAAGTTGGCCGGCGTTAGAGTGATTTAGATTACTTGCAATATTTAAAATGTTCATTTGGCCTTTACACAGAAAAATATATGTGCTGAATACAAATGACAGACCCGACTCAAAAGGGACTACCGAGGTGCGTCAGAACGGACATTTTTGGCGTTTGCCTGCCTGACGTAAAGCCATTGAAAACACCGCACTCAGTTTTAAAGCCACACCGTAGGGGAAAGGGGCGTGGCCCAATAAGACCACCAGCTCCAGCCCCTCCGTCAGGCCCTCAACCAGGTCCTCCATCAGGCCCCCGCCCAAGCCCTCCACCAGACCCACGACCAAGCCGTCCGCCGGACCCACAACCAAGCCCTCCACCAAAGCCACAACCAGACCCTTTACCAGACCCACAACCAAGCCCTTCATCCTTACTCAACGCACCAGGTGGCTCAAACAGGCGTACTGACTACTCCATTCCGGAACGCATGGCATTAAATCACACTGCTTACACAGAAAGTGCCGTTCCGTTACATATTCAAGAAAAAGCGCTTGACATTAATCGCATGTACAAAGCGAAAGAAGGCCTGACGGAGGCACGGGAATATTTGCTTGATGGAAACAGACTTGGGCACGGAATCCGCGACGAGGTTCTGCGGGAGCAACGTGAAATGCATGTAGAGCATCAGAAATATGTGAGGGGCCCTGATTATGAGCCACAGGATCACGTGGTAAGGCATGGCATTGTTGAGGACAACGTAGGAAACTACAATTGGCACACTGAAGGTGGCTTTGAAAATGGAAAGACACACATCAAACTTAACATAGGCGGTCATGCACGCGATTACGATTTTGCGAATCAGGAAAAGTTAAAGAATCTCATTGCCAAAGGACGAAACGATGAAGCCGTATCTCAATATCGAAACTCGCCTGAATACAAGCAGATAATGGAGGATTTTGACACATTGCTTGACACCATCAATCCAAACCTAACCCAACAGATTGATGTCGCCGGGCACTCAGTCGGCGGATGGAAAGCGCGCGTCCTGACTCCAGATATCCACCAAGCACTTACCGAGCGGGGGATTACAGACGTCGATGTTAAAGGCTATGGGTTGAATGCATTCTTACAAAGTCCTGATGATTTACCCCCCTTACGCCCAAAACCAATTCAAACCTTTAATGATGATTTAGGCCTAGAAGGCGTTGAGATGCCAAATGTAGGAGAGCGCACACCACTTCTCGCAGAACGGGCTCCAGCTGCACCCGAGAGTAGCCTTGGATTTAGCCGAGCATCTGTAGAACCGGCCAGTATTCCTTTAGCCGCAGGTGCAGAAATGTCCAACAGAAGTCGAGGTCGCACTGCTGCCACCAATGGAGAACGCAGGCCCTTTCTCCCAGAAAATGATGAGGCAAAAATTGGTGATGTACGAGATTACCGTCGGCAATTGACACCTGAAGAAATGCTGATGACGACAGACGAGTTAAGAGCAGCCCGTGCACGACGAACCCTAAATGAAGGGGTTGAAATGACGGACATAAATCCTCGAGCCGGTCCTCGAACCGGCGCACAGGAAACAGCTGAAGGTCGCGCAACGTTTGAGTACCACACAATCGCTCGTGATCCTGCAGACTTCAAAACACTGCCGTTTAGAAAAACAGAAATAGGCAATGGAGCGGAATTTAAAATGTATCCGGAAAAGGGAGTTGGATTCAAAGGGAAAGGGCTGGTAAATCAACTAATGCATGACCATTACATTGACGCACTGCATGACGTAGATGTCGACAGAATGGGACGACCATTACAGCAACCGAACGCCAAAGCCCCATTAAACCGCAACGAAGTAGTGCGTGCCAATCCCGAAACTGGCAATTTAGAAACGTACAAACCATCCCTCTGGGAGAGTGTCAAAGATTTACCTAACGCATTGAGAAATATGACAGCAAAAGAAGCAGCGGTCGGTGGAGCAGAACTTGGAATTGGCTTTGCCGCTGGTGTCGGAGGCGCAAAGATCGTTGACGCATTTGACAAAAAGTTTGACCCAGGTCGATCTACAAAGACAGATGTTGGGAGCAAAACTTTAAACATTGCAGAAAATACAGGCGCTGCTTCTGTACTCACGGCGGTTGGAACTGGAGCTTTGAAAGGAGGACTTGCTGCGGTGTCTGGGGGTGGTCTCGGAGCGCTTGCTAAAACTGGCATAGCCGCCGCCAGTGAAGCATTTCTCCCAACGGCAGCAGCAGTTGGTGCCGGTATGGCAGCAAGCGAATTATCAAAGTATGGCACTAACGAAATGCTACAAGCAATGGATGTTTCAGAGCCTGTTTCTGAAAGCATTTCTAACGTTGTCGGATCAACCGTTGGCGGTGGCGTTGGTGCCGCCGCAGGAATTGGAGCATCAATGCTGTTAGGCGCTGAGGTTGGCGCGGGAGCTGGCCCAGCAGGCATTGCCCTTGGAGCCGGACTAGGCCTTGCGATCGGTGGTGGAATCGAAATCGCAGACCACGCAGCAGACATAATCGGGTTTACTTCTCACCTCTTTGGCGGGGACGACGCCGAGGAGAGAAAGCGAAAAAAGAATAAGAAAACCCAAAGGTTGTATGATCAGCATTACGGCGAAGATCAACAACAGTGGGCTGACCTAGGATTCGCCGACGACCGTGCTCTCGCACTTCAAGGTCCCTCTGTAATGCCTTCTTGGTGGTCCTCTTCAAGCCCTCTCCCTCGCCTTCATGACTCTCTTCGTAGTACTTCCACTAGTGTCATTCAAGGTACTGAGGGCTGGCGCCCGGGCAATGCCGGTCCCGCTTACCGGATTGGTAGTGGTGCTGCCAGTGGAAATATTGTCGGCAGCGACCCCTTTGGCAGTGGCACTGCCGGCCGTGCTCCCGTTAGGGGGGTTACAATTAGAGTCGGGGGTTCCGGCCGGGGCACTTCCGGTCCCGGCCCACAGCTGAATAGGGGCGCAGTCAGCGGTAATCAGCGCGGTCTCCCCGGGCAATTGGCATAATGGTATAGCAAATATTTGGTATACCAGATTTTTGATGTCTTGACTAAGAAAGATGTCCTGACTGAGATTCCGAGTGAGCCGCGGGCGTTCTGCTTTTCGGTTGTAGTGAAATCGAGTATGACATTACGCACACCCGATGTATGCCCACCGTCAATACAAATAAAAATTTTATGATACAATGCCCTACTATATATTTTTGGGGTCAGTTGCCGTATAAGTATATAGTAGTAGT
>Ga0209337_1000998_pt1 | contig 22006 bp, 18 predicted proteins | sample LinPmetageLP53_FD_184044 | JGI IMG/M metagenome (GOLD analysis project Ga0209337, IMG submission 184044) | Marine viral communities from the Pacific Ocean - LP-53 (SPAdes) (version 2) | ecosystem: Environmental > Aquatic > Marine > Oceanic | place: Pacific Ocean | collected 2010-02-08 | reverse complement strand
CAAAGCGGACAAAGCAGGCCAAAAGAAAAGATACCGGAAAGAATATAAAGAATACGAATTTGTAGCCAACCAGCCCGAAGGGCAAAAGGGAGTTGATAATGTTAAAGATTTTTATAGTAAATCACTGCGTCTTTATAATGCTGCAGAGTACAAAGAAGCAAATGATGAACTTGATAAGATTAAAAAAGAAGGGGAACTGGGAGAAGGCCCTTGGGTTGCGATCAAAAAGAGTATTGCCATGGCAAGAATTGATAAGCTCAAAGAAAAATGGAATGCTTACGAAAGCCTTGCTGGTGAATCAAAACCAGAAGGGTTCGAGGAACTTAAAAAGCAAATTTACGGCGATAACGGTTTAAAAAGCTTTTATAAAAGTTATATTGGTGATCCGGATCATCCTTTTCACGACAGACAACGCGGTTTTGATAAAACAATTAACAACCTTGACAATGCAATAAAAGACCTCAAAAAGAAGCAACCCTCCGCAAAGAAAAAGCCTAGTAAAGAAAAAGCGCCCGCAAAGAAAAAGCGCCCGCAAAGAGGAAATAAAAGTAGCCAGGGTAAGCCCTTCGATCATCTTCTTCATGAAGAACAATTAACAAAAATTCTTGCCCCATATCTAATGGAAAGAATAAAAAATAGAAAACCTATTGACAACAGACTAATTAATATGATAAAGCCTCGAAAGAGCCAAAAAGGAAAATCAAAATGAAAATCAAAATAACAAAGAAACTTCTTAAAGAAGCTAGTAAAGCTCCACTAGACGAAACCACTCTCCCACCACAAGGGAAAATCAAAGGCTCTCGCCCCGAGGATACCAAAAAGTTTGATAATCGATATCCGGAATTTAATACAAAGCGTGTTGAAGTTCCCATCACTCAAGAACTTCCCTCGTCAAGTGATCCAACAGCCAAAGAATCTCCGGAAGATATTAAAAGAGCATTGTCAAAAGTAATCAAAGAACCTGGTCTCTTGGAAAAAGTCTTTGGATATATCAAAAGCAAATTTCTTGCCCAACCAAGCGTTGAAGCACCTGAAGCACCAGCAGAAGAAAAACCAGAACCAGTGAGAGAACCTGATCCGAGTAGACTCGCAAACCCCTCAGAGGAATTTGGAATACCGGAACTCGGTGCAGCACCAGAATCAGAAGTTGGTCTTGGAGATCCCATGGATGACCCAGACCCCTACGGAAGAAGATCTAGACTGAAAGAAGCTACTGACAAAGACGATAAGTTTCGCCCCCTCCAAGAGATTGCCCGAAGACATTTTAAAAAAGGATAAAAAATGGCCAAAAAGATATTTGTGATTGACACAAGCGTTTTCCTAAGTGATGCAAATTGCTTGTTTAAGTTTGAGAACAATGATATTGTTCTTCCAATGAAAGTCTTAGAAGAAATCGACAAACACAAAAAGCGTCAAGATTCCGTTGGATTCAACGCTCGTCTTATAATCAAACATTTAGATGCACTTCGCGAGAAGGGATCTCTATGCAAAGGTGTTCGAATTGAGAAAGGGAAAGGAATTGCAAGAGTATCCAAAAGCGCTCGCAACCTCCCTCCTGACCTTGATCCTCGAGTCCCGGATCATCAGATTCTCTCCACAGCTTTAAAAGAAGCAGAAGAGAATCCTCGCAGAAAAGTTATTGTTGTATCTCGTGACATTAACATGCGAGTTATTGCTGACTCTCTTAATTTATTGACTGAAGGTTATATCAATGGTAAAGTTGTCGAAGATGCCGATAAAGTATACACAGGATTAAAAGAAATCCTTGTTGATGATGAGTTTGTTGAGCAGTTTTACGCCGGAGAGGAGATATTCATAGATGAGGACAAGGGCCCCTTCTTCCCAAATCAATTCCTTATGTTGATTTCTTCATCAAATCCAAAGAAATCCGCAATCTCAAAGTTTCTTGGATACCATATACCCCTTCCAAAGATTGATGTTAAAAATTGCTCTAAATCGTGGGGAATTAAGCCAAGAAATAAAGAGCAAACATTTGCTTATGATCTTCTCTTTGATGATAATGCTCCGCTGGTAACTCTTATCGGAAGAGCGGGATCAGGAAAGACGCTTATGGCAATCGCCGCTGGTCTAGAACAGACTCTTGGAATAGACCAAAGGAAATATAAGAAACTTGTTGTATCTCGACCTGTCCAACCTTTAGGGAAAGACATCGGTTTCCTTCCCGGAACAATGGAAGAGAAGATGATGCCGTGGCTTATGCCTCTTCAAGATAACATGGAGTTCATTCTCGGAGACAAGACAATGTTCACCTCTTATCTGGAGAAAGGTCAAATTGAGATTGAGGCATTGACTTACATTCGAGGTCGATCAATATCAAACGCGTTCATTATAATTGATGAAGCCCAAAACTTAACGGCTCATGAAGTTAAGACAATTATCACCCGAGTTGGCGAGAACACAAAAATCGTTTTAACCGGAGACATAGAGCAAATCGACAATATATATACAAATGAAACATCGAACGGATTGACATATGCTATTGAAAAATTCAAAACATCGGAACTCTCCGGACACATAACTTTTACAAAAGGCGAGAGATCAAAAATAGCAACATTGGCATCCAAAATTTTATAATAACTCTTGACACAACTATACTTTTAAGTTATAATTACCATAAAGGATAGAAAAATGTTATGTTGTTAGGTTTGGGTTTGGGTATTATTTATGGAAGTATGATAGAATGGTTTATACACAAGTATATTTTTCATAAGATGGGTAGGAAAAAGGGATCGATGTTTGCTTATCACTTAAAGGGACATCACGCCCTAAGCAGGAAAAATAATTTCGTAGATCTCACCGAGAGCAAAGTTGAAACATATGGCATGATTGGATTAGTTATAATTCACATGCCGTTTATGTTTTTAAGTCCCGGATTCTGGATAGGGATTACAAGCTACGCGCTGTCTTTTAAATATCTCCACGGGTTCCAACATAGTCATCCGGAGTTCACCAAGAAGTATATGAAGTGGCATTGGGATCACCATATGAAAGATTCCAATAAAAACTTCGGTGTTGTGTTGCCATTGAGCGACTATTTATTTAGCACTAGAAAAAAGTACAAGGATTAGCTTGACAAATCTAAACCAACCAGTTATAATAGATATATAAAAGGAGTTAACAATGAGTTGGATTTTTGAATCGGTCAAGAAATCAAAGAAAATGAAGGACCATTATAAATTGCATGATATAGATATTTTTATTAAAGATTCTCTTCCGGAAGATATAAGCGCTGACTTTGTATTAAAGTATATTTCAAAGCGGATACCTTATTATCTTCTAAAGGGCGTTGATATGATATATATCGGACAATTTAAACAATTGAAAGACAGAGAAGTCAATGCATTATTTGAACATGGAGCAATATATATAACAAATGAGCAAGATAACGATAGAGACATGATAGATGATATTGTTCACGAAATTGCTCATTCAATTGAGCACTTGTATGGTGACTCAATTTACGACGATGGATCGGTTGCAAGGGAATTTCTAGGAAAAAGAAAGAGATTATATTCTGATCTTAAGAATTATAATTATAATCCACCTGAAGATATTCAAGTCAAGCTTGAGTTTTCAGCGGAAATCGACAACTATTTTTATAAAGAAGTCGGCTACGAAGCGATGTGGAACTTTGTCAATGGGCTTTTTTCTTCTCCCTATGCCGCAACTTCTTTACGGGAGTATTTTGCTAGAGGGTTTGAAGAATACGTTATGGAGAACAAACGGGAACTTAAAACAATTTGCCCTGTGTTGTTTTCAAGAATAGAACAATTATATGAAATGGAGGACTAATGAAACATATATCTTATTCGGAACTTAGAATCTGGGCGGAGTGCCCTTACAAACATAAACTTATGTACATCGATAGAGTTAAAGGCTTTGTCGGCAATGAATTCACAGCGTTTGGCAAAGCCATTCATGAAGTGTGCGAATTCAGTATTGCAGGGATACTTGATGATCCCGAAGATTTTTTTAATTTAACTTTCGAAAGAGAGTTATCCTCAATCAATCTAGAAGAGAATAAATTGATAACAGAAATGAGAGATCAAGGTAAAGCTTTGATACCTCACATCGTCCCTGAAGTTAAAAAAACGTTTGGGAACTATGAAGTATTCTCTGTTGAGGAGAGATTATATGAAGATATCAATGATGTTGATTTTGATTATAAAATGAAAGGCTTTATTGATCTGGTTCTTAAAACAGAAGATGGGAAGTATCATGTTATTGACTGGAAGACTTGTTCTTGGGGCTGGAATGCTGAAAAGAAAACCTCTAGAATGGTGACATATCAATTGACACTGTATAAAAAATTCTTTTGTCAAAAGCACAATATTGATCCCTCGATGGTCGAGACTCATTTTGCCCTTCTTAAGAGAACAGCAAAGAAAGATCATGTTGAGATCTTTAGAGTCACCTCTGGTCCTAAGAAAACAAAGAACGCAACGGACCTTATGGTAAGGGCTTTGAAACACATCTCTAAAGCTCATTATGTAAAAGATAGGAGATCATGTTCTAGATGCGAATTTTATAAATCTGAAAACTGTAAATAAACTTTTTTTAAAAAAAAATAAAAAAGTTTAACTTTTTCCTTGACAACCTCCGATAAGCATGTTATACTATTAATAACAACAAAAGAGGTTTATTTTGGAAAAGAAAATAAAAGTTTTAACACTTTCCGACCACCCACTTTCACCTTCCGGTGTTGGCACCCAAACAAAGTACGTTTGTGAGGCTCTGCTTAACACCGGAAGGTATTCTATTTTATCGCTCGGTGGTGCGATTAAACATAATGATTATACTCCCAGGCAAATTGAACCATACAATGATGACTGGAGAGTTATTCCTGTTGATGGTTACGGCTCACAGGAGATGATTCGCTCTGTCATAAGAACAGAGAAGCCGGATGTAATTTGGATAATGACTGACCCTAGATTCTGGGGATGGCTATGGCAGATAGAAAATGAAGTGCGCCCACTGGTGCCAATTGTTTATTATCACGTCTGGGACAATTACCCATATCCACAATTTAATAGGAAATTCTATATTTCCAATGATGCGATAGCTGCAATCTCAAAGGTGTCACATGATATTGTGGCAACAACAGCACCGGAGGTTAAAAATAAATATATACCTCACGCTGTTAGTGAAGAATGGTTCAAGCCTTCGTCACCCGAGCAGATTCTAGAATTTCGCCAACAATCTCTTCATGAGGATGATATAAATAAAGTTATCTTTTTTTGGAACAATAGAAACGCTAGAAGAAAACAATCAGGAACCCTTATTTGGTGGTTCGCTGAATGGCTTGATAAAAACAATCTTCATGACAAAGCACAATTACTTATGCATACGGAGCCCCGAGATCCGCACGGACAAGATTTAGAACATATCATAAATCATTTGGGCTTGAATAAGAGACAAATTCTCTTGTCGACTCAAAAGGTTCCACCAGAACACTTAGCTGCAATGTATAATATGGTTGACTGTACAGTCAATATATCGGATGCTGAAGGATTCGGGTTATCAACCCTAGAGTCTTTATCATGCGCGACCCCTATCATTGTCAATATGACCGGCGGATTGCAAGAACAAGTTACAGATGGAAAAGAATTCTTCGGTGTTGGCTTGATGCCAACTGCCAAAGCAATAATTGGTTCTCAAGAGGTTCCTTATATCTATGAAGATCGTGTCGATAAGGGTCAATTTTTCTCGGCATTGTCAAAGATTTACTACTGCTCCGCGGAAGCCCGTAGGGAGATGGGCCTTAAAGGTTTGCAACATGTAAAAAACAACTATAACTTCAAAGATTTCGAAAAGAAATGGGTTGAGTTTATGGATGAGGTCGTTGAGGAAAATGGTTCTTGGGAAACAAGAAAAGGGTATCAAGGCATTCGATTTAAGGAGGTTGCATGAAAAAATCCATATTAGTTAGGGCTCCAATCCTATCACAATCAGGCTACGGAGAACAATCTCGTTTTGCCTTAAGAGCATTAAGATCTAGAGAAGATTTATTTGAAATTTTTATTCTTCCGATCAATTGGGGAAAGACCGGTTGGATCTGGGAAGATACTGAATTCCGTCAATGGATGGACGAAAGGATAACCTTGACTCAAATATTAATTCAAAAGAAACAGATTAGTTTAGATATGTCTCTCCAGATAACAATCCCAAATGAGTTCGAAAAATTGGCACCCACAAACATAGGGTTTACAGCCGGAATAGAAACAACAAAGGTTTCTCCTGTGTGGCTTCAGAAAGGCAATGATATGGATAAACTTCTTTTAGTCTCGAATCATGCTAATAACGTATACAGAAACACAGTTGCAATAGCGACAGATAATAAAAATGAACAAATGGATTATAAACTTGAAACTCCAACAGCGGTTGTTTGGGAAAATACTCCACGAGCAGATCCAGAACCGATTAATGAAATGAAATTAAATACTGAATTTAATTTTGTTACAATTTCACAAATCTCTCCTCGTAAGAATTTTGAGAATTCGATCAAATGGTTTGTTGAGGAATTTATCGATCAAGAAGTTGGTCTGATTATCAAGACAAATATTGCTAGCAACTCCATCATGGACTGGGAGTATCTAGAAGCCCGCGTTAGTGCTTTATTATCACCGTATTCTGAAAGAAAATGCAAGGTATACTTGCTTCATGGTGACCTTACCGCCGGGCAAATGACGTGGCTCTATAATCATGACAATGTTAAAGGAATTGTGAACATCGCCCACGGTGAAGGATTTGGTCTTCCAATGTTTGAAGCTGCCCGAGAAGGTTTACCTGTAACAACTGTTGGTTGGTCCGGACAAATGGACTTTTTAAACCATGATGGGAAGAATTATTTCAACGAGGTTGATTTCACAATGCAACCCGTACAACGAGAAGCTGTGTGGGAAGGTGTCTTAGAGGCAGATTCAATGTGGGCATATGCAGATCAAGGCTCTTATAAGATGGCTTTGAGAAAAATGTATAAAAATCACGACACCTTCAAACAAACCGCAATGGAATTGAAGACCCTAGTTAACGATAAATTTTCCGACGAGAAATTGTTTGAATTATTTGTAAACGAAATTCTTCCAGAAAAATAAAAGATTATATTGATATGTTTTTAAGGAGAAAAAAATGAAAGATCATAAATTATCAAATCAAGCCGTTGGAGCAATCATGATGGCCTTGCAGAAATCATTAATGGAGCAGAGCGATATTATTCCTGTTCTTAAGAGCTTTAACGTTCAAGTAGATGATGTGGGAGAGTTGGTCGTGATGAACCCCCCAAAAGTAGAAGTTAAAGTTTTTGCTGAACCAGGTCCGGTTGTTAAAGGGCCATTGTAGTGCCAAAATATTGCTATAAATGCAAAGAATGTGAGTATGAATTTGAGGTTAGGCACGGTATGAAGGAAAAACTTTACGATTGTGAAAATTGTAACAATGAGCAAAGTTTAGCCCGTATCCCGCAACTAACAAATATAGCAAGATCCCACGATGTCGGAAAACAAAAAGTAGGATCTTTAGTCAAAGAATATATTGAAGAAAATAAAAAAGTTTTAGAAAAAGAAAGAAAGCGGAGGATTGAATACAATGACTAGTATAATAATATTATCGATAGCACTGGCTATTTCATTTGCATTCAATGCTTTGTTTTTCTGGTATAATAGAACTCTTTTGTCTCGATTATCTTTTATATCTAATAATATAGATGATCTAATCGAGATGATCACCAGTTATCGAAAACACTTAAAATCTGTATTTGAGATGGAAATGTTCTATGGCGACGAGACTCTTAAATTCTTATTAACTCATACAAAATCTCTCAAGGAGTTACTTGAGGACTATGAAGACGTTTTATATATAACAGAACCAATAGAAGAAATAGAAAGTGAGTATGAAGAAAGCCAACAAGAGGAAAATAACGATGGCCAGAAGATCAAAGGGACCGAAGAGAATGTATTTTACGCAGGTTCACGAAGACGCGATTCTTAAATATTGTGTATCACAATGCAACAAAGAGAAGACTGTATTATATGTTAATTTAATTCAACCAGCATTCAGTGAGATGGTGGATAAGATTGTATACACTTATAAATTTACAACCCTCCCAAATATAGATGAATTAAGAGATGATTGCAAAATATGGTTAACTACCATTCTCGCAAAGTATGATCCAAATAGAGGATCGAAAGCGTTCTCGTATTTCAGTGTAATAACTAAAAACTGGTTCATTCACAAAGTGAAGCAAACAGCTAAAAGGGCAAAGCGTGAAGTTGATTATGATCAAGCGCTTAAAGAGGTTGACGAAGAACAGATAATGTGTCACAACCCTTATCACAAAGAGAGAGAAGAAAGAGAGTTTTGGGAGAATTTATTTGTTGAGATAGATGGTTGGGAAACCAATGATATGAATGAAAATGAAAAGAAAGTTTTTGATGCAATCAAAATACTCCTAAACTCAATTGAAGAAATAGAAATATTTAATAAAAAAGCAATCTATCTGTATCTCCGAGAGCTAACCGGAATGAATACCAAACAAGTCGTTTCCCAATTAAATAAGTTCCGTAAAAAATATAAGTTGTTTCGTGACGATTGGTATAACGCAAAAATATAGGCGATTTCTATTTACTTTACTATGAGCAAGAAAGTTGATAAAATTTTAAAAGATGCAATTGAAAACATCAAGGACGACCGTCAAATAACGCGTGAGCTTTTAGACGATGCCATTAAATGGTTATCGAAAGATGAATCACGTCATCAAAATATCGGTATAACTTTGTCAAAGTATGTTGAAACATTGCAAAGATCCAATGACCAATTAGTGAGAATAGCTGGCCTCATGTCGAAACATGAAGATAACAGCGACCTCTCCGAATCAGACATGGACGATATATATAAAATGATCGACAAAGAGAAGGAAGAAAAGAAAGATGGCTGATTACAATATCAATCAATTGACCGGTCGCTTGTCACGTTTATTTACTGGTACAGCAAAAAGGTATTATGATTATTTAGTTAATAGAATTCAAGATAGCCATGAAGAACAAGCTTTCTCCGAGAAGAGACAAGTGTTTTATGCCAAGTGTCTAAGTTTTTATGATACAAATAACCCTTCTTTGGATGAATTTGACACCATGACTTTCGATGATGATAATATTAACCGGTACGCTGTAAGATTCAGGTTCACCGGGATAGACATAGCCAGAAACCAATTGCCCGATCCCGGGTTACAAGCCGATGGAGCCCGAAGGGTTCTTACGATTATGCATCCATACGCCATAGTTGATAAGAAAGATGTGACAATAAATGTCACAGATGTATTCAGGGTTAGAGAATTAAATGGAACTTATCTTGTGGACAGCATTCTAGACGCCTCGGAAGCTGATAAGATACGAAACCAAGCAGCGGCAAACGCAAAAGATGCCTTTGTTGGGCCTCCCGCTCCTTTAGGTAGCTTCCCTAGTGATCCCTCTAAGTTAGAAGATATATATATTAATGAAAATGCAACCTCTGTTGTTGATATAGCAAGAAGCGTGAGTGGCCAGAAAAATTGGGGTAACACAGAGCAATCTCCGGCAACTCAAGCAGCATGGAATTACCTAAGACCCTTCTTGCCTCCCGGGGCTAAATTGAACTCTGTAATTAGAACACAAGCTAATCAAGATGCTGTAGCTTTATCTATGGCCAAAAAAAGAGGTCAATCCTTTGCATCGGCTGGTCCAGCATATGATTTTTTAATAAAGAATGATGTGAAGATCGCTAGACGTGTCGGGCACGGCCATGGTGGTAAAAATGGTTCAGCGGCCTTTGACTTAAGTGGAGCCGACATAAATGACATTAAAAAATCAATAGAATTATTCAATGATGATCCGTGGATGAATCAATATGTTGAATTCGAACCTTTCACAAAAGGTCACACTAATCGATCGTTGTTAGAGCCGTCCAATGGAGTAAATGGCGTAGTTCATGTGGGCCTTTATATAAAAAAGGTTAAGCTACCGTATGATCCCACTTTTCTAACTAAATATGGTTTTTTTGCATCCACAAAGGGAAAGGATAATAAATTACCTTTCACGGAAAATACAGATGTAAACCCAGGAGGGTTATCGTGGACCGATTGGAAGCAACAATATCCTTCTTTATATAAAAAGAAAACTGGTTTAGAAATAAGCGGAAAAGAATTTGCAGAGCTTAAGAAGCTTGTGAAGAAAGAATACAAAACAGATTGAGGTTAAGACAATGCCAACAGAAGAAATGCTACAAAGAATAGTTCCGGAAGAAACTAATAAAAACCCAACACCGCAAGGGATGTATGGACAGAGAATAGTTGAAGATGTGCCTGTATATGATTTCGCAGGATCAGAGAAGATCATCTCCGGAAACAATAATTCTTTTATAGTTTTAGGAAGAGATAGGCACTCTTCAAAAGCTTCCGGTGCTAGTGGAAGAGGATTCACTCAATGTGGATCTATCGATTTAGTTGCTGGCTTGGACTCATCCAACGGGCCACATAAAAAGAAGAGAAATCCAAATTTCTTTACTGATGCTGCGAGAGTTTATATAACTCAAAAGGGAAAGGTTGGTGACTACTTTGGTATCTCAAAAGGATCGGAATTGGGAGATTCAAAGTGGAGATCTGGTGTGGGGCTCAAGGCTGATCAAGTAATTGTTCATGGAAGCAATCATGTTAAGATTGTTACCGGAAGGGCAAGAACCCGAGGAGAAGAAAAAAATTCTATGGGAGGCTCCATGGAATCTGCCGGCAAGATTGACTTAATCGCTGGTAACAATACAGACGATGAGGAGTCCTCACCCATTAGCATGTTTGGATCCCCATCTACCAGTTTTATGAAACAAGTTAAAACACTACAACCAGCAGTAAAAGGGGAAAACCTAGCAGACTTTATTGATGAACTATTAGAAACAATTTCAGATTTACAAAATCAAGTCTTTGTTAATAAAACCGCAATCTTGCAAATAGCAACCTCGACAGCTAGTCATATTCATGAGATCTGTGTCCCATTCGCACCCTCTAGTCCGCCTGCGATTCTCGCCGCTATTCTGGCTCCGACTATAACTAAAGTTTTTGTCTCTTTGCAAGAATCAACTTTGATAGAGTGGAACCTTTCGACCATGAGAGAAAATTATTTAAATCCAAACTTTGCTACTTATATAAATAGTAAAAACATCAATCTAACTTAGGAACAAATATGAGCAAATTCGCACCATTGCAAAAAGAGGAATGTGAGGAAATTCTTAAAGAAGAAACCCTCAAAGAAAAAATTATAGAACCAGTCATCTGCCCGACGTGCATACCTGATACTCGTGAACCAAAGAGAGATTGGTTAACCGAAAAAGCTCCTTATAAAGATCTGCGTACATGTGAATATATTAATAAGCTTGTTGGCCTCAAGGTAACGCAAGTCGATTTCTCTGATAAAGATTTAAGGGAATATGCTGAGATTATCAAAGAGGAAGGTATATCTGAATTACTAAGGCATTTCAATAAACTAGAAGATAATGAAACTGTGGCTTTACTGGTAGACAAAGCGATCATACCTAAAGATGGAATAATAGTTGATGATGATAGTTTCATAAAAATTAAGATCGTTGTAAGTGCTGTAATATTTGACACGATACCGACGTCCCCATCAACAGATCAAGAAGAGCCTCCAATTAACAGCACGGATCTTCCGGATTCCATGGAGATTGAGGACTCCACTTTTGATTTCTATACACAATTTGCAACAGTCATGGTTGCCCTACAAGGATACGATCTAAAATATTCTTATTTCAGACAAGTCGATGAGGGTGCTTTGAGGTATGACTTAGAAGGTCAATTTAAATTATTCAGCGTCAGTCAGCTAAAAGAAGAAGTAAAGGAATTGAGAAAACTAATGAATGAATTTGTTAAGCTTAATGGATTTGAGTTTATGGATTTATCTACTTTCTTTAGTATTGGAAACAAAGTTCAAAAATTTGAGATTGAGTTTGATAACTCGGATTCAGAAAAACCTTTGAAAATAAACAAAGTGTATGTGATCTCCCAGCAGTGCCCCAGGGTTGAGTTGAAAGTTGGATTAGACGCTTTTAAGAAAGAGGCTTATATGCCAACTGCGCTATATTTCTTTTCAAACTTTCAAAGGATATATGAGGACATCTCAGCAGAGGAAACTAGAGATTGGCTTGAGTTTTTCACTGAATACATTTACCCTCCAATCAAAGTTGATTATGGGGATGGAGAAGGGGAAGAGATTGTACCCTCTGGGCTATCATGCTTATTGGATGTGGACCCTGTCGACATTCTTAATAATGCCTTAGAAGGCTTTACCTTTGCAGCAATGGATGTCTTTGAGTTTGAGTTTGGAAAAAATACTTGCTCGGATATTTTAGAAGACCGCGAACCATCTTTAAAACAGTTCCGTAATCCTAAAAAGCAGAAAGTTTATGAAAAAGAATATAAACGCTCAATGGCTGCTCTCAAGAAACTTCCTTATTGGAGTAAGCGCATCCGCGATGCCAATCTTCCACTAGAACTCTTGGAGGGTGAATCAACTCAACAGTTTAATGCTAGAAACAAAGTTAGAAAGGAAAGAATAAAACAAATAAATGAAGGGATGGAAAACATAGCAGCCTCAAATGCAGATGAGAAAATCCTAGAACTGGAAAAAGGTGACCCAAACTATTTCAAACACCCCTATGCGGAGCAATTTCAGATTGCCCTGAAAGAGAAGACTTCTTCCGGCGACTCAATATTATCCATCTGGAAAGATCTTGGAGAATTATCGGATGCTGGGGCAAAAGGTCAAACTTTCTTAAACACTATCGGCCTCTGTGGTTTTACGAATGGCTTGAAGAAAGCAACTAATTGTTTACTTAAACAGATTTCATTTGATGAGGCTATAAAGTCCGCTGTCCGCGCTGTTTTTGCTATGCTACCCATAGATTCAATTGAAGAACTACTTCTAGGACTCCCACCTCAAAAACAAATAGAGATAAGACAAGAGATAGAGAAAGAATTTGGGGAGTTCAAGCCCCCATGGGAATTGAATGGTCCGGAGAAAGAAAAAACTAGCCAACAGAGAGAACAAGAAGAAGCTGAAGCAAAAACATATCTGGACACCACCATTCGAGAGTTTGAGATAAAATATGAAGGCGGAGGAGAGGTAGTTGATTCCGTTGATAAATTAATTAAAGAAGAAAAAGCCGTCGATGTTCCCACCGCCATTAATGTGCTAGCAAAACAAGCAATAACAGACAGAGAGCTACCAAGCGAGTCCACAACTGGGCAGGATGTAACCGATGCAGCAAACAAATCCGTCTCGGCAATTCTGAACGCTTATCTGGAAGCCTTATTAAAACTCTTATCAATCGACGACTTAATACAAGCTTTCGAGAAATATCCAGCAGTCGGAATAATAATCGACTCTTTTAAATCGATTATCAAGTGTCCTTCGAAGGTTATAAAGGATATTAAAAATCTCAAAATGAAAGAGTTTAAGATTGATGCATGTAACCCAAGCTTGCCAATAATGCCAAAAATACCTAAAATAGAAATGGTTAACCCTTTTAAGTTAGTCCGAAAAAGCTTCACGGCTGCTATAAGGGAAGCGCTCTCTATGGTTATCTCCTCTTTAATAGAGAAATTCTTAGGCCAATTAGAAGGAAAACTCTGCGGTGCACTTGAAGTGCTTGGAAAAACTGCTTTGAACCCACTAGACTTTTTCAAAGAGAATGCCTTCCAGGATTGTCTCAGAGAAGCCTTTTGCCCAGATGCCAACAATGAAGAAGTTAAGGAGTTGGCTAATAACTTACTGAACAAGATTGGCGCAAAGGATGATGCTTCAAGTGCTATAGACTGCCTCTCTGGTGCCTTGCTGGGGATTATGTCCTTAAGTGACATGAAAAGTTTGATGTTGAATCCGGATCAAAACCCAATATTGTTAGACAGAGTTATAACAGCTATTAACATTGGATGCCCCAGATTTGCTGATCTGTTTAATAATAGATCAAGAGTTACAAACTTCTTTAATAATTTACGTAATTTCATTCCATTACCAGGCCACGAGAGATTGAGAGAACTTGAGAATCCCAATCTCAATGTTCCAATATATAGTTCAATCTGCTTGACGTCGGAAGAACTAGATAGATGGAATGAATTGAGAAACAATAACCTACAGGCTTATGGCCTTTCTCCGCAGGATGCAGCATCTCAAATTGAGATATATAATAACAGAGCACGAGACGCTCTGCAGGATCTTCTTGCAGATCTCAATCAAAACCCCAATCAAGCTTTTTTAGATGCACTAGATGATTTAATGGGACCAACACCTGATCGTCCTCCGGGATGTGAATTAGGACCCGGAGAATCTATGTTTGGGTCCAAAGCTTTGAAAGAGCCCCAAGACGTTGTTAAATTGCAAAATGATATCTCTGATAAAATGTTTGATATATTGGGAGATAGTTTTAAGAGAGAGTTTTCAAACAACCCTAACCCCTTCGACGCGAGCATAATTTCAAAGATATTATCAGACACTCGCGGAAATTCATATGAATACCATAGATTTTTGGAATCATTTCCTTTCACCACTAGACAATATCACGATTCCGCTGCATCGAAGGAACTGAAAGAAGCAGGGTTGATTTTTCCAGATTTTGGCCTAGGAAATGACGATGGTTTTTTTCCGGAAACAATCGGGGAAGCATGCAAGATTCAAGTCATAGAGACTAGAGAATATAAGATTTCAAATGAGATAAAACCGGAAATCATAACTACTAGCAATATGAAGGATATCACTTACAGTAAGGTAAAACCAGAAAGAGAAACTCCGGACTTTGAAATGAAGTATACTACCGGTGGGGTTGTTCGGTACGACTCCGTCGCTCATATTTCTGATGTCTTAGTGGGTGATGCCTCGGAGAGCTTTGATTACAAATCTTTTATTATTTCAACCAATAGGAGTTTTTCCTTTGAGGAGAAGACCAATGTAGATGTCTCCGGAGAGATTGAAGAAGAACTAATAAATCATGTGAGAGATAACGATTTAAAATACAAAAACTCTGTTTTCAATTATTTCTTAAACAGCAGAATGAAGAACATCTCGGTTAAACCAAGCTTTGATAAAACAGAAGTATATAGAAAAACTAGCGAGAAAATATTTAACGAAGTGAAAAATCTCTGTGTTGAGGAATCCTCTGGCTTTCTATTTGGATTTGAAGACGAAGATTTGACAGAAGATGAATTGCTGTACGTAGGACCGAACGGAGAGGAACCATATGAGGATTTTTACTTAGAAGAAGATAAAACACTAGGAAGGGCAAAAGTGGAATCAAATCGTGTAACCTTTCTAAATCCGGAGCGATACGGAGGATCTTACACGGTTCCTCCTGTGTACGTCGCTCCGAAAGATATGAACGGGTGGTTAAAAATATCAAAAATAATATCACCTGACAAAGAACAGTGTGAGCCAAGTAGTGAAAATATATTAAGATTCTCAGAAATCAAGAAATCGATCAACGATAGCAGAAACAATATTAAAATTGATCCTAGGGTTGGAAAGAGTGTTGAGAAATGTTTTGTTGAAAAACCCTTTGATAAGATTTTAGCTAAAAATGCTGTTGCTGGTATAGATGGTGTAATTAAGATGCATTTACGAATGAAAGTGGTTGGAGAATTTACTCGAAGTTTACCTATCTTAGCTAATGTAGAATACTCTAAAGAAAATTTTGATACATCAAACGTTTCATTGGTTCTGGAATCTTTAGCTAAAGACCTCAAGGGAATCGACCCATTCGGACCTAGATTAATAGAAAGAAATAATTATTATATGTTAATCTTGGAACAAGCCTTCCAATCATATTACAGGTCCACAATCGAAAAGCTCCCAGATACAGAAGAAGGAAATAAAGATTTAACTTCTTTGCCCGCAGATATACAATCCGCTGTTTCCAAGATCTTAGAAGTGAAGGATAAGTTTTCTTATGAAAATATACAAATCCCAAAAGGCGAGGTTAGTTTAAATCTTTTCGGTCTAGAATTGTTAGCCCCATCGCCGAATGTTGGTTTGTTAGATAATGAGAATTTCATGCTCTATGCTTTTGCTTATCAGAAATATGGCGAAGCGATCTTTACCTCAACGGATGTCATAACGTACTCTCCGATAAACACTTTGTTTTTTAGTAAACGGAGAAAGAATGTCTTTGCTACTATATTTGCCATAAGATTAGTTGAAAAAGAATGCAAATTAATATTAAAAGAGATGCTCTTTAAAGAATATGAAGAAGTTATGAATAAGTTTTATGATGAGTATCAGCCAAAAATAAAAAGCCTTAACCAATATTTATTGACTAACCCCAATGTTTTCAAGGATAATAAAATTAGCGCCTTTGGAACTTATAATTACGAAAAGAAAATTGCCGCAGGCTCTTATCAAAGTATAGGTCAAGCGGAAGATATTTCTAATATTCAAAGTTCAAGCCCATGGGGTGATGAATCTAATGATGATGTGATGTTTAAGATTGAGAGGTATGTCCGGATAATAGAGAGGGATTCTGCAGAAATTCCACCGGAGTTGCAAGGTCTTCTAGAAGATAGAGATCATACCCTACGAGGAGTTGTCCATATAGAAGATCTACAGGATTTTTTAGAAGATAACAAATCTGTATTGGGGGGCTACAACTTGACTGATATATTTGGCACTGCGGTACTTGGAGACTTAGAAGAAGAATATTCCGGCGAAATAGGTTTGAGATACGGACTGAGAATTGTTATGAAACTTCCATCCTCATCAATAACATCTTCCAGGGAGCCAACTTTATCTGATTTAGCAATGAGTCGCCTAGAGAGCGCATTTTATTGCGATTTGGAAAACATTACTGTGATTCGCGATACTAGCTTTTCATTACCATTGTGCTCCGCAGAGGTCGAGATCAAGGATCAATTAATCGGAGATATAGATTTACTTACTGGTGAACATTCATACGATTTGGATTGTTTAGCTAGAAAACTCTGCAAGTCAACCGAGTTCGATCTATTGTTTAATAAAATTGTCCCTACGAAAGCCTCCTCCTCTTTAGTACTGAATTATATCAACCTATTTTTCATAAACTCTATTGGTAAAGAAGACGGGTGGGATGATGACGCGAGAGAAGTAAAGTTTGAATCAAGTGCACAATTCAAACATACCAAGGGCATCTGTAGGAAGTTTTTTGCATCTTTCTACAATAGTAATGATTTTACCACTGAATCGAGTGGCACGTCTTCGAATTTGGAATTCCCGGACTTCTTTAAGCTATTGTTTGGAGGTTTTGACCTACCCAGTCTCAATATTAATTTGCTGCTGCCGGATGGATTTCGATTTGATCATAAGATTATTAAACAAAATCCGTTTGATAAAAACAAGGAAGAGTGCAAAGAAGATGTTGATAAATTATTTTAGCAAATAATTACTATGGAGTTTTTCTATGATATTTGCACCAAAATTTCCCTTAAGATTCAAAGAACAGAAGGGTTTCGAGAATGTAACTGATATGAAGGAGTTAATACGCTTTCACCTTACTAATCTTTTATTGACCTCTCCGGGGGAAAAAATAAGCGATTCGGAGTATGGAGTTGGAGTTCGAAGATATCTATTTGAACAGATTACTGAGGGCTCAATCAACAATATAAAAGATGATATCACTTTTGCTATACAAAGATACTTATCTTATATTGCTCTCGAAGAGGTTATAGTAGATCCTTTCCCGGAGCAGAACAAAATAACAATTGCAATAAGGTATAATATTATTGACACAAAAGAGAAAGATGTGTTAGCAATAGAAATTACCGGCACTGCGTCAAACGACGTAATATATTGAGGAACCATAGATGCCAAAAAAACCTTTAATAAAATACACTAGTAGAGATTTCAACTCAATTAAACAAGATTTAATTGAACATGCTAAACGATACTACCCCAATTCATATAACGATTTTAATGATTCATCTTTTGGCAGTATGCTTTTTGATTCGGTAGCATATGTTGGAGACATGTTATCCTTTTATTTAGATTTCCAAACAAACGAAAGCTTTCTAGAGACCTCTCTAGACTTTAACAATATAAGAAAACTAGCTAGTCAGATGGGATATAATTTTTATGGAAACCCCTCAGCTTATGGGGTGGCCACATTCTTCGTTTTGGTACCAGCTAACTCGACCGGTCTTGGTCCGGATACTACATATATTCCGATTCTTAAGACAAAAAGCAAACTCAAGACAGCTAATGCTGCTACTTTTACATTGACAGAAGATGTTGATTTCAACGATCCAACTACGGAAGTTGTTGCAGCTAGGGTTGACGAGTCAACTGGAAAACCAACATCTTATGCGTTAAGAACATTTGGCCAAGTAAAATCCGGTAATGAGTTCTACAAAGACATTGATGTCGGTACTTATACGAAATTTCTCAGAGTACGAGTTACGACTGCCGCAATTAACGATATCATTTCAGTATTTGATTCAGAGGGTCATGAGTATTACCAAGTCGATCATTTATCCCAAGAGGTTGTATATCGTGAGACTACAAATCCCAACGCTGTTTCCGACAACGTAAGATCTATAATTAAACCATTCATAGCTTCTAGAAGATTTGTTGTAGAACAGGATGAGACCGGCACTTATCTGCAGTTTGGATATGGAACAGAAACTGAAATTGACAAAAACGGATTGGTTGATCCCTCCGAGGTTATGCTACAGATGTCTGGTAAAAATTATATAACCGATACAGCCTTTGATCCTGTCAAGTTCATGGGAACAGATAAGTTTGGGATAGTTCCCAGCAGTACAACTTTGAGAGTCACATATGGAACAAACGATGTTTCCAACGTAACGGTGCCTATAAATGGATTCAGCGAAGTCAGTAATGCTAAAATGGAATTCCCAAATGATCTAACCAGCCCAAACGCAGCCAAACAGTTAACAGTTAGAAGCAGCATTGAAGTTTCAAATGATGAAAGGATTGTCGTTGAGACGACTATACCAACAGTCGACGAAATAAGGTACAGAGCTTACGCAACTTTCTCCGCACAAAATCGCATTGTAACTAAGAATGATTATGAAGCATATGTTTATCAGATGCCAGCAAAGTTCGGCAGAGTCTCTCGTGTCAACGTTGTCAACGATCCTAGTGGAATAAACAAAAGACTAGCGATGTATGTTATATCCAAGGATTATGAAGGCTACTATCTCACAACAAACAGTACGGTCAAATCTAATCTTAAAGTTTGGCTTAATAAAAACAAGATGATGACTGACAACATCGATATATTCGATGCTAAGATTATTAATGTTGGATTTAATTTTAAATACGCCGCCGAACCGGGATTTTCAAAGACTTCTGTTCAAGCTTCTGTTAACTCCGCTGTAAAATCGCTTTTAAGTGAGAAACTTTACATAGGAGAACCAATTTATCTAACTACAATTTATCAAACGATCAATAGGGTCCAAGGAGTTGTTGATACTCTCAAAGTGACGCCAATCATCAAAAATTCGGGCAACTATTCAAATCTTGGACTAATTGTTGATGATATACTTTCCAAGGACGGAACATTTTTAAAATGTCCAAAGAATTGTGTGTTTGAGATTAAATTTTTAGACCAAGACCTTAAAGGAACTATACTATAATGAGCATATTAAGATATACAGCAAGTATTGATACAACAATCACAAATGCATTCGAAGAAAACCTCTCAACTAGAGGGACCGGCTCCAACATGGGATCATCTGATATTTTAGAAACATTCTCGATCTATCAACAAGCAACCTCTGCTTCTGTTGAGTTATCAAGAATTCTAATAAAGTTTCCAATCAGCCAGATACAAACAGACCGAACAGGAAGTGTTCTTCCCGCTTCTGGTAGTGTTACATGGAAATTAAAGCTTTATAACGCAAAACATGTAGAAACAGTCCCGAGAACATTCACCCTCCAGGCAACCGCAGTCTCTGCTTCATGGCAAGAAGGGACAGGGTTAGACATGGAAGCATATTCCGATCTGACAAATGATGAAGAGGGTTCAAACTGGATTAATGCGAATAATAGCTTCACATCGGCATCAGTAACATTTTCGCTTCAAGGCGGAGCCAATAAAGCTGCCATGTCGGGCCAGTCCTTTGCCTTAACAGATTCAGACGGCACCAGTCAAACGTTCACATTTAATATTGCAAATAATACGGTGGCTAGTGGGTCGATTGGAATGGATAGTGATGCAAATACAACACAAATAATAGACACAATTAAATCTGCAATCAATGACGTATCCTTGTCAACCTTAGATATAACTGCCAGCACCATTACTGCAGTTGGCGATGCTGACTCAGAGATGAAGCTTTTAATTAAACAAAAATCAACCGGATTAGCAGGAAATACAGCTATTGATTTATCCGGAGTGACTCACTTGTCGCTTTCTGGGTCTACGTTTGGTTTTTCTGCCGGTGATGGAACATGGTCCTCAATCGGTGGAGATTATAACACAACGCTTGTAAAAACTCAAGATTTTGATACCGGACTTGAAGATTTAGAAATTGATGTAAGCGCCATTGTTGAAAACTGGCTCCTAGATTCAAATCCGTGGCCAAACTATGGCTTTGGAATTCGATTAACCGACGCCTACGAGGGCTACTTTAGCTCCTCCACAGGGGCAAATACTGCGACTGAAATACATAACACAAGTGGAGCAGAGAAATCTTATTATACAAAGAAGTTCTTTGCAAGGGGCACCGAGTTCTTTTTCAAACGTCCTGTATTGGAGGCTCAATTCAATGACACAAAGAAAGATGACAGGTCTAATTTCATTTTAAGTTCTTCGGCATTACCAGCAGCAGACAATCTAAATAAACTTTATCTTTACAATTATGTTCGAGGTAGATTGGTGGATATAGCAGGAAGCGATAGCGCTGTACCTTCTGTCTCTCTCTATCATTCATCCGGATCCACTCCGGAGGATTCTGCAAAGACTTTTAAAAATTCTGGAAGTTCCACTGGAATTACCACTTTAGACGCTACCAGAGAATCAACAGGGATATATTATATAAATATTCATGCCGCCGCCTCAATAGTAACCACAACATATCCAAATTTAGTAGACGTTTGGAGTTATAGTGGTGTACAGTTCTTCACGGCTTCAGCTTTTACTCCAAAGGCTCACGCCCCCTATCAAGCGAAATCTGATAAAACGTATGTTATGACAATGACAGATTTAAAAACAGAATATAAAAGTGATCAAACTGCTCGCCTGAGAGTATACGCTAGAGAGAAAAACTGGTCTCCGAATATCTATACAACAGCCAACGCAACTCCGGAGAATCTAATAATAACTTCCGGAAGCTATAGAGTGTTGAGAATAGCGGATGATCTAGAGGTTCTATCATATGGAACAGGATCAGTCAAGTATTCAGAGCTTTCATATGATGTCTCCGGAAACTATCTGGACATGGACATGAGTCTTTTGGAAGCCGGATATCAATACGGATTTAAATTTTCGGTATATGATGACTTCACACAAACATACGTGGAGCAACCATACATGTTTAAGTTTAGGGTTATTAAATGAGCATTAAAGATCTATTCAAAAACTATCAATCAAATCAATTCAAACCAACAGAGAATGAACTATCTGCTAGCAAATTGGTTGAATCAAATGAATATATTGAACAGAAAGAAATAGAAAAATTTCGTTATGTTCCACCAATTGATTTCACAACAGCATCTAATTTTGCAAAGTTTGGATCGGCTGAGTTATATTACGAGTATGCATTTAAAAGGATCTATGAGCAATTTCCCTATGATGGAACTTTAGCTGAAGTCCAAGCTTTTCACAACAATTCAACATTCTTAGATAAATATGTTTTTGATAACATATATCCGAGAACAGCAGGTCATGTCGTATTCTCCTCAGAAGGTTGGGGAACATCCACTGTAACTGGAGAGTTTGGATTGCCAAGCGTGTTGCAATATAT
>Ga0209337_1000995_pt1 | contig 22059 bp, 29 predicted proteins | sample LinPmetageLP53_FD_184044 | JGI IMG/M metagenome (GOLD analysis project Ga0209337, IMG submission 184044) | Marine viral communities from the Pacific Ocean - LP-53 (SPAdes) (version 2) | ecosystem: Environmental > Aquatic > Marine > Oceanic | place: Pacific Ocean | collected 2010-02-08 | reverse complement strand
CAGGTTTTACAGCTGCATTGGCAAAACCGCCAAGCATTACTTCTTCTTCGAAAGCACGATCAGATGATTCTGTATCGAATATTTCTTTGTCTTGATTTTCGTATCGGTCATACTCTAAGCCAAATAGTGCGTTTAAGCCTGGTTCGAGTTCTTTGACCAATTGCATTCTTGAAATAACCATTGTTCAATCTCCTTAGGTTTATACGCCAGTTATTCTAGAGTACACGTGTTCAACGATTTTAACAATCCAGTTAGTGTTAGCAGTAAGTGCGTCGCTGTTTTCAGGATCTTTGGACATGCCAACGATTCTTAATTGAGCTGCGCCTGCTGCTGGAACACCACCACCATTACCAGTAAGTACGTTTAATTGACTTGCTGATTGGCCGTTGATTGTATTTCCGTTAGTAACCACGATATCAGTATTTTTTCCTACTGCTGCTGGAAAACCAGCTGCTAGGATACCGTTACCTTGTATCTCGAATAACTTATTTGGATCGTCGTAGACAAATGCTTTGATTAATCCACCACCTGTTGGAGTAATTCCGCCAGGGTAGTAGTTTGACCAAGTTGGTTTTTGAGTAGTAGGGTCGTCATAAAAGCAACCGTTGAAAACACCAACACAGTCAACATTACCTGCTGCTGATTGTTGAATTGTTCCGTTTGCTAATAACTGTACTAAATCGCCCTTGAAAATAGTTGTTGCTAATCCAGGGTTGATGTCGTACTCCGTAGTTCCACCGTTTTGGATGTTACTACCAGATTCACCTACAGGTCTTAAACCGGATGGTGCGTTTACATTTACCATGATTTTTCCTTGTAGTTAAAGATATACCTCACCCACCATGGGATCGGTAAATTTTTTAATTAAGGAGAAAAAAATCTGTTTAGGATTTCTTGCCGCCAAAACTAACTTGCGACCTGCTAGCATTACTAACAGGCATACTAGGATGTTGGTCCTTTAATGGATCGTTTGCAATTGCGTTATCTCTATCTTTAGTCTTTTGAGTAAAGTATTGAGTACGTTCAGCAACCGTTTCATTAGGAATCCTTGCTAGCATTAAACCTCCAACAGCTATAACACCTTTATATGTACCTGAATCAATTTGAGGCCAGATGTTAGAATCATATTCGTCTGCACGAACAAATTCCCATCCTTCACGTAGTCTAGCAGAAACATTTTTTTGATCTTGCTGTCCTACAGATTCGGCCCTTATCCAGCGATGAGTAAACCCAGCTGGCGCAGGTGGTGCGTCTAGTTGTGATGGTGGAGTCCACGGTTTCCTTCGAGAAGTTTTCTCTCTGGTTTCAGACTCGCGTGATGGCAGTTTTTTATTTTCATCTATTGTATTCATATGCTTACTCCTTCACGTATTTCGCATATTCGCTTAGCGGCACACCTAATTTTTTTGCTATAGCCACTTGTGAGGGTGTGAGTCTCACAGTGCCTTTGCGCTTCCCTGGAGCTGCCATTCTGTTTCCAGAATTTACAGCTTGAGTTGGCGAAACTGGTTGTTCAAACTTGTGAGGAAATGTTTCCCTCATTCGAACGTCTATTTCATTATAGTACGAATCGCTCTTGGGGTCAAATCCTTCTTCTACTAGTTTACGATGAATTGAGAAAGAAGTCAAGGTCATTGGTTCATCATCACCAAACCATGTGTTCTTCTCAGCCCACTCTTCAGCTTTAGGATCTGGTCTTGCAGGGGGTGCAGGTTGTCTTGGTTGCTGCTGGGGCATACGTGGTTGATTTGGGTTAACCCCTCTTGCTTCCATTTCTTGCCTTAATCTTTCCCTTTGAGCTTTATGGGATGCAGCACGCTCTTCTTCTATAGCTAATCTACCTAATTTAGCTTGAATATCAACTTGCTTTTCTACATCACCTAAATCCATTGCGTCTTTAAGTTCTTTTTTAGCTTGAGTAATCTGTGCATCTACTCGATCACCAAACTCAGTTACATAACCAGTATCTAAAGCTTGTGCTTTTTGACGCATGCTATCTGCTTCTTGTTGCACACCACGTGCATATTCAACAGCAGCTTGTTCACGTCTTTCTGCTTCTCTTGCTTTTTTAGTTAGTTTATCAATACGGGATTGAACTTTTTTCCCGTAATCTTCCATTTCTCCTTCGGATGCAGTTTCAGTTTTTACAACTGTTTCTACAGCTTCCGGTTCTTCTTTATTAACTCTTACATCGGTGTCATCAAGTGTGACGTCTACTGATGCTCCAGTCGAAGGAAGATCGACCATCTTTTCGTCGGCTTCGGCTTGCGTTTCTATTGCAGGCATATTTTACTCCTGTTTATTTATATTGCAAGATATCCTCTGGGTCTTTTACCACAGCAATTATCTCGTCATCATTAAGTATTCTCACTTCACCACCTTCTATTCCAAAGCGTGATCCAGCATAGCGACCAAATATAATCCAGTCACCCTTCTTGCACCACGGTCCATTGGGATATCTCTCTTCATTTTTATAACACTCTGATCCCATTTTAAGAACCAAAGCCGTGACTGTTGTATAGCCACGTTCTTCTACATGTTTATCTGTTAATATAACTCCACCTTTAGTTTTACCTTGGCCTTTGTATGGTAAAACTAACATACGCCATCCAGTAGGATCTGGTAATCTTTCTAATACTTTATCAGTAGGTAGGTGTTCAATGCTTTCAGTAGCATCTTTTTGTAATTTTTTAAGAAAACGGTTTTCTTTTTTCTCAGCTTTCTTATTATTTTCATTAGCTTCTACAGCTAAATCTTTTTCTTCTAAAGCAAATCTACGCTTTGGTATTTCCTTCTCTGTCATCGTTATCCTCATCTTTCTGCAGGTCTTGTATTTCCTGTTCTATTATTTGGTAAGCTTTATACTCACCTACTGCTTTAACATAGGTATCCATTGTTGGCAATCCCGCTGCTATAACATCTTTTAAATTTTCTTTGCGCGCACGCAATCTTTTTAAGATTGCGTAAATCGCGGTTATGTCTTCCACTACTTCTTTTTTTTCTTAGGAATAATTCCTTTAGCCATTAAAATATCTTTTTTAGTAATTTTACCATCACCTGAATGATCTGGAAATTTACTTTTCTTTTTCGCTGCTCCGCCTTTTTTCATACCATGTTTAGCACCTGGCATCATTGTTCCGTTTGGCATTGCATGCATTGCACCACCGTGCATTTTTTTAACTTTGCCACCTTTTTTATAAGTAGTAGTAGCCATTTTTTTGCCAGGTGTTTTTCTTTTCTCTGGCTTTGACATTATTCTTCCAACCATAATTATCTCCTTAAGTTGCTATTATACTAACAGTCCCATTTGCGCAACGACTTATTAATCCTTGAATTAGGATCTCTAGCTGTTTTTGCACTTGTTAGTTTTTTCTTCATGCCACCCATACGAGCGCAGAATGATTTACGTCTACCACTAGTCTTAGACTTAGTAGGAGCTTTTAGTGTTCCTTTTTTATAACTTGCACGTCCTTTAGCATTTAACCCACCTGATTTACTTTTTCCAGCTTTTCGTGTCCATGCTGCTGTCTTAGGCATACTTTGTTTTTTTCCTTCTATTTTCCATTACCATGCCACATCCTTTTGCCAAACCTTTTGGGTTTTTATCTGACTTGGATTTTCTTTTTTGTGATAGTGATTTTTTCTTAGCCATTATCTTTTAACTAAACTACCACCAAAATAAAGTCCTACAATAGCACTCATTAAATGTGTATCAAGTGGTGTAATAATTAAACCATTAAATGATTTATCCATTACTACTTCTTTGCTTTCAATTAAAAATAAAAACCCTCTAGTAAATTCTGTCCACGTTAGTACAACAGTGGTATCAAAAAATACTGGGGCAATCTTAGGCCATACAATGATAGCGCCAACAGCAGATAATGCTATTATTCTTCTGGTAAATGTAAATCCTTTGTCAGTAAAAGCGCGGGCTTTATCTATGTGTTTCATTTGGTTATCAGCTCTCGCTAACAACATTTTTTGTTCGTCTTGCTTTGCTTTAATTGATTGGGACCATATTGACATAAACCCACCTAATAAAGATGAGCCTAGCATTGTAATCATTTCTACTGGTAAACCACCTAACATACTAAAGTAACTATTCCTCCACGTTTATAACCTTGGCTAAAACTTTTTGCTGCATTTGTATTAATCATTGCTTGTTGTAAAGGTGACATTGCCCCAAACATGTCGTTAGGGTTTCCTTGTGGCATTCCTCCTCTAGATGGGGATCCACCAGAACTGCCTCCGTCACCGCCGCCGCCACCGCCGCCGTAACCGCCGCCACCTCCACCACCATAAAATCCAATGCCACCTTGACGAGAATGACCAAAAGCTGGAAATTTATTCATGTAGTTTGTGTAAGCTTTAGTTGTAAGATTAGGGCTTTGCATATCATAAAAAGCGTTTCTTTCGTATGGTTTTAAAGTGTTAAAATCATAAACTGCTGATTGATCATATCCTAATCCAACGTTATATAAATTATCTGGATCATACGCAGTATCACCTGCGTTAAAAGGATCGTATTGTGTTACATTAGAAAATCCTAATTGTTGTAATTTACCTAGTATTACGTTAGCCTCATCATCTGTTGTAGCTTCAGCTAATTGTTTTTTTAATTGATTAGTAACTAATTCTGCACCCATTGTTCCGCCCAGGACACCACTTGATTCTGCTGCTGCAAAACCAGAATCTATTAAAATTTGTTTTTCAGCGTCAGTTAAATTTTGAAAGTTAGAAGTAGATTGATCAGTTGTAGATCTATTAGAACCATCGTCTTTGTTTACATTATAAGCCAAAGCAATTGCTCTTTGCATTGCTTTTTGTTTTTCTTTTGCTGCAGTATAAGCGTTATCGTTTCTAGCTTTATTTGCTGCTTTTATAGCAGCAACATCTATACCTGAATCTTCATTAGCTTTGTCGTCTCTTATTGTTCCTGATAGTCTTTCTGAGCTTTTAACTTTTGCTTCAGTAGTTCCGGTTCTTCTATTGTTATTGTTGTTATTGTTAGATGAGGAACCACTACTGTAGCTTGAACCACCTCCACCACCTCCGTAGTTAGATGATGCGTTACTGTTAGTACCACCACCAGTGGCATTCATGTAACCACCAAATCTAAACTTTGGCGTTGCCATTATCTATTTACTAGTGTTCTAGAAAATCCTACTTGTGGTTTTCCTTGAAACATTTTTTCATACATTTCTGAAAATTCTTCATAAGGAACTGGACCAAATTGTCTTAGTGTATCAGACATACTTTCTGTAAAATCTCTGTATTCTTTTTCGTACCTTCTATCATTACTTGCGTAACTAGGGCCTTGACCGTACATGGATGCTATTCCTGCCTCCCTACCACTGTCGTTAAATGATTCTGTTTCTTCTATGACTTCAGTTGGTATTATATCTGGCGGTGCCATTCCTTCCATTACAGGAGGTTCTTTTATTGGTGGGGGAAAAGCTTTTACATCTCTATCAAATCTTACATTATCTTCTGCTATAGCGTCTAACATATTCATTTCGTTTCCATAATCTATGTTAGGATCAAGTCCCATTTTTCCTGGTGCAGGGTTTGCACTTGTTACTTGACCTCTTGGATTAGATCCATCTACCGGGCCACCATAACCATCAGATTGAATAGAACGAAAAGGAGGTTCTGTAAATGTGTCTTCAATTGTAACTGTATTGTCTGGGCGATCTTGATTAGGGTATGGTATTGTCATTTCACTACCAGGAAAGGTAGGTGCTCCAAAACCAAAAGTTTGTGCTGCGTAGTCTGCCATTTCACCTTCGTCTGAATTAGCAGCTCCTGCTATGCCTATTTTGTTAGCCATGTCTTTTCCAAAATTAGAAACTTTACCAAACATTTCTTTTGCCATCATTCCCATTAATCCTCCAGACTCGCCATACCTCATTGCAAAATCTTGAGCAGGATACATTGTTGCATAAGCATTAGGTGCAGCGTTTCTAAAATTATTACTTTGGTTAGAAAAATTTTTCTGTACTTCTAAAGGTGCTATGCCTTGTCTATTTCCTATCGTGTATTTATCATTACGATTATACGTTCTTCTTGCATCTTTAAGCTGATCAAATCGTGGATCGTTTTGTGTAAAGTTAGGTGCTTGCGATTGCAAGTCCATCATACGGTTGTAATTCTGCATTTCCGGCCCCTCGTTAAAAGGGGTCGGAGTATTAATTTTTCTTAAGTATTTTGACTTATTGTCTTCCATTAAATTCCTGGCATTATCGACTTAAGAATTACAATGACTATTAGAGCAACAATACCGGCTTTTATCCAGTCCTTTATTCCCCATTCGCTCCACTCTTTTAAGTGAGCCCATAAATCTGTTAGTAACTTCATATTACCTCCTCTTCTTCGCTTTACCACCTTTACGCATAGTCAACGGTTGACCAGTTGCTTTAGCAGTCTTCTGGGCTTGGTGAAATCCTGGTGATGTACTAGGAAATTTTTTAGCACCTACTTTAGGTGTCATACTTCCGCCCATATTCTTTTTTTGTGGTTTAGCAGTTTTTGCACTTTTAACAAAGTCTTTTTTTGAAGGAGCACCTTTAGCGCCTACCTTTCTCATTTTTTCACCGCTGCCAGCTTTTATCCTAGCTCTCTTTGCGTGTATATTTGCGTATAATCCTGGTTTAGCCACAATGTCTCCTTTAGTGTATCGTTGGTTTATCTACTGAGTAATATAGTTCCTGTATTACTTCTTCTTGTATTATAAACGTTTCTGCCACAGCTGCAAACATATTTGCTGCACCTTCTATGCCAAGTCCACTTACATACATGTTTCTGCAAACAGCCATTAAAGCTCCACATACTTGTAGATAATCATCTGGATGTTTAATTTCACTGTTAGCTGCATCTTCTATCTTTTTCATAGTCACAGCTATTTTTTCAACTTTATCTTTAATCTCCTTTAGTTTTTGCTCGTCCATTTGTCCTCGCTATTTTTTCGTTTGCTTCTGACTTCATTGATTCTCTAGAATTAATCATGTTTTCTTTAAACATAACCATTGCTTCTTCTGAATCTTCTTTGTTAACATCAGCAGCCATTTTCATTATTCCTAAAGTGGTGTCGGCTTCTAATTTGTCTCTTTCGATATCTAATTTTTCTCCTTCTACCATAACATCTTTTTGAACTTTCATTTGTGTTTCCATAGCTTTAAGATCTAATTCTTGTTGTTTAAGTTTAACAAGAGGATCTTGAGCTTCTTTACTAATTCTAGCTTCTTCGTCTTGAGCTAATTTCATAGTCATTTCAGCTTCTATCTGTGCTTGTTTAGCAGCCTGCGCATTAATTAATTGCTGCATTTGCTGTTCTACTTGCTGCGCCATTTGTGGATTTTGTTGTGCTTGCTGTTGTGCTTGCTGTAGTTGTTGTGTTTGTTCTTTAAATTCTTCATGCACCATTGCACCAGCCATTAAAGAAATGTGCTCACAAATATGTGCTTGTAGTAAAGAATAAATCTGAGGATTAATTTGTACCATACGTGTAAACATAAATTCAGCATGTGCTTGTATGTGCGCCTGATGATCTTGCATAGGAAAAGCTTTAGGTGCTTTACCATTCATCGCGCCTGCATTTTCACTAGAAGGACCCATTGGTTGTGGTAATTCAGGATCTGGTTTAAGTATAGAATCAACGTTATCAACACCCATTGCATCATACATTCTTCTGTATGCTTCACGCATATTATGTAATCCAGGATTTGCTGTAGCTAATTGTAGCTGCTGCTGTGCTAATGTAACACGTTGTGCCATGGAAAAGATGTTAGGATCTGATACTGGGATAACATCAACACGATCATCAAAATCTTGTTGTTTAATCATTTGATTACCCCCTACAACTTGGTAAGGATATTCTGGTGGTAAGTACAATTGAAATACTTTAGCCAATAATTTAAATTCTATTTTTTGTGCGTAATGTAATCTTTTGTGAATAGCTGACATAACTTTAGTTCCTCTTTCTAAAAGAGCCATTGTTGTGCCTACTGGATTCTGTTCATTACCTTCACCCATTTTCATGTCTGCAATAGCAGCAAATGATTTACCTGCATCAACAGCGAAACCTAGTAATTGAAACAAAGTACCACTTGGTTCTTTATAAGGTAGAGGTAATAATGATTCCTTAATAGATGTACCTGTTACATCTACATCTCTAAACTCACCTGGTTGTAATGGTGTATCGTCATCACGTATTCTCATACCACGTGCCTTAAATCCTGCCGGCAAGTTAGCAAGAGTACCTGCATCAATTAATTGTCGCAAAACACTTGTTGCAGTTCTTGATAACCCACCTAGCATGTGTATTAGGCCAAAGCCATAAAAGCCTAGACCTGGGAGGAACTTGTAGTGTACAAAATAAGAAATCTTTTTAAAATCTGGATCTCCTTCTTTATAATTTCTATAGATAGATAAAATTTCTCCAGAGTATTGATCTATTGTTATAATAAAAGGAAGCTTAACACCTGATGTATCTTCAAACCCTGGCACGTCTGTTGTAATGTGCATTTCTAAAAGAGTATGCTCATCTTCGTCTTGTCCGTATTCACGTTGCACACCTTCTAAAGTGTTTACTTTTTCTTGTGCTTCAGAAGTTTCTACTTGTCCTGTTGTAATAGCTATGTCTCTGTAAAAACCTTGTAGTTGTTGTTTTCTAATATCGTTACCACTTGTTTTAATAACGTGTGTAACTCTAGCTGCATTTTCTAAATCAGTAGCCATGTAGTTTATTACTAAATCTTCTCCAGTTACAAACTTTGCACACGCACGTTTCATCAACGCGTCATAATAAATCTTTTTAAAAGCAGAACCCGAAAGTGGTAGATAAAATAACAGTTGGTCCATGTCTGGATCATACTCTTGCATGATTTCTGTTATTTGGTAGTTCATAAATTGTTGAACTCTTTTTGCCTGATCTTGTACTTCAGGGGTGGAGAGTCCTACAACTTGAGTTCGTACGGGGCCGCTTGGGGGGAGAAGTTCCTTATACGCTTGAGCTTGAAATTGAGTTACAGACTCAGCGAGTAAGGGATGTACGACCCCGGACGCTCCTTCGAAGGGTTCTGTCCGGTTTTCATATTTGAATCCTAACATGTCAAGGCCTTTGACGTAGGAATCTTCCCAGTCTTTCCTTGAGTCTTTATCCGCTTCGAAATCGTTTACTAGATCACCAGAAAAACGCATTAGTTCATCTTCTTCTATGTAATCTGCTAAATTGGCATTAAAGGGTATGTTTGACGTATCGAGAACTTGTTCTTCTTCACCGACAACGGCACTGCCATCATCCATGATTTCTACGTTCTTTTCCATAACGTCATCTTGTAGTTGTATTTCTTCTCCTGTAGGTTCTATCTCTAAAGCGTCTGTTAAAGAACTTAATGCTTTTTCTATATTGTTATTTGGATTTTCAGCCATTATTTCTTACCTTTTACTGAACCACCTTTTTTATAAATAGGTGTGCCTTTTTTAATTATGTCTTTGGCGATTTTGTTTTCTTTGATTAATATCATTGGAATCTCCCATCCCCTTTTTTTCTCATCAACTATAGCAGTTTTCATAAATTTTGCACCTACTTTTTTTGCAGCCTTTTTCATAGCACCATTCGCTATTGGTCCGTACGCTGTTAAATTACCAATAAAGTCTTTGCTGCCTGGGCTTAATGATAGATTTTTAATGGCTGGAGTAGAAATAGATAACCCATCATAACCACCTTCTTCTGCTACACGCAATAAGTATTTCATAACAAATTCATTATAATCTTCACTTTTTCTAAGTGGTCCTTCTGGTATTCCTGTAGTATTTGTATTTTCAGCTAGCTTTGATTTTTCCTCTTCTAAAATTCTTCTAATCTTAGCTCTTTCTTTATTAAGTCTTACCAACCTAATTTGTGTCGCTTTGTTTTGAGGTTTTGTTAACAAGTCTTCTATCTTTGCCTGTATTAAACGCATCTGTTGTTCATTAGCATTTATTTCTTTTTTAAGTCTAACATCTTGTCGTGGTGCATACTGGGCATCTTTTACTAGTTCATCATAATCTCTTTGTAGATAACCATCCAGTCTGTTTCGTCCTTGCTTAGGAGTTAGTCCTTTTTTCTCAAATTCAGCATGTTGTTTTTTTAGGGCACGTTGTGCCATATTAATTTTCTGGTGCATGTCAGATTGTATTTCTTCTATATGCATTAGTCTTCTACCAAATTGATCTGTTCTATCTGATACACGTGTGTGAACTACACCCCCAGCTCTTTGTCCTTGGCTTAATCCAAAATCATGAGCATACGTATAATTTGGTTCGCTTGATCGTAGTTTACCTGGTTTATGGGTAAATAAAAACTCACGGTAATTATCACCACCACTTAGTGTTTGTGTGCCCTCGTGTATAGCTCTACTATCGTATTTACTAAATCCTGAAGTTCTTTTTCCAAGGGCCGTGGATACTTGGGATAATACTTCTTTTACTTCAAATGGAAATCTTTGGGGAACACCTTCTTCTAAAGCATTCTTAATACCAAAATTTCTTTCCACCATTTCATTTATTTTATTACTAAGGATTGCTTTTTCATCTGCATCTCCACCTAATCGTTGTAAAGGATTAATAACAGTTTTCATGTAATCAAAAAATCCTTTTACTTGTGGGTTACGAATAGCTTGGGTATCAATTTTATTTAAACTTCTTTCTACTTTACTCAGTACTTTAGCACCTGTGGCATCACCTAAAGCGATGACGTCAAAAGTAGGAGCCATTTCATCAAACTCTTTTACCAATTTTTCTTTTGATATAATTTGTTTACCCATTTGTGATAAGTACGGTGCTAATGAAGTATCATTTAATTCCTGGTCTTTAATAATCGCTAATCCTTTAGGATTAAGTATTCCGTGTTTACCTCGTTTCATAAAGTCTAACCATTGGTTAGCTTGCATTGCTTCAGAAGGTGCGTTAACTATTTTTTCACGTGAGTTCCAAAACATTGCACCAGCTGTGTCTTCTATAGGTTCAGCTTTTTTAGCACCAGCAGTATACATGTCAGCGTATTCATTATTTCTTAAAAAATCTCTTGCTTCTTTTCCTGTGTCAAAGTCTTTTATTGGTAAACCATCTTCATCAAAAACGGTAAAGGGTTTATCCGGGCGTATTGGTCCTTGGACACTAGGTCCTTCTAACTTAGCTTTGTAGTCAGTTATCTTTCCCATTACTTTTGGAATTTTTCTAAGTAACCCACCTTTAGCTTTTTTAATAAATTGTTCACCCATATTTTTAATAGAGTAACCTAAAGGGTCTGGTCCTTTTTCTGGAGGCACAGCTCCTGGTCTTCTTGCAATGCCACCGCTGTTGTAAGATTTGTAAAAATCAGTGCCACCAAATTTATTAAAATAAGTAGGGTTTACTCCGCCAAAACCTCTTGATGGATTTTCTTCTGCTTTATGAAAAAAATCAGCACCTCCTGTGAAATCTTCTACGTTTCCTCCAAGAACTTTACCGGCATAATCATAATAATTATTATAAAGATCTAATTCATTACCAGTATAATCACCAAAAAATCTTGAATTTTTTCCACTTCTAAAAGGTGTAAATTGATCATACCCCATTAATATTCTTTGTAAATCACTAAATTCTCTTACACCTTCATCACGAAATTTACTGTATTCTACGCGAGGACCTAAACCTAATCTATTACCTTTTTCATCTACAGCATATTCTCTGTCTTGAGGAAGTATTCCCATAAAAGAACCATAATTAGAGTGACCTCTTTTTAATCTGTTATTAATTACATGTGCAACTCCATATCCTCCTTGTTGAGAAGAATCTTCTGCCATCATCATACGAGCCATGGCTTCTTGGTCACTTAAGTTATTCATAAAACGATAACGTTTTAATTGATCAGGTTTAAATTTTGGTACTATTTTATCTGTTGAACCACCCCTGTTAAATGAATGTATATTACCACCTCTAAACTCTTCTTCAAATCTCATTTCGTCGTCCTCTAATTTTCTTTGAGTTTGTTGTATCTTTTTATCTTTAGCTATTTGAGCTTTTTCTTTTGTTTTAAAGATACTACCAGAAGGTGAGAAAGAATCAATAAAGCTTTCAAATAGATCTGAATAGTCGCCACCTTCAGGCGTTGACATATAATCTTTTATATAATCATCTCCATCACCACGCATTAATCCCATCTTCTTTTCAAACTGGCTCATTTGTGTAGGCGTTGTTACGTCCCATACTAAAGGATCGTCTTTTGCAAAATCTTCAGGACCAGTCATGTAGTAATTTTCATCTACTATTTCTACCTGCCCTGTTTTTCTGTCCATGTATATATGTTGGTTGTTTTGAAAATCATCACGAATATCAAATTCTACATGTAAGTCTCCATTTTTAGGTCTGTATAAATTTACGGGAACTCTATAGCCATCTGAATTTATGACTTCAAATTCTTGTTTTTGACCACGGTAATCATCTTTTACTTTTCCTGCACTACTAATCTTTGTGCCATTTTTCATTGTGTGGCTCATGTATGCACCTTTTGTGCCTATTTGATCTAATACACCAATCATTGATTTAACCCATGGTGGCGCAAAACGTGACGCTTCTTTTACTGCAACCTTGGGTAATACTTTAGCAACAGTTCGCATTGGCAGAGCTGTTGAAGCGGCCAAGGCCCCAGAGCCTTTTAAGAATTTACGTCTAGACATTTGAGCCGCGCCACTAAGAACATCTTTAATTAAACCACCTTTAGATAAACTGTATTTGTCCATTAAATCATATTCAGCAAGTGGTCGTATAATGCTGTCATCTAATTCTTTTATATAATTATATCTTCGCTGAGCAACTTCTCCCTTAGGTCTTGCTCTGTTTATTCCTTGAGGTTCGTAAAAAACGTTATTAGTATCTAATGCTTTACTTAAATCTTTTGAAACCGGAATAATGTGACTTACTTCTGGTCTATCACTTTTTTTAAGTATCCCAGCTTTTTCTGCACGTGTTCTAGTAGCTCTTCCTATATTTCTTTCTCTTAACAGTTTACCCCAAGCAGATTTATCTACTTGACCTATAATATTTTCTATTGTTTCATCTTCTGGTAGTTTTGAATTTTTAATAGCTCTATCAATTTGTAAAAATAAAGAAGCTCTTGAATTAGTAGGGGTTTTTGTTTCTGATAATAAATCTATATCATTAAATAATTTTATTATTTTATTATAATTTTTTTCTTTAAGACCAAGCTTTGATTTTAATTTTCTATTAACAACAATTGGATTATCAAACTTATCATATTCATTATAATGTCTTCCAAATGCTGAAAGGGGCATATCAAATGATTCGTATTTTTTTCCTGTTGCAGGATTTATTCTCTTATTAAGAACACGTTTTCTTTGGGAACTTACATTACGACCAAACATTTCATCCATTTCTTTTACTGTAAGTCGAAATAATTGCTTGTCCGGCATACTTTCAAGAGTATTCATAATGTATTTATTTTTATTTTCAGCATCACTAGAAAGACTAGTTTTACGTTTTTTATTAACACCTGGTGCGGTCGCAAGATCAGCTAATCTTTTTTCTTCTACTACACGTGGTCTAAATTTATCGCGTGTAAGAAGTTTTCCTTTTTCACCTCTTACCTGTACGGGGACAAGTTCATCAAGTTCAAATCTTTTACCACCATAAACTGCGTGAGATTTTTCTAAAGAATCTTTCCCGTTTTTTAATTTTTTGTAAATAATTTTAGCAAGTTTTACTTTAGCCATAATTACTCGTTTATACTTTGATCAACAAGGTAGGCTACGCCTAGACCTTGGCCTCCTTTATTTCTAAATTGATTTATACTTTCTGCACCTACGTTTAAAATGTGCTTCCAACCATTCATATTTTCTTTAAATTTAGGAATACCAAAATTATTACTTTTTCCCCATTGAAGTGCGCCTGGAGCAATCTCTCTTGCTATTCTACTATATGGTAATTTATTTGTATAATCTTTTAATTTACCTCCAAGTTTTGCAACTCCTTTGTACCCTAATAATACTTCAGGAGCTACATTTATAAGGTTGTTTGCAAATGTATCTGCTTCTGGCGTGTTGTAATTATAGCGTGGTAAAAACCCTAATGCTTTTTGATCTTCTTCTGATCCTGTAATACCTGGGCCATTGTCGGTGGGCGAACGATCAAACATACCATAATCAAATTCAGTAGGCTCACCAATTGAAAAAGAACTTGCAGCGTCATCTACATTTTCATATCCACCAGCATCATTATACGCTGTTATGTAATCGTCATTAGCAAGTTTTAATTTTACTTCTATATCTTCATAAGGAGATATATTTGGATTTAAATCAATGTCATCTAATGCATATTTTCCGTGTTTAGATAGCATTTCATTTTGATATTCTTTAGAAGCCCAATTAGCATAATCTTTTCCTGCGAGACGCCACTCATTTTTTTGATTATATTTTTCTCTTACCCCTTCTGATTGTAATCCGTACCAACGATCAAATAAATCTTTTCTGTTAGATAACAAACTTGCTCTATCTTCATTTGAATAACTGGAAGGATCATAAAGTCCTCCAGGTTCAGTAGAAGATGTCCAATCCATAAAATCTGGATAAGCCATTTGTGGTGTATAATTTAAAGACATGTCTTTATCGGTCATTAGTTTAATTTGCGAAGCATTATTTTGTGTATTAAATCCTGATGCATTTTTCCAAGATTCATATAAGCTATCCCCACCCATGGGTCCCTCATACCCTATTTCTTTTAAATATTGTTTATCTACAACAGGAGCGTACTTGTATGTAGCTTGATGAGCATCTTGTACAATAGTTGTTGGATCACCTAAAGTACCTAAGCTAAGATAAGAAACTGTGTCAGTTAAAGCTGTTTTAGTTCCTTGCCCCATTGGCTCTACGTCGTATTCTAAAAATTCTGGTAAAAAAACATTGTTTGCACGTTTCATAGCATTGTTAGTAATAGCATATGAATTTGCTGCAATGTCACCTAATAAGTCTACACCTTCACGTGCTATATTATAACCGTGTCCAAGAACGTCTTGGCCACCACGCGCAATTTCTTGTGCTTTGTTTGAAAAATTACTTTCGCCAAATAATTTTTCAAAGTTTGATGTATCATTTTCTGCTAGATTTTTGTAACTTTGACCAGCGTCAGCTGCCTGCTCACCATACTGTTTTAAAAAAGGCGATACAAAATTAACAAATTTTTTTGCTGGTGAAGAATCATTATAAAAATTAGATAATATTCCTGTTCTATCTTTTTCCATTAGTAGTAGCTTCTCCCTCCGACTTTAATTTTTTCTTCATCTTCGTAATCATCGTCTAATGTTACAAAGTATCCTTGTCTGTAACGCATCAGCGCTTGCGTGGTAGAATCCACGTAATCATCATTGTCACCGAATGGAAATGCTGCACATTCTTCGATAACTTCTTCAGCGAACGATTTATTGGGCGCCCAAATAGCTCCTGATTCGAATAGCGGAGCTACGCTGTTTACCCTCGTGTGTTTATCATTTCCTCGAGAGGGTGTATAATTTATAACAGGTATTCCTGATTTTTGCAACTCATGAGTTAATGGCAAGCCACTGGCCTTGGCTTCTACAAGAACAGCCTCTGGTTCCCAGTACTCATACTCTTCCATTGCCTTTGCTTTTAGCTCAGGAAAGTTCCACCGGCCGCGTTTGGCGTCCAGTAAAATTAATGCCGTACGTTCTCCTTCCACTGGTGTAAAAACACCCCACGTTGTTATAGCAGAATAGTCTGCAGATTGTTTTGCACTAAATGCTGTGTCATAACTTTGTATGACATATTGTAATTCCGGTATATCTTCCTCGTCCCATTTTTTCCACCACTCACGTTTTATAAGGGCACCTTCTTCGGACGTAGGTTGCTGCATCCATTGTGCTTGCCACTTGGTTAAAGGTATGGAAGCTTTGACTCCATTTAAACCGTCCATGGTCCAAAAGTTACCCCACATAGGTTTATCGTTTATAACAGCAGGAAACTCGACAACTTCCCATTGATCTGACATGTCGTCTTTTCCTTGTGCGTCTAATAACTTTCCTGTTAGGTCTTTTATCGACCAACGCGTCATTACTAGGACAATAGCACCACCAGGCTGAAGACGCTGACGAGGGCCAGAAGTATACCACTCATAATGAGCATCGAGGACATGAGGGGATAGCGCATCTTGCTCAGAATGAGGATCATCAATAATAAGAAGATCAGCCCCTCGACCGGTAATAGCACCGCCAACACCAGCAGCAAAATACTCACCGCCATGATTCGACTCCCAACGTCCAGCAGCTTTCGAATCTGCAGCCAGTTTAACTGTAGGAAAAACTTTTTCATATTCGTCAGATTCTATCAAATTTTTTGCTTTACGTCCAAATCTGATTGCTAGTTCTCCTGTATGTGTAGTTTGTATCAATTTTGCCTTAGGATGGCGGCCCATGTAAAATGCAGGAAATAAATGCGATGCAAACTCCGATTTTGTGTGTCTTGGAGGCATATTTACAATTAATCGCTTTAATTCGCCGTTTGCAATGCGATTTAGCTTATCTGCGTAAATTTTATGGTGTTTTCCCTCTACAAACTCCGGCCAAACCTGTTTTACGAAGGACATAAAGTCTTTTTGGGCTTTTTCTTGCTTTTCTAGTACTGCATTCTTCAAAATATACTTTAAAGTTTGCGTATCTAGTGAATCTAGGCTCTTCATTCTTGTTCTTTTAAGTTATAATGGTAATTATCGTCATCTCCAGCCGTCCATTTAGATTTATTCTCTACAGAGTAGTATTCTGTTGACACTTTAAAGTCAGGTTGCAGTGGTTTTGCTGGTGTAAGCGATTTATCGTAGAAAATGACACGGTTATTTGGTTGGGCAGCGAAATGTCCGTTGTCCAATTCTAATATGTTAAACGATTTGTGCTCTTCTGGGACCTCTGAGTAATTTACATTAAGGATATTTGTATCCGCATGAGCATTATCTATCGTAAACAGGTATTCACCATAGTACCATTTTTTGGAAGGCGCAAGGTATTTACATCTAACTCCGGATATAGAAGCTTTTTCTACAATAGTTAAGTGGTAGCTAAATGCATCCCATAGTTGTAGCTCTTCTAATTCAAGATCCAGATCAGTAGGGGCGTTAACAAAAGCGCTAATAGGCAGCTTATCATATAAAGCACCATATTCCGGCAAGTACGTTTCAAAGTATAACGCTCTACCTTGGATAGATTTACAACTAATCCAAACACCTTCTACAAATTCTCCTTTTCCCTTTTGATGATCATATAAATATTGCTTTTTTACAAGTACTTTTATTGGGGGTAAATTAGCTACTAAAAATGACATACAAAATGTTTAATTTTTTTTAAATTTTTTATAACGTTTTTTGTGGTAATTGTCACTCTCAAACAGTGCAAACCCAGTTCTCAATTCGGGTTCTGATATAGGGGGTGTAGGGGGGTCGAAAGGTCCGTCCGCCGGAGTCCCGGGCGCCGCCTGCGACATGGTGTCACACCCGGGCGACTTATCCACAGGTTATGCACAGCCACTAGATATAGTAGTAGCTGTGCTGAGAATTAACTAGTGACTAACCAGCTAAACCTAATCGTTGTAGTAAGTACCCTACATCTTTTTGTAAATGTCTAATTAAATCTATTGATTCAACATTACTATTGCCTTTGTTATCAACAACCCATTCAACTGTGCTATTCATAAGCACGCCAGATATAAGTTTCCAATCTAAGCTAGACTTAGCAGGAACAGATGAGATGATTGATTCCAAGTCGCCAAAACTTGCGTGGTCTTTAGCATACTCTATTACTTCTTGCATAACAGGGGTAATATCAACACCCTTGATTGATTCAACAGGAACTAATGAGTCCATTGTTTGTTCTTCGTTTTTGTTAGTCATTCTAATTCTCCTTTAACTAATTGTTATAATAAAGCTATACATTACAACCCACATAATAGAAACACCTATTAAGAATAATGCTACATTCATTGTGGATAACTCTTGCCACTAATCTCAAAGACTGTGTCGGGGTTTACATTTGCCCAACGTTGGAAGTCTGACTTAGCTCTACTATTTATTCTAAATACTAAGACGTAGTTAGGGTGTTCAGTTACTTGTTTCTCTTTAGTAAAGCGATAGCCTAGCTTACCTAGTACACCTAGTTTAATCTTACCAACTGTGCCATCGTTCTTAATCCACTTACAGCTAAAGAAACCACGTTTAACTATGTCCTTAAATTCATTCTTTGTCATATATTCTCTTTCTATTTATTAATACTAATACAATACATATTATACTAACAATGTACATGTGACACGATGTCGCACCCGGGCAGACAACTCACATCACTCGCATCAGCTCAGCCATCGCCCGCGGGGGCAGGACAACAGGAAGTGCAGTACTAATATAATGGATGGGAGGTAGTTAGGAGTTTAGGAGTTTAGAGGACTTACAGATATAACTACCATGCCTCATGTCTGTCGGATGTACCATTCTCTTGCGAGAGATGAATGCGCACACAAACCTCGTCGAGTACTTGTTTCTACTGTTAGCAACTAGGTCGCTGACCATACTCTAATTAATTAACTGTCTTATTATACCACACCAAGGTTGGTCGTCCAAGGACATTGATAAATATCTTGTGGATAACTCCATTCCTATATTGTGCAGAGCCAAACCATTTCTTCTTATTATGATAAATCATGACTGTCTTTCCGCCGGGCGCGCCCGGTGCGTAAACCTGAAAGGTGGCCATCCTGCTTTTTGGGATGGAACCTTCCAGGAGTTTAGGAGTTTCAGGATCCAGGCAGCAGCTGTGGCTGCAGCGTATGCTGCCCGGTCGCAGCAGGTGAACGCATCACCAACTCCCCGAACTTCGTAGTACCAGTACAATAATAAGGCAGAAAACCGCCAATTTTACTGGTATTAATAAACCTAGTCAATCCATATTTGCCTCTCTTTCTCATTCTATCAATAGATATAGCTCAGCTCCGCTGGGATGTCAACAGCTACCAGCAAAAAAATTTCCCTGTTTTCAGCCATTTTATTTCCGTGTTGTTCCCGCGGGCGCCCGGGCGGGCGAGAACATATTTCTTCATTAGGCACAGGTTGGGGAGAAATAGTCAGGAGTTTGGGACTTTTAGGAAATGGCAGAATGGCATAAGTCCGCCGATCATCAGCTCCATAGTTTCCCCGGCGCGCCCGGCGTACAAACCAGCAGCTCCATAAGGCGAATGACGGGAGGTTTATTCCCGGAGTTTGGGACTTTTGGAGTTTGCGAACTGCGTCAGCTGCATCCCGGCCAGCGGGCCGTGGTACAAGGGCCTTGGTCCTTCGTCCAAGTTGGTAGAATCACGGAGTTTGGGAGTTTGACTACCGTCAAAAAGCTTTACGACCCCCTTCCCGGGGTCCGTAATTAGGATAAATACAGGAGCACGCCGCATAGAATAAGAGACATGGAAGGCATGTTGTAGAGGTGATATGAGTACTTTTGCGTCCCCTTTTTTATTACGCCTCATTACTTTTAATTCTAACGTAAAGAATCCACAATCCTCATGATATACTATGCAATCTGGGAATCCTGGTGTAACGTAAGACTCAATACGCGATACTAAATACTTACCACCCTCTAAGTATGTCTTTACACTCTTCCAAAAATTTGTTTCCGGTTTTGCGGTCATACTTCTTCTTGTTCTTGTTCACCTTTTGTTTCCACTGGGGTGATGTCAATTGGCTCGCTATCGGATTCTTCTTCGACCGATAAGATAGTCTTATTATTTTCTTTCCTGAACTTTCCATCTAATCCTAATTCCTTTAATTGTTTTAAAACTTCATCACGGGACATGCTGTCAATACTGCCAGTTCTGATTTCTTTACGGTCAATGTACAATCCTGCAGCTTGTCCACGCAACCGCTCAGCATTAACTGCAGCACTATAAGACTTAGCATCAAGCGCAGTCTCACGCAGACGTGCCAACTCTTGGACATGCTTGTCCATTTCAACTTTATGTGTGTTTGCAATCTCTTCTCTTCTTTTAACTATAGCTTGTACAACCTTGGGTGACTTTTTTACATTTAACAACTCTGATGCTGTTACAGCTGCACGTTCTGGTTTATATCCAGACTGTCTAGCACATTCAGTAGGTGTAAGTCTACCTTCATTAGCAGAGTACAATTCAACAAATATTCTTTGTCTATCAGTCAACCCATCTTCGCCTTTAGGGTGTTTTAATGCCATGTCCCTGGTATTACGGATGGTATTGGCAACAACCTTTTCACCAACCTTATCTATCTTATTGATTATACTGTCTTTTTTACTCATTTCAGTTACTTTTTCCTCTTTTTTCATGCTTAACCCTTGAACTCCCAATACCTTGCCAATACCGAATATCCTTTATCACACACCAAAAACACTAAAAGGTATTGGAGTATTGGCAATATCCCGGTATAAGAAAAATAAAAAAACTTTTGAGCATCCAGCGCCATATACAATACCTCTTTATTTTAGCATGATAGTACGATTACAATACTTCTCATATGTTAAATAACCGCGCTTTTCTAGGTTTTTTATGTACTCATGCACGTTACTCTTTGATTTCATGCCATTCATCTGTTTCATCTCTTCATAAGAGGGTGAATAACCGTTTTGATGAATAAACCCAGTTAATACCCTAAGAAACTGCGCTTGTTTAGGTGTTAATCCTTGTTTCTTCGTAATACCTTTGCCAATACCCATTATCTTTTTTCCTCTAATCCTTTAGAGTTAGGTTGACCCCAATAATAATGTTCTACTTGTCTAATCATTTCATTGTATCCCCACTCATTTATTACCTCTTTTGTTATGCTTTTCTCTAATGTATCTTTAATTTCTTTCTCTTCATCTGTTAATTCCATTCTTTTTGGAGCATGTTTGCGCACATATGTGCTAATTTTAGACCATGTAATGATTGCATCACTCTTTTTTGGTCTTAAATAACCTGCTTCAGCATCTAATCTTGGTAAATCTTCTGTTCTATCAAAATTATCAGCTATGTATTTTATTACTTCATCATCGTTTTGAAATTGTTTAACAACTTTCTCTACTATCTTTTTGTCTTGCCATAAATTAATTTCGTACGTCGGCATGTGATACTCCTAAATATTCTATCTTTGTTACCCATCCTTGTGGAATAGCAATAGCACCACCCCCATGGTTATCATCCCGGTCCACGCACCACGAACGCATGACCACTACCTTTTCCTCATTATTAACTACCAAATACCCAACCTCCTGGCACGTTGCCAAAGGTGCAGCAATAATATCTTTAATCGCAATCCAACCAGTCTCCGTATCACGGGCATCAAGCCACGTTACACGCACCATAGGAATTTTGTCAATTTCCATCTATTCTATTAAATTTTAAGTATGTTTTAATATCTTTAACACTATATCTTACAGAACCATTTAATTTATAATACGGAATTCCATTTTTATTTATTCTTTCCTTACGTAATTTAGGAATGCTAATTTGTAATAAATGAGATACTTCCTCTTCATTTAATAAACTACCTTTAAGATGTAATTTAATCATTCCAAATCCATTAACATTATTCATTCTATTTCTCCTTTATGTGTTAACCTCAAATTTTTTAAGATATTCTTTAACTTTTTCAGGATCAAATAATACTCTACTCACTCTATGATTCCCCATTTTAATGTGAGGAATTTCTTTCAATTTTCTATTAACAGTTGCAAGACTAATGTTAAGCAGTTTTGCTAATTCATTTTTTGTCATGTAATTATTTATCATTTTTTCCTTTCTAAAATCCTGGATATTCGGGGCAAGATATGCCGTCCATGGACTCATAATATCCAACAGCATTATCTGCAGCACGCATCTCTTCCTCATTATCTTCAAACATAGCATTATAAAATGCGTCACGTGCACGTTTTAGCTCATCATGAACATCTACCATTTTACACACTGGGCTCATAAACCAAAAAAGATTTTATATACCATCACAAGTATGTGAAAAGCTATCCATAATTTAACG
>Ga0209337_1000993_pt1 | contig 22077 bp, 36 predicted proteins | sample LinPmetageLP53_FD_184044 | JGI IMG/M metagenome (GOLD analysis project Ga0209337, IMG submission 184044) | Marine viral communities from the Pacific Ocean - LP-53 (SPAdes) (version 2) | ecosystem: Environmental > Aquatic > Marine > Oceanic | place: Pacific Ocean | collected 2010-02-08 | reverse complement strand
AACACTTTTGCTATAGTGTGCCTGGGCGATTGGATTGCTGCAAGATTTTTAGTCGAATAAAAGCACTTTTTCAGTGTTTCTTTCTAATATTATTTTTGCCAGGGTTTTTTTGTATTTTATTTACTATAGATAATTTGTCCCTGGGACTAGCAGTCATAAAACAAGATTTAAGATCTGAAACATCGGCAGTATCACTATGCCATCCTAATAATTGAGAGCAGAGGGTTTTTTCTTGATCCTCAACTGCAAAAGGACATGAACTGTCATGTTCGTCACTATGAATGCAACTATTAAAAAAATTTTCTTTTATCATCCTACCTATTAATTAAAAAGGCTACATCATAGGGGGATACCCCCACCCCCCTACCCTTTTTATAGGTATTATTGGTAGTATTTTTATATATTAATACCGATAGTTACCATATCTAGACATCTAGGGTGGGGATACCCCCCCACTACTAACTAGCACTAGATCTCTTGCTTTTTGTAAAAGTAATCGTTACTTTATCTATTATATTAATAAATAAACGAGGTTAGTAATGAAAAAAAAGTTAGTGTTTAAAAATAGTAAAATGCTAAGAGAATTAGCAAAAGGGTCTATTAATTCCAGTAAATTCTTCATACCATATACTGGTAAATCGACTAAAAAGAAATCTTTTACTTTTGTGAAAGATGAGGGTATATATATTATGAACTCATATTATAATAAAAATGAGAAGAATAAAGTTATTTATGCCAAAGGATATAATCCAAAAACGAATGATAATTGTTGGGATGATTGTCGCTATGTATTAGGTGGAGATGATTTTGCAGAATCCCTACCTATAAAAGATGAAATGTTAACCAACATAATTAATGGTGGAGATTTTTATCTAGAAATTAGTGATGATAGTTTTAGATATTATACTAAAGGTAAGGTGGTAGCATAATGGCTAAGAAATATATAGAAAAAAAAGATGCCAAATATGATTGTGCATGGGATTGCACTTTTGAAGACGATGATTGTAAGACCTTTACAGAGCAAGAACTATTTAATGAATATCATAAAGATAGTTTTGGCGATGACTGGGAATTACCCAATGGTAATGCCGGACATCTTAAAGATTTATTAAGTGTCTTAGAAAGTGATAGAGAATATATTGGAGAAGTATTTATAAACCACAATATGACCATAAGGAGGGTATCATAATGGCTAAGAAATATGCAGAAGTAGAAACAAAAGAGTTGGCTAAATTACTGGCCACAAAAGAAATGTTCATGCACTACAGAGACTATTTTAAGTTGTTTCATAGTTTTATAAATGATTCGGTTATTGGTTCGGGTCATTTAGATGAGCAAACATGGGATGAATTATTAGAGCAAGAGTTAAAGTATGGCTCATTAGATTACTTTGCAATGTTGGGACATATTGACTCACTTGAAAAAGACAACCAAGATCTTGTGGAGTCACCAATGATTCCACATAAACCCTATTTTTGTGAGGAGGAATAATGAGAATCACAAAAGAACAATTAGAATATCAAGTTAAGATGTTAAATGAAGACATGGGTTACCCTACAAAATCATATGAAAATGGAAAGTCAAACATTGGAACATACACAATAGACTATTCATATGGTGGTGTTAAGCTAGAACAGATCATGAATACCGGTGGTGGGGTGGTAGAAATTACCCCCTACAGACTGACAAAAAGAGAGTTATATTATGTCGTTAATGCTATGAACAATTTAACTAGATATAATAAAAAGAATGATTGATATAAAATTGCAACTCGGAAATGCTCATTTTGAGTTCATAAAAGGGATTGAGGGTGTGTCAATTCGTGAGTTTGGTTTGGAATCATCAGATAAAACTCATGTCTATATTACCTCACATATCGTGCATAACGAAATCAATAAATCAGTAGTTAGCACTCTCAATCCCGCTACCTCAGACATTTCACATAAAATCTATAGTAATGATTAATTTTTTTTATTCTTTGAGTGTTGAGGGTCAGTCAGATTTTGGTTGGCTACGATCTGACCCCTCGACCCTCAATAACCCCCCACATTTATATTTGCGCTGCAACATTCAGAAAATTTCTAATATCCTAAAACCGAGGGTTTTTTAGGGTATGTATTATATCGAAAAAGAATTTTTACGAGCAAATAAAGGCATTCTAAAGCCTCGTTTTTTCGTAAAATGTTTCAAAAAACAGAAAAAGGAGAAATAATGAGTAAAATAGTAAAAGATAAAGATATGCTAATGTGTATCAATAATGAACTGTCCAGGGACTTTGAAGAATTCTTAGCTTTATATTTAAGCCAGGTGTTATCTTTAGAAAAAATGGATGTGATAGCGGAAGACCTAAAACATAAACATGGATTCGGATCTAAGAAAAAGGATACTACATGGGATGTTGATGTAGAGGGTAAATTAAATAGGAACAATATTATATTTACAGATAAAAATATTGTCAAATTCAGAAAAGGGGATAATAATGAGTAAATCAGATCAAGCACTAGACATCCAAGAACAGATAGGAAGAAAAATAGATAAGCTAAACAAGTTAGGCTATGAGTTTTTGTATTATAATAATATTACATCAATAAGAAGAAAATCAAAAGAAAGGAAATAAAATGATAATTACTCGTGAACAGTTTAGGGGGTTTCGAGCAATGCAAGGCCGAGGTAATTTTAATATGTATGACATGAGGGTTCGTGAGACTTTAAAAATCTCTAAGGATCAACATAAATATATTATTGCACATTATGATGATTTGGACTTACTTTTTAGATCACTACCATGGGAGAAAGACAATGAAAAACAAAAGTAAAGCAAAATCACATCCAACATACAATAAAAAAGATAAAGAAATTAAAGGGCAGCGCAAGAGTGGTCCTTACCCTGGGTGGTGGATTTTTGTTAATGTTCCATGGAAAAAACAAAAGACATGGATAGAGCAATACAGACTATCTGAATATTAATTATCGTCTAAGTATTTATAGTTTTTGATCTGATAGTGACCATGTGCCACTCTTTCAAACAGTCCATATTCTATTAGTCGATTGATCCAGGCATACGTTGTTTTTGGATTTCTTCCAAGTTCACTTTCAACATATGTTTTAATTTGTTCAATATTTAATACCCCAGGGTATTTTTTAGAATTTATGGTTGTTTCAGTAGCATAAGCTTTTAGGTGTTTAAATGCCTGGAATTCCGGTTTCTTTTTTATATCAACATAATGAACCGATTCATTTTCAATCGCATTAAGTCTTTCAAAAGCTAAAGTATTATCATCAAACTCCATACAGAATGGAACATTTAAAATGTCTGCTTGTTGGCTGCGACATTTAGTTAATTTAAATATTTTTAAATCATGAGAGAGGTTAGATTGAGCAACTTGTATAGCATTAGAAACAAAATCAGTAAAAGATTTACCCCCCCTGATCATATCCTTGTTAAGGGTTTTTGTATCTTGGTTCATCTTAGTGTGGTGATTAATAAGCATTATACCAATATCATACTTGTTTTTAATCGAAGCTATTTTGGACAGTAGCTTTGCTAGTTCTTGATTGTTCTGCACATCCTTTTCTGTAGATGTATATAAATTATCTACAATGAGGATGTCATAGTCATTTGAGATCAACGATCCATCTATCATTGTCCAATTATCAACAAACACACTACTTTCACCAACACCTTTAATATCTAGATGCCCAGGTTTTTTTATGTTAAATTGCTTAGAATCATACATGACTTTTAGTCTATTCCTTAGTTCCTGGTTTGATAATTCAAATTGCACCAATAAGACTTTATAAGGTCTATTAACTTTAAAGCCTAGGAAGTCTCCCCCCGATGCACAGGCTAAAGCAAATTGTAAAGCTAAAAAAGACTTACCAACTCCATCAGATCCTGCGATCGTAGTTACACCACTTCTCGTCATAACCTTGTCCACCATGATCTCTTGCTCTTCTTCATTTGAATCTAAAAAATCAGTCAATGTAACAATGTCTAGCTTCTCTTTTAAGTCATATTTTTTGCAATTTGCTATAGCTTCTTTTATCTCTTCTTCGGTTGCATCTGTTGCATCAAATCCATCGGGCATATCTTGCCACTCTGCAATATAAATATTAGGAATCTTTTGTATAGCTAACTCGTAAGCTAGTTGTTCTGCACCTTGTATTCCTGGTTCATCATTATCATATAAAATTAATATCTTATCAAAGTCTTTTAGTTGTTCTACAGAGGGATGCGACTTTGCTCCGGTAGTCGAGGTGATCGCACCCCCCCTAATTGACTCTATACTGATAAAGTCTTTTTCACCCTCAGTTATTACTAAGAGTGGAGATTTCTTTTTTAGGTTAGCATTTGGAAACCATCTAGATTTGGTATTACCATATTGTTTTCCTTTATGCCATTTAATAAAATCTATGTCCCCGCTATCATCACGATCATAAAATACCCAACTTGATGTGTGCCAATCCCAACAAGCATTCTTAATTGTTTCTTCTTTTTTCCAATGATTAGGCTTTTCTAATGAGTCCCAATTCTCTTCTGTGTATTTTATATATCCAATAATCAATGCTAACTGCTCATTGAATTTTTTATCTTTTTTGAATTTATTTTGTTGCGAGAATGCCCCTACAATCGTTTTTTTTGGTTGCTTAGGTGTGAATGTTTGATTATTCATAGAAGTATCTGTATTGCCCATCTTAGAGGTTAATTCGCTAAAATTACCTTTTTCACCACATGAAAAGCATAAATAGTAGCCATTTTGAGCATGAACAGAGAAACTTGGGCTATTATCATCGTGAAATGGGCAATTAGTAATATAATTATCTCCACTTCTTTTGATCTTCTCAAAATTATTATCTAAGAATTGTTTAACTTTGCTCATCGTATATCTCTTTGATCCTTTTACCTATAATATATGGGATTTGAGGTAATACTCCATTTCCAAGTCCTTTGATTCGATCCTTGTATCTGTCCAGCACAAGGGAATCCCCATTAGCCACTCTACCCACATCGGGTTCATCTTCAAGGATTTGAAATTTTGGGACTTTGAAAGTTCTAGGTAATTCACCACATCCTGGAGTCTCGCTCCATAAGTCATGTTGGGTTTGTTCTTCTTTCTCAAAATAAACCCCCCCGACTTGTTCCTCTCCACCCTCTTCGGTTGAGCCGACTGTATGTTCGATGCTACTGGAGTGGGGTACTTCATAGGCAGTTCTTGGTTCTCTTTGAATACTTTCCTCGGAAGTGTTTCGTACTTGTAATTTGCTGTCCCCTCTGTGTCTTTCCAATCCCTGGACAGAGGTGTCGGATACTTCTTCTTCTGATGATCTTCGTACCTCATTCTTGTCGAAAGGTGTTGAAGTCTTGCTTTGAACCAATTCGGTTTTTCTTTCTTTAGTTTCTCCATCTTTTCCGGAGTTGTCCCATCTTGAAAAACTTTCGGAGTCGGAAACATCCCAACATAATTCGGAAGCTTTACGCCTCTCCAATTCCCTTTTTCCATTGAGTCCACCATCACTTTTCTCTTCACATCTAACTCGAAGTTTGCGTCCATTGCTGCCGGTGTTGGAATTCTTCGTTGGGTAGGCAATAATCCAGAGCCTTTTACGTAAGTGTCTCGCACCAACTCCTGCTGCAGATATAATTTGCCATTCTGCATCATACCCGATTTCGGCAAGGTCGCTAAGGACTCTTGTTCCACCCCTTTTAGTGAGCAACTGGACATTTTCAATAAGTGCGAAGCTTGGTCGTAATTCGCTAATAATTCTCCACATTTCAAACCAAAGACCTGACCTTTTTCCATCTAAACCCTCTCCTTTTCCTGCAACACTAATATCTTGGCAAGGAAACCCACCCGATATTATATCTACAGATTCTAAATTATGTTTACCTATTTCTTTTACATCTTGATACTGCTTTGCATCCGGAAATCTTTTCTTTAATAGATCCCTACACCACTCATCAATCTCACAATTCCAAACAGTCTTTATACCGGCCATCTCGAATCCAAGATCTATCCCCCCAATACCACTAAATAATGAGCCATGCTTCATGGTTTTTCATTCTTTTCTTCTAAGAGTTGCCATATAACTTGGTCTATAAAAGCACTCCAAAGTTCTCCACTATACTCTTTTTGAGTCTTTTCTATAGAGGTAACTATTTCATCTTTAGAGAAATCATGCAATCTCTCTAACATATCAAGTTGATCTTGAACTTCTTTAACAGTAACTGTTGCTACTATGTGTTTAGTGGCTACTTTGTTCATCTCTTCTTAGGTCTGCTAGTGCTAAAATATGCTCAAATACTTTCCAACCCCAATCTAATCTACTTAAAGGAATAGCATGATCTTCAAAACCTTGACCAGTCTTATCAAGTCTTAGTAATCTTCCCCCCTCAAGTTTATTACCAGTCTGTTTTTCATACATATGTCGGTAAGCTGCAAGTTGAACAATAAATTCGCTATACAATCCTTTAGAACTTTTAAGATCTCCGATGTATAGCTTTCCATCTATCTTTAAAATGAGGTCACAAGTCCCCCCCACTCTCAAGTCATCATCAATTAACTTAATTTCAGACTCTACATATTCGGGTTTGAACTGAGAATCCCATTCTTTAAAAGCCTCAAAACAAAGCTCTGCTGCCTTAATTTGATTCTTTGAATAATCATCTAAATCAGTTTGTTCTTCTTTAATATAATTTTCACATAATAAATGAGCCAATGTCCCGATCTCTGCTGCTTCATTCATTACAAGTGTAGGATCTTGGCCTTTCATTCCTTGTGATCTAGCCCATGCAATTAAAATTCCTTTATTCCATCCAAGGTGTCCATTAATTAATGTGGTAACACTTTGAACTCGTTTACCATCTGATGTTGTATATTTAGTATGTGCTTTAGTCTTCATAAAACTCCTTAATCATTTGTTTAGCAATAGTTCTACCTTTTTTTAGGTAGGGTAATTCTGATTCTTTAACAAGAGTGCTTATTAAATCTGCTACTCTAATTTTTGTATAATCACTGGCAATCTTTAATGTAAAATATGTTTCAGGTAATAATCTAATTCTGTGTTTTGCAGATAAGGCTTTTTTCTTATGCCTCATATTTAATGATGGTTGTATTCTTTTTATTAGTCTGTATTCAAGGCTTTTTGCTTTATCTACAGATAAGTATTGCACTTTGCAGTAAGACCAAGACAACTCGTGTTTTAGTAATCTGTCGAATATGTTATTAGAATAGCCAACATACTTTAAGTTTTTAGTTGCAGTGTAAAGAACATATACTCCTGCACTTCTCTTAATTTTATCAATATCTTTTTGGGTTTCCCAATTCATTTACCCCAAATCTCCCTCTTAACAAGTAGGGAGATTATAGCATAGTTTGCTAGATCTAAATATGAATCTTCTAATGACTCAAATTCTACATCTTCATCATCAAATTCTTTCTTTAGAATATTTTGTATTCGTTGAATTTTATCATTCATCCTAAACCAAACTCCAAGTAAGGCCATCTTACGATCCTTAGAATCGCTAATATCTCCACCAATAGAGATATTCTCAGTGCCATACATGGCTTGTTTTAATAAAAATACTTCATACATTTTTTTAATAAAGTATTCAAACTCATCACAAGTCTTGGGTAAATCTTTTTTAACTTTGTCCATTTTTGTTTCCATTAATCTAAACTTATATGGTTGTTAATAATAAATTCTATCATCTTTTTTAGTCCTTTTTCTGTGAAACAATAGTATCTCTGTCCACGATCTCTTCTTGTCATTAAAATATCTGAATTAGTCTGTAAAAACCACTTAGGTAATTCTCTTCTTCTTTTGCATTGCACAATAAACTTATCATTTCTGAATTTCATTCTTACATCGCAATCTGCTGCCTCGCCGATAGAGCGTCCATCGGACATGAACGCTCTTTCAACATATGGGGACAAAACTGCAAAAACATCTTCTAATGCTTTTACTGATTCGTACTCAAATTGATTACCTTTTCTTTTAGACTTACTGGTCATCATTACCTATCAGTACATCTTCTACATTTTTATGTAGTAAATCTACTTCTAGCTTACTGATTACAGACAACACTGCTTTTGATCTGCTATAAAGTTCTTCTTCAGAAAAAGAAGATGGAGAAATACTCCACCCCGCAACCTTAACTGCAACACCCGCAACAATAGATGCTTCTCTAGTTGAGAAAGTTCTACTCTCACTGTTGTTCGTAGCTATTTGAGGTGTGTTAGTAACTTGAGGTGTAGTGCTAGTATCAGATCCATTAGAGATCCTTTCTATTTTATGATAAACACCTTTAGCACTTTTGTGTTCTACTTTACCAAATGAAAACGCATCATTTAGTTTTAGTCCATCAAAAGTTGCTTTGTTTTTATCATTAGCAAAGAAAACGACTTCGTTTCCATCTACTTGTAAAGCATATTTAAACCACTTACCATATTGTGACTCACCCTCTCCATCTTGTCCGACAAAAACAGCATTTACAACTTGGCCATTGGTTAGTTTTAATTGATCATTCATTGATTACTCCTAATCACATTGTCCTGAATTACAAGAGTCATTGCCCCTTAGACTCTCATCAGGTATTTTATTTGTATCGGGGGTATTCCCCATTAGGGCATCATATACTTGATTTAAAAGTATATAATCTTGGTAATTAATTTTAAATAAATCCATAGTCAGTAGCATTTTTTTAATTATATCTATTAGTAACTGACCTTGTTCTTTATTTAAACTTACATTTCTTTTATTGCTCATAATATTCTTTCTAAATTTTGAGAGGAGGCAAGGAAAAATCACGAGGTATAGAAACCCCCTCTCTTATTAAAATAACTCTGTGTACTCTTTTTCGAGAACATCGCAAATCTTAGCCTTGTGGCTTTCTTGAAAAGTCCTTTTGTTCTGCATCATTAGGGATAGTAGAGAGGGACTTATATTAATCTTTCTTGCCAACCAAGATTTGCTTCGTTCTAAATGTTGTAATTCGATTAATAGTTTTTGATAATTCATAGCTAGATAATAGCTATAATTCCTGGAAGAAGTCAAAGTTTTTTTTACTAACCTTGTCCTTTTTTCTTTTTTTTGTAGTATTTTTTTGAGATTTTAGTGCCGAACTTTGTATTCTTTCCTTGTCCTTGTCTCGTCTTTTTAGCACCATTAGATCGGAAATAATTTATGTCACTTCTTTTTGCCATAAATAAATGCTACCACTTAACCTTATTAGACCAATATGCAGCAGACATCTTACCTTTTGCTATGTTTTTTCTATGCCTAGCTTTAAAGGATCTTCTTCTAGCCTTTTGTGCAGCAGACTTAGGTTTCTTACCAGCACCTCTTACACCTTGTTGTCCAAATCTTATAAGTTTTATCTTACCACCGGACTTTGCTAGAACTGCATGAGATTTTGATCGATGCTTAGGAGTTCTTTTAGGTCTATTATAACCCGAAAATCTAACACCTCTGTATGTAATTGCCATTACAACTCTTCTTCTACTGAAAAACTAACACTATAAGCACCGGAAGCTATTTGATTAAAAGTTAAATCATCTCTTGTAAATCGAACAGTAAAGTGATCTGTTCCTAATGTGCCAGTAAAATCATTATCTTCTGCAAATAAAAAAGTATCAAATGTCCCATCAGTTGCATCATGTAAGTTTTGTATAATAGTTCTATCTGCTTCAGATAAATAGCTATACTTAAGCTTCCAGGACTTTCTTAAATCATGTTTTTTTGTACTATATTTTTTACCACTATAAGATGTATTAATTACAATATCGTAGTTTCTACCATAAGCAACATCTATATCTACATTTGTTGTAGGTTTGTATGTAGTAGATCCTTTTTTAAATCCTGCATTTGTTATTGCCATACTAAATCTCCCTTAAAATTAATTTTAGTGTCCCTATACTTCGTATTAAAGATGTCACAATAAACTTTTTACCATCATAGGAAGCTCCAAATGGTGCTGCTATCTGATTAGAATGATTAAAGGCTACTATATCCCCCACTTCCATTAAATAGAAGTAGTTGCTCCCCCCGCTACTACCTGGATTTACAATCTCAGTATCTATTATTAATTTAGGAATACCATGTAAAGCATTATAATAATTAGCAAAACCATTATTTCTATTGCCCCCCATGTTTGTGTCACCAATCCCCCCATTTAAAATAGTCAATTCATCTGTTGAAATGTTTTCATCACTCTGCACATTATAAATAGTTCTTGGGTTGTTGGTAGTATCTATACAAGTCTTTTCAAATAACAATTCATCATTAATAGAATTTCGTTGGTACTTAACAATTCTTTTAGTAATTAAGTCATCAAATGGAGTTATAGAAACTTTAGTTGCTTTAATATCGTTTTTGCTAATAGTATGATCTACTGATTCTGAGTTGCCTATAAATATATATTGAGGGCTACCATCATTTGCTTTAAATCTAAAGACAAACCCCCCCTCTTTTTGGCATTGCTCTAATAAGTCTGTTAGCTTCTCTTGTTCATTTAAATAATAAAATATTGTCCAGGAGCTTCTAGCAGTGTTTAAGTCAGAGTAGTTTTCAGGAGTAGCAGTAATACCCGCATATCTATGTATTAAGTCTCTGTGCATTTGAACAATATTAGTTACAGTTGTCCCGGCTGCCCAGTTCTGATCTAGTCCATCTGCACCAGTATAAAGTCTATCAACTCCTTGAACTACATTAGAGTCTAATAAAGTTTGAATGTCTTTATCTGTACTTTCGGGATCTATTTCTGCAGTAATTTCTAAAAAAATGTCAAAAACTTTGTATGTTAGGCCATGACTTTCCCCACTACCATTTGCAATATTTCCATCAGAGTCTGCAAAAAAGTTTAAGGTAATAGATTCAGGAACTTGTGCATTTGCATTAGAAAAAGTAGAATCTAAAAAATTAACAGTTGAAGTGACTGGAGATCCTTGCACTGCAGTAATATTGCTACCAGTATTTGATACAGAATTATCCCCCCCAAATGTAGGAGTGACTCGGTACTTCCATATTAAATTTTCTCCATCACCACCAGGTTCATCAAAAGCAGTTATTTGTGTTTTAAAATGCAACTTACATTCTTTAATTGAATGAATTTCTCTAGGAAGATCATCCAATATAAACCTAGCAACTGTGCTAGTGTCAGTAGTTGCAGTAAATGAAAATTGAGCAAAAGAACTATTATTTGTATCATAAGCATTCCCACTATTGGCTACAGTTAAATTATTAGATAAAAATGTTACTGTTTGAGGTCTTATTAAATATGCTCTTTTTAAATTTAATGCAGTTTGTAAAACTGGTTTATCATCATCTTCTACCCCCTCATATATATTAGTAGAATTGTTTTGTGGAGCATTGTTATTGTCCAATGGAACAAACAATGGGAATCCATTAGAGTCAAACATATCTGTTATAGGGAAGTGTAACTTACCATCAGTAATTCCTGAAGACAATGCTGCCCTATGTATATCTTGATTAGAGCTATGTGCAGCAATAGTTGTGCTATTGTATCCTCTTTGAACATCAAAAAATTCATTTATACTTGCAAATCTAGGAACACTAATAATTAACATCTGTTCATTGTTAATTTTAATAACATCTCCTTGAGCAAATCTTAATGTACCTGTGCTATTTACTGTATTTACTAAAATGTCAGTAGGATCATCTGTCATTGATCCTGCAGTACCATCGTTATTAGCACCAGTATCTGAAAATGAACCCACAGTAATAGGTTCATAGGCTAAGCAATTATATTTATTATTATTTAGACTATCTACTTCTAAGGGAAAACATCTAGCAGTATCAGTATATCCAGGAACAGATACAGTAGAATCTGCCGGAACACCTAAGCCATAAGCTAAAGGAAAAAACTTACCCGCCTTACTAGTTAGTTCGGGAACTTTTAAAAAGTCTATGGGTGTTTTAGCTGCAATAACAATATCTACTATATCATTGTTTTTTAGAGTTACTGATTTTAATCTACCAGTATATATAGTTAAATCTTGACTTGAGTCTAGTCTTGACTTAACAGTTACATCTCTATTGATATAGTGTCTGCTCCCCCCATAAATTTCTTCTGATAGCTTAGGAGTTGCTCCGGATATATTAGAAATTGTTTTGTTTAAACAACTTATTGTGATATTACTTGTTGTTGATTTAGAATCTACTAGATCAATAGACTCTCTAATAGTTGGCTTATTTACTATATAGCCATGATATTGACTTGTTCCTGATCCAAAATCTTTAGTAGCTAACCTCACATAGCTTCCTGCGCTATTTGCAATCTCTACAATCCAGTGTTCATCAAGAGAACCATCTAAAGCACTTTTATACCCGGAACTAGCTGCTAAAGGCATTACGCAAGATTTCTTCTGATTGAGTTATCTAATTCAGGAATAAGTGTATCTCTTACAAATTCTTCTGTACCAATAACATTACCCATAATATTAACTGTTACTTCGCTACCTCCTGGGCCATCAAAGTTAGGTGAGCTTAAGGGACTAACATCAACTCGCTCTCTTCCCCCAGGATTATCTCCAACTAAGATTTGTTGAGGACCATCAGTTACAAACGAACCCCCACGAGCAAATGCTGGTGGCTTTTGAGCAGCAATTAAACCTGACTGAATGGCAGAAGATATTTTTAATGACTTAATAAGAGCTTCTCCTTTTAAGATAGCACCCTTATCCCCGCCCATAAAAGCAGCCTTAGCTGCAGCTTCAATTTCAAACTTTGCTCTTTGAAATGTCATAACTACTTGTGCTATTTGTAATGCTTGTTGAGCCATAAAAGCTAGTCGTTGTTGATCTGCAAACTTTTCTTTTATGTCATTTTCCATGTCTTCTCTCTGTTCTTGAGAAGCATTTCTAAATTTGTCTGTTTTCTTTAATGCTCTAATTTCCTGATCCATATTCGCTTTTACTACTTTAGCAAATTGTTGTTGGATATTGTTATACATATTAAAGTATGAATCTTCTACTAATAAATTAAAATTCCTTATTGCAGACAATTCTTCTTCTTTTGTAGATACATCATTTTCTTTAAAACCATCTAGCATAGCTTGAATATTTTCCGCAGATTCTTTTTCTACTGCTTCTCTAAGTCTAGCATACTTTACATTTATTGCAAGTCTTGCAGCTTCTCGCATATTTTCAGCAAGTAGCTTGACTCTATTTAACTCTAATCCTTTTTGGAAAAATAATTGTCTTAATGATTCTTCTTTAGTAAAGACTTCACTTAATATTGCAGCCTTTCTTTTTTCGTTCATTTCAAAATTAGAAGTATCTAATTTACCAAGAGAGATACTTGCATTTGTTTTAGCCTGTGATGCTATTAAATTTTCTTGTTCGGTTTTAACCATAGTTTTAAGGAAAGTATCTCTTTCTCTATCAATTCTTGTTATTTCTTTTAATGCTTCTTTCTTTTTTTCTATTTGTCTTATAAGAGATCTTTCTTCGTTAGTTAATTCTCTTACAAGCTTTGCTTGTTCTTTATCCACTGCATTAGTAGCAGAAAGAACTGCTAACTGCTCTTGTAATTTTATAATATTTTCTGCAACACTTTTTTCTTGTTTTGCAAAAGCATCTTCCTTGGCAAGTCCTTTTAATTCTTCTATATATTCTTCAATAGTTAATGCTTGATCTGCAAGACCATCATCTACTTCATTAACTCTATTTTTTAATCTATCTAAAATAGCCACTGCGGCTGCTACAGTTGTAATAAATAGTACAATAGCATTTCTTTTTATTGTTTGATTTAATGCTGTAAAAGATACAGTGGTGCTTACTACCATAGTTTGTAATAATGCCATATCCATACTAGCCTTAATTATAGATGCAGACCAAAGAATTATACTCTGTATTGCAAGTCCTACTGCAGAAATAAATGCAACTTTTAATACTGCTCCAAAGTCTCTAATTCTATCAGTATCCATAGCATTAAAAAACCTAGTCATGTTATTTGCAAAGTTTAAAAATAAAGGTTCTAACTCTTCACCAACCCTAGCTTTAAACATAAATACCGAGTCTTCCATGTTAGCAAATGCTTGAAACAATGTTCCCTCAAGTTCTTTAATACCATTAGCAACTCTTCCATCCGGATCAGATAGAGCTTGTATCATCTTTATTCTAAATTCTTCTAGACTAAGTTTTTCTTTATTTAAAGTTTCATCTAAACTTTCAAAATCATCTATAATAGCTAAAATACCTGTTTCTCTAAATACATCTGCAGCACCTCTACCCCCCGCAAAAGCCCTACCAAAAGCATTGGCAGCTTCGGGAATTGATCGGTTCATAAGTGCAGCAAGGTTAGCAATAGTAGGTATTAAAGGTTCTGCTCTAGCACCAAATGCTTCTAATTGCACACCACCTTGTACAATGTCTTCAACAGTAAATGGTGTTTTAGCAGCTAGGTCTATAAAAGTTTTTAATTGACGAGATGCAATTTCTGAACTTCCTGAAAAGGATCTTAATTGAGCTTCAAATTTTTGTAGAGATCCTCTAGCATCTAAAAATCCTTTAAATGCTCTACGCACACCCTCTGTTGCAAATGCAACAACTAATAAATTATTTCTTAAAGCACCAAGATCTCTTCTAAGGCCTTTGGATTGTTGTCTGATATTGAAAAAAGCATCTTTACCGGCTTTACCTGTCTGCTTAAATCCTACCTCTATGCCCTTTAAGGCTTTCTTTGCCTTAGCAGAATCCTTAACATCTACTGTTATAATTAATTTTTCAGCTACTTGTGCCATTTTCTTTTCTTGATTTGTAAATTTCGCATTGTGTATGCTCTCTATCTATAGTGCGAAAGATGACTAATTTGTCGTAATTTTCGTTTTGAAGATCGTTAGTCAATGGAATATTAAAAGACTTTATATAATAGTATTCTTCAATATCATACAACGCATAAGAATCATAAAAGAAGTTAGGATTACAGAAATGTGGTATATATACATATAAATTGTTTCCAGGTGTGAACTTGCCTTGTGAATCTATATGATATATCCTATCGACTTCATTCCATATTTCATCGATAGTATATTTAATTTGTTTGTTTAAAGTAGGAGAAAAAGCATAATAATATTCATCTTTTTCTTTAAGTGTGGGGAAACTAGACTCGGGATAACCAAAATAGTTAAACCAAGTTATTATTCTGACTTTTTGGTCTTTTTTTTATTAGAGTTTTTATAGAAAGTGTATAACTCACTACCAACATCATCTATTTGATTGTCATCCAATCCCTCTAATTTCTGCTCGGGATTAATGAGTGCTTTTCTTAAAATCCAATCTATCATTTCAATGTACTTACCAAAATCCATCTCACCATCTATGTTGGCTGCTTGAATTTCTAGCTTGTGAAGTTCTCTTCTTTCTTTAAAAGACAGAGGTTTGACATCGAACTCGCCATGTTTTGTTTTTACTTTATCTGACATACTTGTATAATAACTCTAAGATCTTTTAAAAACAACTATATTTTAATTGATAGCGCTGCTTTGTCGTGACCACTAGCTGCAGGATCCGCAGTTCCTTTTAATGAAACATCAACCATCATAGCTGCTCCCTCATTAAATGCAAAGTTAGTTAAGATACCACTTGGAATTTCAAAGTTAAATTTACCATCTGTTCCTGATTCGATCGCTGCATTAGTACCTACAACAGTCATTAACCCACCCGAAGTCTGAGCAGAGCCAAATTGACTATCTAGTTCTAATGAATTGCCATCATATTTCATTGTAATATCAGAATTAACTGAGATTTCCGGAATAGCTCTAGAAATAACTTCAAAGTCATTTCCACTAAATCCATGAAAGTTTGCAGGATTTTCAATAGAAAGAGATACTGATTGAATTAAATTATCAGCAACCCCAGCAACTGTTCTTACACTTGAATCACCTAAACTATAATAATTAGCAGTATAAGGTGTCCCACTTGCAATAGCTGCAGTAGCATCAAAGTTTGCACTTTTACCTGATTGCATTGTTGCTTCAAATTTATATCTTCCGGCCTCTTCTCCCATATCCGCAGAAATAGTAAGACTTGTAAATACCATCCCTGGAATTGTAATTGACTTTCCTGAAGTAGGAACAATAACTGCTACTGTATATGTAAAGGCTCTATCACCACTTGTAGTGCCATAAACAATATCTCCAGGAGAAAAAGTATCTAAAATTTGAAATAATTCATTTGCTCCAGCAGCATCTGAACTTGCACTACCAATTACACCCTCGATAAGGTGAGGTGCTATCTGTGTGTCTAATATACCCGAGAAACTAATCTCTTTAACTGTTTGTGCTTTTGATAAAAACACGTCTAAATTTTGTGCTACTCTACCTGAATGTGATCTGACATCTAAAACTTGTGTTGGATTTAGAGTTGGAAAACTAACAGAATCAACATTAACACCAATTAGTGTATCAACTTTTGCTGTTCCACAAGTTGTTTCTTGTGCTATTCCCAGTTCAAATTCTTTTGGTGAAAAAGCGTTTCCTGAAATCGCCATCTTATTTCTCCTTTACTGACTTTTCTTGTTCTATAAAAGGCTTTACCATTTTAGGTAATTGTTCCAGTTCTACTGCTTTACCTGCATTAAGACTATTCCAGTCTTCTTTAGATAAACCACTGAAACTATTGTCTCTTGGTACTATTTGCCCTTTTTTTAATTTTATTTTCATATCTATATACTCCTTAAAAGGTTTACGAGTTAAAAATCTTTTCTATCTTTGCTTCTATTTGAAAGTTAAAAACAAAGTATCCTTTACTTTCTTCTACAGTTAAATTCACATTATTTACATTTAATCCATGATAAGCATAAAGGTCTTCTTGGTTCTTTCTTACATTAAATGATTGCCCATCTGATAATATAAAATTCTTATTAGCACTGGTTATAAAATCTTTTGTTGCTATAAGTTGATTTCTATAGCTAAATAATAATTGTTTAAGCCTTTCTGCATGACGATATGCAGCATCTAAGCCCTTATTTCTCTTTCTAGGTAAGAAGTTTCTAACAAAAAATTGTAAATCAACATTATAGGATCTGTCAGATGATCTTCTTCTTGCCTCGGTTAATGAGTCTAAACTTTTATTTATTTTAAAAAACATACTTTTAGAACTATCGTGATTTCCTTGATACAGAGGTATTCCTGGAAATTCAGATCTTACTATATCAGATAAACTATCATTAATATCTATTTTAAATCTTTGTCTAAAAGCCATTATTCTTCCAATATAAATGTTTGCATTGTCATAAACTCACAAGAAAGTTCACAAACCATAAAGTTATCTTCTTCTTCCTCTGTGTCCGGTTCGTAATCAACAGAAGATACTTCTCCATTAATCCATTTAGTTGCTCCACCAATGCTATAGTTTGAGTTTTGTTCAATTAAGGATCTAATTCTTTCTGCATATTTATTTTGAATTGATTTGTTTTTATTATGCTCTTGTAACCCTTTTAAGCTCTGATAAAGCCTAATTGAGACATCCATTTTCCTTATTTCTCCTTGAGTAAAAGATTGCTCACCAACATCGTTTTCAATAGTAATATTTAAAAACATCGTACCCCCCCTGTCTCTGAATGGGAGATCGTTGTATATTGGCATTTTCTTAAATTCTGTTGAGATTATTTTTTTAAGACCATCCAATATATGATTTACAGATATATTGGTAAATGTAATAGTCATCTATAAGCCTGTCTCGACTTAACACTGGCATTGTCTTCTGCCATTCCTGATAACACAATAGAAAATTCATCGTTAGTAGTATAAACTCCCTCTGAAGCTCTGAAATACACTCCATAGGCTAAAGGATCATAAGCTCCAGTAAGTATTTCATTCTCTACTGCTAAGTTTCTTCTTAGGCCACTATCGTCTTTTGTATATACTGAGTATTTAATAGTAGAAGCACTTCCAGGAGAAAGTGTCCCCCCAGTAGTAATTACAAGTCTAACATCGTCCCATGATACTTTTGGAAAACCTTTTGTATCTAGAATAGATCCGGTAGAACTACCATTATAAGTAATGAAGTGAATAACTCCATTCTGAAATCTTTCTGAGCTTTCATTAAATAATTGAAACTCACCTCTTTTAATTCTATCGAGCAAACCCTCATTGTTTTCATTCATGATTCTTAACTCAATTTCGTTTGCTTTTTCTACATCTAAAGTTCTAACCAGTTCTGCAACTGCTAAAGCTGCATTACAATAAATAATGACATAATCATATTCTCTTGCATTAGCACCTTGTAAGTTAGAGTTCTTAATTTTATAGATAGGTCTATTTAGAAAGGATCTTATAAAGTCTGCTTTTTCTTTTGTTACTCTAGCTTTAATTGTTTCCCAATCCTCTGAAGCCTCTACAACTAAATCGTTTGGATTGGTAGCAGATTTAACATAAAGTGCATCTGTGGCACTATTATAAAAATATTCATTATTTGTATCTACATCACTAAGAGAAGATGCTAGTGTACATTCTAATCCATCTATATATAACTGACTAATATGTCCTGCATCATGACTCACATATACTGATCCACTATGCACAACAAAGTTTTGAATTAATCTCTTCCTATCAAAATTATCAATTTCAGGTAAGATCATTGTCAAATCTGTTGTTGTATTACAATATGCTTCGTATCTACTCATGCTATCCCTGCCTCTTCATCTGAACAAATAATATCTTTTTCTTTAAAGGTTTCCAACTTATCAATAATGTGAAACATATCAAGTAGTGTTAAAGAAAACTCAAATGAACTATTGTTGTCTAATAAATCTAGTGACATCATTTTTTTCTTCACTTCTTTTAACTCTATAATACGTTGCTCGTTTTTAACCATACTATAAATTACCCTTTTCGGCTACATCAACAGTCTCTAAAAAGTGCTTTACTGTGCCTTTACCCCCGGCATTATAAAATTGTTTCCAATATGCTGCCATACTATCTGTATCTTTAGGCAATGGATGTGGAACTCTATAATATTTCAGTCTGCATAGTAAGATCCCTAATGCAATGTTCTCGGGTAAAAGCTCTTCTAAAAGCTCTTCTGTAGGGAATAACAACACACCCTCATCAATTTTTAATGCTTTAGCATAAGTTCTAGCTTCTGATTTTCTATATACAAGATAATTAAGACAAATATCCCAGGCAGTAAAAGGTTCTATTTGAAAATAACCTCTTGCAGGACCTCCTATCTGATATAAGTATTTATATTTTGACTCTACCAACCCAGTTAAAAAAACTAATTGCGCTGCTTCTTCAGAATATAGGCCACACTTTTTAAGAACATCATCTACGAGGCTCTTCATTTGCTCTAGTCGCTTAGTCATGCCGATTTTTTCATCTTGTCGAACGAGCGAAGACCTGACATTCCAAGCATTCCCATTAGGATCGTAGTCAATGTAGTCATATCGAACTGTGGAAGATCCATTGGGTATCCAAAAGATAATAGCAAGAATGCTAAGAATGGTTGAAGTACGAAGTGATAACATAGTGCTACCCCACAAGTCCAACCGACAAAAGGCCTCCACCCTGAAACAAATAAACTTGTTCTTCCGGCTTCAACCTTATTGACTTCAAGCTGTGCCTTATTGATTTCTGCAATAAGGTTTGCTTTTTCTTCTTTATCCAATGTAAATCTATCAACATTGTCTGCAACTTTATCAATTATACTTGTTATAACATTAAGTTTTGGCATCCTTGTTTCCTTTTTCGACAGATTGTAATGCTTCAACAATGCCTTGCTGTTTAGATATTTGTAATCTATAATCTGCAAGAGTTGATTGCAACATTTGCAACTGCTCTGATGTTTGATTGTGTTGTTCGATTAGTTTTTCAAGCTGATCTTTTTGTTCTGTAAGTTTCATAACTCTCCTTAGTATATTAACCAATTAATTCCAGTTTTCATTTCGTAAGACTCAACATCGTACATTGATAAGAATCTTCCCTCAAGAAATATACCAAACTTTTTATTTAGTTTCCACCCATAAACTAAACCAAGATCATAATCAAAATTAGAATCTGCTAATTCATAATTAAATGAATAGTCAGACATCCCCTTAGTTACTGGGTAGGTAGTAACCCAAAAGTGAAACCAATTATCGGGAGTGTATTTATAATAATCTGCACCTACAGATAAACTTAATTCGTTTTGATATCCTTTATCTTTTGCCCACTCTTCATTGTATTCTCTTACAATCTCTCCATAAACTTGTTTATAGAATTGGTCATCTGTGTTTGCAACAAGTTCACCCTCTGCATTATACCATTTAAAATCAAAGTAACTATAACCATATTGTGTGAATTGCTCTACAAACTCATCTGTAAATCCATAGAAGTATGCAAAATCCCAAAAGGGTGTAAATTCATCTGTATCAATTCCTTGTTCTGCCCACCATAAGTCTATTGGTAAGAAGTCTAAGTATGTTGGGTGGCTTCTACCGGCTATACCAAGCGATAGTGCTAAGTTCCCAAAGTTTTTCTTATAACGCATATCAAGTGCTGCAAATTCTAGATCCTCATATCCTCTATAATCATAATTTGCTTTTACTAAGAACCTTTCTCCTAAGTATCGTAACATAAACTCTTGGTTTGTAAATTCCTCTTCAAACTCTTTATGGTCTGAATACTCAACTACATATTCCCACCCAGTAACAATATTACCAATAGCTACACTTTCGTTAATTGATGCTTCTGCACCTGTGTAGAATTTACCAGGCTTATTCTCATAGCCAAATCGTGCTAACTTCCTAATCCCAAAAGTCATTACACTGTGATCATCTCTTTCATTAAGTATTTCTTGCAACTGCCCCCCAGTTACCTGGAACTGTTGTTCTTTAGTTATAGGGCTACTTAAACTATAAGCACCATAAATAGTGCTAAATTTAAAAAAGTCTTGGGATAGTAGAGTTCCCATAAACAATGAACCATAAAATAAATTTTTAAACCATCTTGCGAAATATATCATTCAAATCTCCTTAACATTATTTTATCTATTTCTTTATTAATTAATCTAATAATATTTTCTTCATCTAATTGAAACGATAGACCCGCTTCAAATCTTTTAATCTCTTTACCATACTCAAACATAATAATTGTTGGAACTGATGTTACTTTCCATTCTTCTGCAATGATAGAACCATAGTCTGCATCATCTATACTTGCATTAAACCAATTACAATTTTTAAGCGTTCCTAGAGCATCTAAGTCAATAGACGCACTGATGTTCCAATCAGCATTAATTTGCACGATTACGCACTCATTTTGGCTTAAAAACTGTACTTGTTGTAGGTTTTCTAGCTTAGTTTGTGATAACAATGGTGATTGCGATAAAAGTAGCCCAAACAATACACCAAATTGCCAATAATATTTTATCATCTATATCCCTCATTTACTGTTTAAGATATAATTTTCTATACTCTTTATATCTTCTTTCATTTCTGATACATCTTTTTGTGTATCCAATACTGCATCCCTAATCATTTTGTCCTTTAAATCGTATTCTGTTCTGCTCACCGATGGTGGTGGTAATTCTTTTGCCTCTTGTATGTCGGCTTGTAGAGTAAACCACATACCAACTATTAAAACTAATGTAGTTGCTAGTGATACTAATGTTTCAATACTAAATGTTAATTTACTGTTTTTGCTTACTTCCATTTTATAGTCCTTTTCTATAATCCTGACAATCTACAATTAATTTGTAAATCTGTATTACTAACACTATTGTTAGTAAATGTTATCGTTCTATTTTCTGCACTCAAATTTCCTGAGTCTGCTTTAACCTCTGCAAGTTTAAATCTTAAATACAAAGTTCCGGATGTATAAGAAATACCGCTAACAGTATTTCCATAACCACTACCACTATTTCCAGTCCCATTAACTCCTGGATCTCCACTTGTAGAATAAGCAAACTTTAGTTCTATATTACCATTACTTGGCTGTTGGCAACTAACGCTTGTAGTTCCACTACCACCAGTAAGTGTTATAGTTTTTGCACCTGATACAACAGAATCTACCGAAAAGTCACTACCATCTGTTGTGTGCAAGTTAAAATCTGCTGGAACATTGCTCCAAGAGGTACT
>Ga0209337_1000990_pt1 | contig 22086 bp, 15 predicted proteins | sample LinPmetageLP53_FD_184044 | JGI IMG/M metagenome (GOLD analysis project Ga0209337, IMG submission 184044) | Marine viral communities from the Pacific Ocean - LP-53 (SPAdes) (version 2) | ecosystem: Environmental > Aquatic > Marine > Oceanic | place: Pacific Ocean | collected 2010-02-08 | reverse complement strand
CTACGATCCCGCCCCAGATGGACTAACTGAGGAGTTGATCTATTCTTATGTAGCTCTCGATGATCGCTCGCTCAAAGGAGGGCCAGAGGGATCGGGAGGGCATCAGGGGTATCAAGGGTATCAAGGAGCTGAAGGCAGTCAAGGCTACTCGGGTATTGATGGCTACCAAGGCTACTCGGGTATTGATGGGGCTCAGGGGAGCATAGGGAGTTCTAAATGCAGGAGCTATAGTGGAAGTGAAATTACAGTAGTTGACCCCAGTAACCTGCAAGTCTCTAATGCTGACGGATTTTGGGAATCTGCTCAAAATGCATGTTTAGATGGATTCGCGGCTGCGAGTCTGTGCACTGGAAGTATATTTGACGATGTCGCGGTAACTTTAGTGGGAGGAGGAACAGTCGCTAATTTTTATGCTCTTAGTTTAGCTAGTAATGTAGATGAAAGCTGTGGTATTACAGTTTGCAAAGGAGCCTGTAGACCCCAAGGCCCTCCAGGGGCTCCAGGATTTCAAGGGTTTCAAGGCACTGGCAGCCAAGGTTTTCAGGGTCTCTCGGGGCGGGATGGTTGCCCCGCTTGTGTCACGGGTCAGAGTTATTATGATTTAGTATGCTATAGTGGGGATATAGAAATTCTAAGTCCTTGCGCTACGGGATTTACTAGTACTCCTTCAGTTCATGTGTATGCTGCTGCTGGCGATCCCCTTCGAGAGTGTATGCCTACGTCAGGTCATCTGTTTGCCGCGCAAGCTTTGACTGGTAGGTGTGTTGATGCTATTGCCAACGGTAGTCGTAGCCCATTTACTACTGATTGTAACGAGTGCGGTACTTGTGATACCGTCGAGGGATTAGAAATTGTAGTAACGGGAATAAGGCTTACGGGAGAGTTGTGCTGGTTCACGAAAGGATATGACCCGACAGTCGTCTTGACGCAGGGCGGTGCTAACTTTATCCAAACGGCAGCAATATCGAGTGGTTGCACCGACGAATTGCATTATGGTTCGTGGATCAAAATGACAGGGATGCAAGACGGAGTAGACCTAGATAGATGTTTTCCCACGGGAGCTACGGTATGTATAACTCCAAGGTCAGGGGGAGACGGCACTTATGTAATCGATCAAAAATGCGGCTCTGGGTACATAGTTGAAGGTGGAAATGGCTTAGGCAGTAGTGTTCTTACATCAATTTGCATCGGCCCATGTGCCCCCAGAGGGTATCAAGGCCATCAAGGCTATCAAGGAAGCCAAGGTTATCAAGGGGTCAGTATTACGGGCACGGATTCCGCGTCAACCCGCACGGGGACCTATGTTACTGTTTTAGTCGATCCATCCCCTTTATATCCCAACGGAAGAGATGGCACATTTTTTGTCGCGGGAGGCGTTCCCTGCAAACTATGTTACGATTGGACGGGGGAGTACACTTACGGCAATAATGCGACATATGATTCTTTTTATATAAGTAGACAAAATGCGGAAGACAACCCCAGCCAATCAGGTGACCTTTTCGTGTGGTTAAACGAGTGTTTCCCCACGGTTTATCCTACTTTTCCGCCTGACGATAGTGTAATAAAGATTTCAGAAATACAATACGCCCTACAAGGCTTTACTTCTTGGGGTCCTTACCTGACCACCCAAGTAAAGGGGACGCTGGAGCACCCCTTTGATACGGGTAATAATCCGAGCGATATGTGGATGGCGGCCACCCGCGTAACTCCCACGCCAGGTTCTGAGCCTCATGTTCCTCATTACGATGACCCCTCCTCAGCTTCATTTCCAAACGGAACGGGGATAAGGATATGCGCGGGTCTCGTGGAAGGTATGCAAGGGCCTCGGGGTTACCAAGGCTATCAAGGCTTTCAAGGGCATCAAGGGTATCAGGGTTGTCCTGCGTGTGAACACGTAGTTACGAATGACTTCACACGCACTGGCGTATCTGCCACCACAGGAAAAATAACTTTTGAGGATTATAACGACCCCTTTTTCCCCTTTAGTGGAATAGGTACTTCGGGGGCGTGTTGGTTTGACAATGACATAGTTAGCGTCAGTTTTGAAGGAACCTCCCCCTCAAGGCCCCAAAACCAAGTGAGAGTTATAAATGGCGTTATAAAGACGGGTGATGCTCGACGCCTCGATATTGAATTTTCGGGTTCGTATAACGATGATTTTCGGAGCCTCCTAGCTAACCTGTCGCGTCCAGGGGGTATCACTATTTGCCACGGTGCGACAATGAGGGGGTATCAGGGGTATCAGGGGCATCAAGGGCTGCGAGGGTGTCACAACTGTTACGACATTGCACCGTCAGGAGCGGGTGGCGGGTGGATTGAGGAAGATGGTCTGCCTGGAGGATTTGGTAGCGAGTACGGAATTCATGTTACCGCGATAGCCCTGCCGCCAGAGTGTGCGGCGCAGTTTTATACGTCAGGTTTTAACAGCGGAGTAATAAAAGAGGCCTCCCGACAAAAGGACGTTTGCATAAGTCAGAAATATAACTCTGACTTTAACTCCCACCACGGCGGGTATACTAGACTGAGTAGCGCCACTAGACTGAACGATGGTCTTAAAATTTACTTTGAGAGCGAAAGTAAACGTAACGAACTCAACACCGACGAGAACATTGTCATTTGCATTGGGGGGCCGTGCGCTGAAAAGGGAGATCAAGGACCGCAAGGGTATTCTGGTTACCAAGGCTTTCAAGGCTTTCAAGGAATTAGCGCTTGCACTACGCTTTCGGGCGATGCTTATACGGTGGGGGTAGACTTTTTTAATACTAACACTCCGATACGTCCGTCCGAATGGCAAGAAGGTGACAGGGTTTGTATTGGGCAGGGGACCGAGCAGGTTAATGCCAGCATATCGTCAGGAGGGATTACTTCCACCACTGTGCAATTTGACGTTCCTGCGGACGAAGTTTATCTCTTAAGTTATTTCGGAGACGATCCTACTGATTACATTACTATTTGTAGAGGGGCTTGTGGATATCAAGGCTATCAAGGCTACCAAGGGTACGAAGGATGTAGAAGTTGCTATGTGCAGCCTAGCTCTAGTTTTACCAAGCAAGGTACTGATAGGGTGAGGCTGGATAATAGCGGAGGAACTACGGTGGACCCGCTGTGTTTCCGCACGGGGAGCTCCGATTATGGTGAAGGTACTTCAGTTTGCATAAGCCAGAGACCCGATATTCTTATCTCTGGTATTGTCGCTCCAGATAGTGAATCAAGTGATACTCACTTGACCATAAATGTATTTAATGCGGCACAAGCGGATAAAATAGATGCAAGTCGCGTCCTCGAAATGTGCATTGGCAATTGTTCGCCAATGGGTTACCAAGGATTTCAGGGGCATCAAGGCTTCCAAGGGTTTCAAGGTGTAGATGGCGCGGCAGTTCATCGGGGTTACCAAGGATTTCGGGGGCATCAAGGATTTCAGGGGCATCAAGGATTCCAAGGATTTCAAGGATTTCAAGGATTTCAAGGTGAAGATGGCGCGGCAGTTCATCGGGGTTACCAAGGGTTTCAAGGAGTTCAAGGGTTTCAAGGAACTCAAGGCGCGACTGGGAGTGGTTCCGCAGGAGCTCAAGGAGATCAAGGTTCCGCAGGAGTAGGCAGCGGAACCTCTGGCGCTCAAGGATTTCAAGGTGATCAAGGTAATCAAGGCTCCGCAGGAGTAGGCAGCGGAACCTCTGGCGCTCAGGGATACCAAGGGCTTCAAGGATTATCGGGGATATCTGGAAATTGCCCCACGGGATGCCCTTCGGGAGCTCAAGGAGCTCAAGGAGGCTCTGGACCGCAAGGAGGTTCAGGAATCTCAGGGCCTCAAGGAGCTTCTGGCTCACAGGGGGGCTCGGGGCCACAAGGGGGTTCTGGATCACAGGGGAGCTCGGGGCCACAAGGAGTCCTTGGGACAGGAACTCAAGGCCCCTCGGGGAGCACAGGCCCCTCGGGGAGCACAGGCCCATCGGGAGCCGTACAATGTCTTCCATGTGTTACTGCTTGCAATCCAAATGAGGCGGCCAAGAGTTATTACACACAGGTTGCCTCTGCACATGCCGTAAATATTAAGCTACGGGCAAGAGAACACTTCGGTGCTTCATATGTCAATCTCGAAAGCGGCCCTCCTAGTGACTGCTGGGAACTTGGAGAGCTTGTTACTTTTACAGCAATGAATCAGTTTGGGTTCACTTACCCCCACACTCTCTTTGTCACTGAGGTGGATGACACTAACGGAACCATTGAAGTGGGTGGGTTATCCATCACGAGCGCGAATCCCCTAAACCCTCTGCAAGGAATCGGCTTTACCACGCATGGCAGTAATGGTTTTGGAGCGGTCACAGGCAACTGTTTTACTCTCTGCCACGGGGGTGGTAATATCAGTGATGCGGGGGGGACAGGAGAGAACCTCACGACAAGCTTTCTGGGGAGCACCACCTCAAAAAACATAATAATATCAGGAAGTGGAGATAATGCAGAAAATACCACCGTTTCGCTACTAGCGTCAACTTTTAATGTGACCACCGTAGGCACGGGCGCGGCGAGCGGAATTAATTTGACAAGCGCAAACCGCGTAAACGTTTCTGGACAAAATGTAGCTATATCAGGTTACAATAGCTTATTCTTGGGCACAACAGGAACTTCCAGTATTCACGTAGATGGCGTGACTAGGTTTAGTGACGGGGACATTTATTTAGAGGATGTTCCGACTGAGAGTGGAAACAATGTATTAGTCCTAGACTCTCAGAATAGAATTAGAGTCAACTCAAGCGCAGGAGCCCAAGGCTTTCAAGGATATCAAGGATATCAAGGAGAGACTGGTTATCAAGGAGAGACTGGTTATCAAGGAGCTCTAGGAGCTCAAGGCTCCGTAGGGGTAGGAAGCGGAACCTCTGGCGCTCAGGGATATCAAGGTTACCAAGGAGAGACTGGTCATCAAGGCGATGGAGGCTCTGGGACAGTCACGAGCGTGGGAACCATTGGTGACACGTTTGTCTTTTTAAGTGGTGGAGCGATCACCACATCGGGAACCATATCAGCAGGATTGTCAGCCACTGGAACACCTAGTTACGAGACCTACCTTCGGGGCGACAATATCTGGGCCGAGAACAAAACTCTTTCTGGTGTATTTCGCGCAATGGGCGGGGATGACCTCCCGTGGAGTGGGGCCAGAGTTGGCGGCAATTCCCTTCTGTTCACTTCGAGCGATAACTCAATCGACACATATATCACCGAGGGGGATTCAATGGTAGACCTCACGGTGGTCGCAGGACCGTCCGATGAGCGGCTGAAAAAAGACATTAAGCCAGTTGGCGGGCTTCTAGAAGAAATTAAGAAACTGCGGCCCGTCGAGTTTGACTGGAACAAGGAAGCTACCTCTACGTTCAAAAAGGAAGGACACGAAATTGGCCTCATCGCTCAAGACGTTGAAAAGGTTTTTCCCAAACTAGTCGGAAGCGCAAAAGACTTCAAGACTGTTGACTACGGAAAGCTCGTGCCAATACTGGTGGGCTGCATCAAAGACTTGAGCCACCAAATCAGGACTTTAAACGAAAAAGTAAGCGACCTAGAATTTAAAAATTCGACAGATCAAAATACTCCACAATAATAATAATAATTTCTGAATCGAACGAATCTTTAGTGCCCCAACCATGTAATTAGAGAAGGACTTCTCCCGTACTCTTTTTTCACTAACCTGCTCCAATTAGAGCTTAATTGCTGGGAATTGAGTTTAAAATTTTTTGTATTAGCTGCGCGATATACTGCCAACGCCATATCCTTGCTGCGATTGAACGCTACTAGGTCAGTAATAGACTTGGGATTTTTATTAATTATTAATTTATGATATTTTGTTTTTTGGGCGTAATACTTATAGATGTTATTTAGAGTTTCTGGATGAAATTGGATAAAATTAATTCTGGCGGGTATACAGACGGGTAATGGCTCAGGGTTTATCCCTCCGCTCATGGCGGGGGCGGGAGTAGGAATAAGTTCTTCCGTAACGGTATAAGTACCATCCCCGTGATCAATAGTTTTCTTTTTCAAAGGGTAATGATGAATATAAAATTTGTTATCTACTATTAATAGCACCCCTTGCGTTGATGGGTTTCCGAGGCTGTGATGAGGTGCTTGAAATATACGACCATTTACGATGGTTCCGTCTTTAAATTTAAAAGTCGCGCCTTGAATGTTAACGGCCAAAATTAATGTTATGATTAGAGTTTTCATTTTGCCTTATTAATCCTTTCTATTAGTTCGAAGACCTTACTCTTAGAAATGCCCGCGATATCCTCTATCTCTGATGCGCCCTTGAATTTTTCCTCCAAAAGCTTTTTCTTTAAGGCTTCGAAGGGGATGCCTTTTTCCTTCATAACGTTATTTAAAAGGGCGTGGGGATCGCTTTTATTCGCAGATGCACTCGAATGAGTACTGGAGCGGCTATTTGAGGCCCCTTTACCGTTGCCGCCGAGCTCTTCTTGAGCTACGATGTTAATCCTTAAAAAGTTACGAACACAACGCACAAAGGCTCTATTTTCTGCACACGCAGCTAAAAAAGCTTGCCCGAAACCGCTTGTGTTATTGGGGGAAGCATCTCCTATAGCGGAGAATACTACCTCTTCTCCCTCTGTCTCATAATTAGGTTTCCAAGAGATTTTGCAAGTAGCGACTACATAATCTGAACTTGGGGATACGACATCGTAAGTTATACTAGTATAACCTCTAATCTGAGAAAGCTCCTTAATGCCCCCTAAAAGAATAATTAATTGGTAATCTTTAAGCTTGGTAACATCAGTTTCATTAGTCCTGTCTTTATTCGGAACTAAGTATTCCGATTTTATCATCTTCCTCCAGTCAATTAGTCCATCTTTATTGAAGGTGTAGTCTACGCCCGAAAGTAAACCGTTTGCGTCCCTTTTGATTGGCTTTGCTTTGCTCATACCCTAAGTATCGAGCCTTTTTGAGGGTCAGTCAATTGTTTTTTTAAGAATTGTGAGGGCGTCCAAATTTTTCCAGAAAATATCTGTATCCAAAACCTTCTGGATATCTGAGGGATTTGTGCTTTTTATGTTCTTATTTAAAGATTCTTGTGATAAATATGTGCTACCATCTTTCATGATATATTTTTTGCTTTTGAAAAATAAATCACGCATTTCGACTTTTTGCGAGCCAACGGCGTCAGAAAAGCTATGAGATTTTTGAGGTAAGATGTTCCCTATTTCCATGAAATCTAATTTATAAGAATTTATTTTTTCTTCGGACAAAAAAGAAATAAGATTGCATGGAATTCCCAAAGATTTTACCTCTTGGCAGAAATTCACGTCGTTCTCTTCTTTAATCTCGTAAATTAAATCAGTAATGTTGGTGCTAAATTTTCGTAAGATATTGATGTCAATTTTTCTATCTGTGTAAATAGCGGCTTTGCCTAAGCTAAGTTGTTGCGCGAGCACCTGCTCAGAAAAATTTAAATCCATTCTAACCAAAATGCTTTGCAAATTAAAACTTTGTAAAGAGACGGGGGCAGAGGGGTACATTTCCACGAAAGTCACGCCGTCCTTGTACTTATCTCCCATAAACAAGGTCTCATACTCAAACTTAAAGTCAATTTCTAATTTTTCTAAGATAATTTTAGCTAATCTTTCAGGCTCAATAAACTTTTTAGATTCGGGATAAATAAAATCACAGTGTTCTGAATTGCCCCAAGAGAATGGAAGGGCTCTTTTTTCGCTTTTCACCAAACACACTAATTTCTTATCTAAGGAGGCGGCTAGTTGAGAAGAGTAATTATTGCTGCTAACATGTAGCATAGTCTTCCCTAATAGGAAAGACTTTTGGCCAGCATTTAGTACTCCGTTGGTGCGGTTAACCGAAGGGAGGGGCGCACTCTGCGGGTCTCCAAGTTGAAAAATGCTTATATTTTTTTTATTTAAGTAAGGCAGAATTAAACTGATAACGTCACTCCAATAATCATAATTATTAGTATCTGTATCAATAGTGATAAATTTCTCTTCTACGAAGGGGAAGAAAAGCTCGTAAATATAAGGTCTTTGGATTTTTAATCCACAGGCATTAGAATAAGCGGTAGAAAGCTGCATATCAGTGATTAGTTTTAGCTATCTGATCAAAATTATTTTTATTTAAATGAGGGGTATATACCACTTCAAATAAATCATCCCCATCTTCGTTTTTGAAATTATTAAAATTATTAAATGATTCATCGTACTCTAGTACTTTGTGAACATTCTCGTTACCAAAAAACATTAGCCTTAACTGAGGGGCACACGCTACATATAAATCGTGATCAGGGTACAGTTCCTTAATCGACTGAAATAAGCCAGTGGACACAAAACAGTCTATTTCACCCTCTGGCATTAAGTATAAAAGGCGTTTTCCGTTCGAGGAAAGTTTTTCTTTCAAAGAATTTTTTTTAGATTTTAAATTATCTGATTTTGCCACACTCCTGAAGTAGTCCTCAATCTGGTTTTGTGGGACCCCTTTCGAGAGTTCTCCAAGCCAGTAAAGTAGGCCTTCATCCCTAGAGGTGACTTTTGTTTTTAAAATATTTTTGTAGAGAGCCTTTAGCCATTCAGTAGCGCCTTTAGAGGGTGGTATCTTAGCGTTTGAATCCATTTTGTCGGATTCGGGGTAATTGTCCTTGTCTATTGCTGGGCATGAATCCAAAAATAGTTCAATTTTTTGTCCCACGCTTTCTACGGAAAAATTTTGCAAGGCCCAGTTTCTAGAAGCTTTGCCCATTTTTTCTTTTTTAGTTTCTTCAAGATTGTATACTTCTTCAAGGCGAATGGCTATATGCTTGGGGTCAGTGGTAGCCTTAATGAAGTTGGTTCCGAATTCCCTGTACTCAGTCCAGTCGAGGGAGAGCGAGTTCGCAGCGGGGGTACACATTTCCTCTCCGCAACTATAATTTGTCACTAGAGTAATTAATTCAGTGAGTTTAGCTTCTTGAATGGGAATTTCTTGACCACCAGAAGTAAATGGGTGACAATACACGTCCATTAAGTTATACACTTCGTTCAACTCCTTCTCAGAAACTCCCAGAGATACCCCAGTCGTATTGACTGAATTGGGCTCTAAGCAGAATTTGCACTTATCATTGGGGCGAGCGAAGGTCTTTACTTCATATCTGTGGCATTTAGCGCAAATAGTAGTCGTGATTATATCATTCCATTCTACTTTATGCTCGTCAGCTAATGCTTTTAAATCCCACCCCTCTTGAAAACTTGTATGAAGCAGGAGCTTGGAGTTCTTGATATGGGGATTTTTTTTGCGGAAAATTTTGAAGCCTTCAAGCAAATTGGGGGCAGATTTCCTTAATTGATTTCTGAAAACATAACCTATGACATAGCAATCTTGCGGAATGTTATTTTCCTCTCGGAGTTTCTGCTTTTCGGTATCTTTTAATTTAAAGAAATTCTGAGTATCTATAATGCCATGCATCGTCTTGACGTGTTTATGTCCTAATCGGTGCATTTCGTCAGATGCGAAACTGCTCCACATCCAATAATTTTTAATTTCAGGAGCCAATTCGAGAGCGCTAGGCAGTAGAGGCAGGGAATCTAAGGTTGTCCATACCGCAGAGCTGATTTTATCAAACCAGTGCTTATTTACGGCGAAATCTAGTCCCCAGATATCTTGGGCTCCGATAAAAATATCAGGCTTTTCTTCTTGAATTACCTTATCTAAATTATAAGCTCCATAATGAGCGATCTTCTGTAATTTAGGGTCTCGGTTTATTTCGGCTTGCTTGTCGGGGGAAGCGGGCAGAGTGCCTATAGATTTCCACGGGGTTTTCTTAAGGTCGGGTGAGGCCTCACTCATGCCTACACAAAGGTGAACTAAGTCGTACTTATTTTTTTTATATAAGTATGATAAGAGAGCTTTTGCGCTGCGCCCAAAACCTGTTTTCACCAAGGAGAAATCAGTTAATAGTAATACTTTTTTTCTGATCACTTTTAGAAGTCGTAATCTTCACTTTTCTCTTTGGGCGAAGATTTTTGGGGATTATAATCGACCTTGTAGCTCTCCATTAGAATAGTCTGGAGATAAATTTTTAATCTCATAGCCTCGGGGTAATAAAAACCGATAAGATAATTTTGCTTGTCGGTAGAATCCTCTTTATCCTCTCGATTAACGGCGAAAGAAAAACCTAATTGTTCATCGTTCTTCACGTAAGGCTTAAAGTTAAATTTAACTATTTGTTTTTGGCTTCCGTGATATCCGCTGTATTCCACGTTCCTTTCAATGGCGTCAATAAAGGCAGCTATCTCTAAGTCGCTGAACTTAACGATTGCCCTTTTCTTGGGATTGTCCTTATTCTTTGAGAATGATCCAGTTTTTGTTTTCGTATTCCAAGACTCCTGCTTAATTAAGCTCGCCCAAAAAGTATTATCTTCGGAGTTGCGCCAAAATGAACACGCTGTGCCTGTAGATTTTTGATTGGGTTTATAAAATTGTAAACTCATACCATTTATTATAAGGTATCTTGATCATTTGTCAAGCTATTATCCTTAGATGGGTTCTTATCTTTCAAATCAGATAATTTGGTGTAAATAGAATTTTTTCTTTGAGGATATATCTCATCAGCGAATATTACTTCGTCTTTGGTGACCCCTTTAACAATAACAACCTCGCCATCAAGAGGCGCTTTGGAACCGTCTTTGCCAATCGCATCCCACATTTTATCATTAAATATCATTACTTTGATTTGTGCATTCTCATCAGAAAGACTGAATCTGAAATAGGGATTCCCGTTCCGAGACGTACCCCTGTAGGGCTTTCCCTCGACAAAGCCCACTACTTTTACCCTAGAGTCTACGGCGCAATTCTGGGCAGTATTTAGAGTTATTAAATTATTAGTATAATCTGACCAAATATCTATTAATCTTATCCCGTAGGTATATCCAAGCAATTTATTTTCATAGTACCAATTAGCAAAATTTTCAGATTTATTATTTTGCCTATAGATATCATTGTATTTTTCTACTTTCTTTTTTATGGTAGCTTGGCGACTTTCCTTTATGTAAAGCTTGCCATTAGCGTCTTTTGTGGAGTAGAGATGTTTGATAATTCCAATTAAATCATAATCAAATTTTTCACCAAATTCATGAACGAGGACTTTTTCTCTCGCTGTAATAATGCTCCATATTTGAGCTTCGTATACCACTCTTGTCCTCGACTGAGTGAACCCTTCAAAAGCTCCCGCCTGAATTAGAGCACATAGTACCCCGATTCCTATGCCAGCCTTTTTAGCAGCTTCAAATACTTGGAATTTACTAGAATAGTCATTTTTAAATTTTTGTAGCTTTTCTATGGATTTGTCTGAGATGCCTTTAACCGATAGTAGACCGAATCTAATTGAATCTTCCTCAACCGAAAAGTCCATTTTAGATTTAAGTAAATGAGGCGGCAGTAACTTCGAGCCCATTACGTTCATTTCTCTATGTATCTTAGAAATTTCCAGTATAGGATCAGGTTCGTGACGTGTCATTTTCAGCAAAGCTAGAAAAAACTCTTGCGGATGTTTAAATTTTAGATAAGTCGTTAAGGCGGCAGATGCGGCATAAGCAATCGAATGAGACTTATTGAAGGAGTAGTGAGCCGAGTCCTCTAGAACCTTCCAAAGTACGGTTGAAATTTCTGGCTCCAGTTTATTTAATGCGACCTTCTCTTTAATTTTCTTTTTCCACTTGCGAACTTCCGACACCTTTTTCTTTCCGACGATGCGCCTCAAAATCTCCGCCTCATCAAGACTAAACCCAATTTTATGCGCCATTTTCATCATCTGCTCTTGGTACAAACAAACGCCGCCAGTGGTCGATAAAATATCCTCAAAGAACGGGTGAATCGCGTCCACAGTACCATTGTTCGTGTAATTAGCGTATTGATCAACGTAGGCTAAAGCTCCTGGTCGAGCCAGCGCGAGCACCGCACTGAGCTCTTCCAAGTTTCGTGGCTTAACTTTCTGGCAAACTTTAAAATTTGTTTCCGCTTCGATTTGAAATAATCCATGAGGAGTCTTTAGGTCTTGAAAATGGCGGTAGATAAACGGATCATTCAAATCTATATCTTTTTTATCAATATTTAATTGATTACATACGTCGTCTATTACCGATGCACATCGAAGCCCCAAGATATCTAACTTTACATTAGAGATAGAAACCCAATTCATATCATAGGATGATACAAAATTTTCTTTATCCGAGCAAAGCTCAATGGGACACGAATCTTCGAGCAAGTCATGAGAGAGGGCAATTGCCGATGGGTGGACTCCCTTGTTCTTAACTAGTCCTTGTAATTTTAAGGCAATTTTATAAGTTTCAGCATGATCATCAGCCCAAATCTTAAACTCCTCCACCTCCTCGTATGTTTCAGGTAGGCTTTTCACTTGCCCGAAAACTTTGGGTATCAAGGCGGAAATTTTAGTCATTTCCTGATCACTCTCTTCAGCGATAATTTTTCCGCACTCCTTAACAAGTAGTTTGGAGCTTAGAGTGTTTAGGGTGAGGATTTTGCTAGTTTTTCCTTGGAACTTTTCCTTAAGATATTGAAGCACTTTTTTTCTATTGTAATAGCATACGTCCACATCTACGTCTACCATCAATGATCCGTCTAAATACGTTATGCCCTTTACTGTCTTTTTCTTGGCCCTAACCTTCGAAACGAATCTTTCAAAAAAAAGATCATACTTAATTGGGTCAATTCCCGTTACCCCAATTAAAAACAATGCCAAACAACCTGCTGCGCTACCTCTACCCAAACCGATGGCAATATTATTTTTTTTACAGAAATTAATTACATCCCACACTAATAAGATGTAGTCCACGAATCCTAGGCTTTCTAAGGTTTCGAGTTCGTACTGGAGTCTTTTTTTGTACGCGCTAGAAGAAAGTTTTTTAGTTTTGAGGCCCTTTTCGCATAACGATTTGAGAAAGTTAAAGTTATCTATGTCTTCGCTAACTCCTAGTTCGTGCTTATATTTATTATCTATAGCAAAGGTCGGAAGCCTAACTCCGTGGAGATTAAGGTCTAGTTGGGAAAATTTTTCAGTATATAAGCTCATGCGTTCTTGTTTATCCATTGAGAAATACTCGTATCAGCTTGCTGTTTTTTTGAAGAATAATCCATATAAAAAACATCTTTATTTTTAATTAAATTTAAATATTTTCCGTCAGTCCCGTCTTCAAGGAGGGGGCCAGCAGCAAAAGCGGTTTTGGTTCTTGAGGCAATTCCGTACCAAGCAGACCAACTGCAACAAGAGAGTACGAAGTCGGCTTTATTCATAACTAGATCAATGGCTTCAAACATGGAAATTTTTCCCATTAAGTTAATTATTTGTTTTCTGCCTGAGAACTGTGGGTACAAGGCGTCGTAATCTTTCGTGTCTTCAACGCCCCCTATTACATAAATAGTATAGCCATTTGCTATAAGTTGATTAACGCTAAGTTCCCACTCGCAAATAAAATCATTTTTTAGCAATGGCGGTTTATTTTTCAGAGAGAGCGGCTGAAATACCGCGATCTTAGAGCCAGCCACCTTCAGGGACGAGTCAGGGAAAAGAGAAAAGTCAATATGATTTGCTAAATCACATTTATAATCATCATCGTATGGGAAGTCCAAGAATGGAAAAATATCATAATTACTATTGTTGGCATCTTGGGGTAATGTCCTTTGGTCTACATCGAAAAGAATACCCTTTACGAAATCGAAAGTGGTCCAGAATTTTAAGATATCACTTTCTATAGGGGCGTAGCGGTGGTGATGGGTAGCGAAAAGGTCCTTCCCAGTGTGGATTATTACCCCTTTTTTGCCCATGTTCTCCATATGATAATGAGAAGAAAATAAGTTTAGTATTTGATCTCCCCACATACCTGCGGGGGTAAAAATGTGGAGGTATTGATCATCTAGCTTAGTCATAGCTCAATCTCCCATTTTAATTTATTCCACACCTTCAAGTTAAGCTGTAAATCGACCAAGGCATTGTGCAATTTATCATAATCATGATCAATATTATAATATTTTCCCATAGCAGTAAGGTTAGTCCTTACCCCCTTTGCTCTCTTAGCTACGCTACGATATTGGTATTCTAAAAAATTATCTTTTTTGCGGTATTTTTTTTCAGTGAGTATTCCTCGCGCTATGCAGTTAGTATCGATTACCTTATCGGCTAAATGGCTGTAGTCGTCACCCATGTATTCATAGAGGCCCTTAATCAAATAGATATCAAAGCCTAAAATGTTGTGGCCGACTATGTAGTCAGCATTATCTAGCCAATCTTTAATAGTGGGATAAACATCCTCGGGGGAGACGCCCTTCTTATCCATCGTTTGTTGGCTGTAGCGCGTGATTCTGGCCGCTTCTGCGCCGATCTTAAGGTGAGTGTCCCATTTTATGTAAAAGTCCTTAGAGTTGGAAATTTCGTCGCCGTTCACTTTCAACATTGAAATTTGCCACGGAAGATTATGGCAAAAATTAAGACATAGATTGAATGTCTCGCAATCTATAAAAACGAAAGTCTTTTCTTTATCGTATCTAAGAAGTTTTTTCATTATTTTTTTCTTGCCAACTTTCGAAGCAAAATTCATCACTTCCCATATGCTCTAGATTGGGTTTTCCGAGAGTAGTCCTTTTGTCGATAGCTCTAAAGGTTATATAGGATTTAAAATCACTTTTATTTTTATAAAAAATACTCTGTGCCTTAACTAAATTACATTTTTTATTATTTTTTGCGTATTCGGAGATGCGGTTGTGAATAAGGTGATCGAAGGGCAAGCTGTTTTGTTCTATCATTAAATCTAAGTTAAATTCTGCGGGAGGTTCGGGACACCAAGCGTCCTGTAGGTAATTTTTATGTATAAAGGAGTCGTAAAAGGGGGCCGCCAGCTGCAAATCTTCATCGTCCCAGAGGGAGGAGATTAATTTGAAATCAGCGCGAGGAGTGTAGTAAAAGCCTTTTAGGGAAGATTGTGAAAATAATTTTATTAAACGCTTGTACCCATTAGTGTTTTTTGCCAATATAATATATTTGCATGTTTTATCTAAGCTCTCAGCATTTTTTTGATCTAAGTCTGGACAGACTGGAATTCGTAAGCCAAAAATCATTTTAACGTTATTCTTTTTAGAATTCACATACGCCTGAAGAAAGCCCGACATGCTGTCATCAACCAAGAAGAAAGTGCTCAAGTCGTTAGCCGCGCATATATCAAAAATAGAATCAGGGCCGCTGTCTTGCGATGCGCCCTCTTCCTCCAGAGTTAAGATCGATCTGCCTATGCTGTATTGAGACTTGAAAAGAGGAACCACGTCCATAAGGTTATATTAAAAAACTTTTTAAAAGAAGTCAACTTAAAAGGGGAAATCGCTCGGGTCTTCTTGTTCTCCATCGGAAGGCAAAGGTTGATTGTGCGCGGGACACCCCGAGTAGTGCCTTTTCTCTATGCTCTGATTTTTTTTAGGTTTTAAATCTTTTTTATCTTTTGAGCTATACAAGGGCTTCCCATCCTCATCCACTACGCTATAGTAATCAAAAGCGAATTTATGTTCGCAATACCAGCGAGGGTTTCCGTCTTTCTTCAGGTGACCTTCATATTCTGCGAAGCCGCAATTTAAGGGGCCCGTAAACCCCTCCTTTTTCTTAGGGAAAGGTTTATGTTTAGCGAAATTGCTTTTAGCGTCTTCTTCTGAGAAGTTATTGATTCTGTTATAAACATCCTCAAGGTAGTATTCAAATCCAGCTAACTGCTCTTCGGAATATTTTATTTCAATACACGGATCATCTGGGAATTTTAAAAATTGAAATTGGATAGAGGCGTCGGTTAATTTGGGCCATATCTGTTTAGCTGCCAGAAGGTAAGCGAATGCTTGGACATTGTAATCTATCTCGTCTTCTACAAATTTATTTTTATTAGTTTTATAATCTACAATTTTTACCTTGCCCGCTTTTTTGTATTGAATTGGTTTATCAATGTATCCCATCATTTTGTAGCGGGGGCTTTTGCTATCTATTAGAAATTCTTCTTCTGGCTTGTCGATTTTTGCCCCTTTGCCCCCTGAGAAGTCTAAGTTTAAGGCGACAATAATCATGTCGTCGCAAAGCTCCAGATTATCACTAGTTAAAAAACCGTCTTTGTTTAAACTTTTTTTGAGTAGCCTAACTATAGAGGGCACGCAATGAACGGTGTTTTTCTTAACGATTTTAGTGATATATTTTTTGTGTCGCGGGTTTAACAATACTTCAAGAACGAGGTGACATGCTGACCCACGGGAAGTGCCGTCATTTTGAGACCTAGGTAGTTTTAGCTCGTATGTACACCAGAACTTCCAAGAACAAGACTCCAAGGTTTTTATTCGGGACGCTGATAATATTTGTTCTTCAGGCATTAGTTCTCCAATGTAATATTTCTTCTTTGTTCATTTCATTGAAATCATTCTTTGCTGGCAATGCTATCAATGAATTATTTTTGGTAAAATAATAATTTAATAAATCAAGTATTTTCAACGCCCCTTTATTTCCCGCTTTATTATCGCCATCATTATTTAGAGCGATAATAATTTTTTTTACTTTTAATTTTATGAGGTGAAACAGCACGGGTTTACTTAGGTTTACCCCAAATAGAACTATGCAGTTCTTGATGCCGTTCTCCCATAACGATAGCATATCTCCTACGCTTTCCACAAGTATAACTTCACTTTTATCTTTTATCTCCTTTTCATTTAGAAAGGTAGGGTAAATCCATTTAGATTTAGGGCCATAATGTAACCACTTCGGCCTCTTAGACTGCGCTTCTAATTTTCTACCAGAAAGACCAATTATGTTTAAGCTGGAATCAAATATGGGAAATATATATCTGTTTTGCATTTTCCCGCCTTCTACTCCATTGTCCACGCCACATTTGAATTTTTCTAAGACTTTGCTGGAAATGCCCCTCTGGTTCCAGTAAGAATGATCTTTAATAATTAAAGAAAGATTTTCTTGATCAAATATTTTATCTATGCCTATGCATTCCGCTTGCTTCTGGTAAGGGGCTATAGCCTCTGCATAATCCGTCTTACCAAGCCACCCAGCCGCCTCTTTGAGGCTTCCTAGATTGAGAGTAAGCCTAACTAGCTCCTCAAGGGGTCCTTTAAACTCTTCCCTCCCGTGGTCTTTAAAGTATCCTGAGTTTTTAAATATGCATAATACAGTATCATTACCCGAATCTCGATACAGGGGTTTCGTTCTGTACACAGAGCCCGAATCTTGTAAATTCGTGTACCCTAACTTCTGCAAAATATCCCTTAAATCATTCATAAAAGGCCATCTGATAAATCGTGATCTTCGCTCTGGCTTCTCACGATATCTCTTAAGTCTCCTTTATCTACGACTTCAAAGTTATCAAAAGATAAATTTACGTAGTTTCGCGAATGGGTTCGTTTCCCGTTAGCTCCGACTCTTTCCACGAAATCAAGATGCCCCGCTGACTTCGCTCCTCCATGTCTGCTTTTAATGACGGTAAACATGTGTGTGCCAAACTGTAAGTCGCTAGGATTGGAGATGGAGCGAATTTCTGCCGTATCGGCATCTGCGCTTTCCACGTTAGGCTCATCTAAGGCTACGTCGTCATAAGTTTTGGTTCTTAGAATTGCTACAAACTCTGCGTATCTTTGGATTCTATCAGAATCCGCAATCGCTGTACTATCATCCGCTATCCCAGCGGCGCTTTTCTTGCTTGAGAAAGAATCCGCACCCCTGTTGGCTTGAGCAGCGGTAAGAACTACGCAATTTAGAGTGCGAGCTAATTGGTGCAAGCGATCCATGTGGTCTCCCAAGGCTTGGTGCTCGGCCCAATTGTTTTTTAAAGCACCTACATCGCACTTCACGTAATCGTAAACCATGAGGAAGGGGTTACCGCTGCCGACCTCGGTATAATAGAAATCCAAAGCAAGAGCCTCTATTTCTTCTATACTTTTACCGCCTACATATATATGATAAATCTTTTCGTCAGGATTAATTTTTTTTGAGCCTTCATAAAATTTACGCTTCGTCTCGTCGCTCTTGAACCACTTATTCTCCTCCAAAGGGTGAACACCTACGCCCGAAAGTGAAGCGAACATCCTGTCCTGAACCGTGAGCTTGTCCATTTCAGTGTCGAGGATAAGCGTCGGTAAACCGTGTTTGTCGAGTAGGTGTTTGGAGACGTGACTCACCATAGTGGATTTTCCTACTCCACCGCGAGATACGATGACGTGGACGCACCCTCTTCTTAGTTTGCCGTAAATATCAGTTACGGTTGGGTAGGGCCAATCATAACCGATAATCTCTTTTTCCTCGGGATGGGCAGCGTCATATTCTTTCTGTTCGATGTATCCTTCCCAAATTTTTGTAGGTTTTTCTCCTTGAGAAACAGGAATTCTCATTCCTTCCGCAAATGTGCGTTGAATTTGGTCAAATTTTTCAGGCAAGGATAAGTTTTCGTCTAAAATATTTTGTATTTTAGTACAGGCAGTCTTACCTTTCCTTTGGTAGTCTAGCTCCACCAATTGGACAATTAGTTCTGAGATTTCATCTGCTTCGGGAGGGGAAACGCAGATTGCGGCTATTAAGTCAGAAATTTTATTCCCTTTTCGGTCAGTCCACCCCAACTGATCGAACTTATTTCTCATCGAGTCAGGAGAGACTCGTCTTTCTTCATCTAGTTGCCTTGTGATTTCTTCGTAGATAGAGGAGTGCTCTGGTGCGTGAAATAAATCGCTGTGTAAAATCTTTTTATTACGAATTAATTGATTTGAATTAGTTATGAGCCCAGCAAGGACATCTCTCTCAGTTTCGGTGCAGTAGTTTATGTTCATTTTATATAATTATTTTAAATTTTTCGCAGAGAAGCTCCCTGCTTAACGTTTCAACATCCTTTTTTTCAAGTTCGACAAGGGTAAAGTTATTTTGTTCTAACCACAAGGATTTTTCATGATCCCTCTTCAGGGAGTCTAAATATTTCATTCTAGAGTTGTTGTGAAAAAACTTGTTGAAACTTGAATGTTGGGGTCCATTGACCTCAATCGCGATCTTTTTGGTTGCATTTAAGAAGTCTACTTTCATTCTGGACCCGAATACGGGAAATTCTTCGTAGACTATTTGATTCTCCCAAACAGTTTTAAAGAATTGTTTCGCTTTAAATTGCAGCTTTGATCTAGATTTACCTTCCCAATCTATGAGAAATTTCGTCACATTTTTAGATTGGAGTTTACCGTATACATTATATAATCTCATCTTTATTAAATTGGTGGAAGCGAGGGGAATCGAACCCCTGTCTTTAAAGCCGCTGGCTCAAACATACTACAAGCTTAGTTAGTGTTAATTTTCGTGCTTCGTCACTAACAACTACACACGAGGTTGGAGGCACTTTATTTATACTAGACTCCTCGACCTTCCTAGTTTTTTTTGCTCGCTATCGACGCCCTAGCTCCTTAACGAGCATCCAGAGTAGGACGGGTAGCTTAAACAGCTACAGCAGCCTCTTCGGTCCAACCGAACTGAGCGAGAATCTCGTCAGCTTCAGCTAGGGAAGGAGCCATATCAACTTCATTTTTGGCAGTTGAACCTTAGATAGGTTATTAAAGAGGCCAGCTATCATCCTCTGCTTGCAATTTGGCGTAAGACCCTAAATCGAATCCAGTACGCTCCCATATGTTATATTTACACTTTTTTGAGGGCTTATCAAGACTTTTTTAAGACATTCCTGAATTTTTTGAAAAGATACTTTCCTATCTCGGTGTTTTCTTCGAAGTATTTCCTTAAGTTATCTACCCCTTGGTGTTGTTTCTTGAAATCTAAATCGAGCTTTTCTTTAACTTCTTCTATGATCTCATCACTTACTGTAACCCACGCCCCCTTAGCTTGAGCCATGTCAAACATCTGTAACATTTCTACTACTTCATATTCTGCCCATATGCTTTGACCATTGGTCCTACCATAGCGAATCGGGTATTTAATTTCAATCCCCGTTTTTTCATTTGCCGTCTTTCGGAAAATAATTTTACACCAGTGCCCTAGGTGATCCCCTTTCCCGTTGGGTTGTGTGGAAATAATGTCCTTATTGTATCGAGGTTGAAATTCTAGAATCCAATCGCTATAATGCAGGGCTGCATTTCCCCCTGACGCGTTAGTGATTTGAGGGTCTCCTTTTTCATAGGGATTGATTTTGATGGTGCTTCTGACTTGAGAGATCATATAGCAAATATGGCCTTTACTCGCGAAGGATAGAGCCATTCTTTTTAAAAAGTCTGAGGTTAATAGAGAGCCGCCCGCCACCTTTACGGCCTCGTCAGAACCTTTTTCTAAATCCCCCCTAGGAATAAGAGCGTCCATAGAGTCTATGATAAACATGTAACGAGTATCATTAATATTATCGTGGACCAATTGGCGGAATAAATTAATTACCGATTCAAAAATATTACATTTATATATAAATAATTTTTCAGAGCTCGTGTCTATCCCCGAGCGTTCTAGCATGTTATCGGAAAGTCTCCCCTCGGACTTAACGTATACTACCATCGAGTTATCTATTTTCTGAAAATTCTTAGCGAACGCTAAGGCGCAGGAGGTTTTCCCTCCCTCGGTTACCCCAGAAGCTCTGATGACTCCTGGTTTAATTCCCCCGCCCATTTCTATATCCAGTTTCAGGCTACCGCTCGAAACTGTGTAATCTCTCTCTTTTTCAAAATTGTAATGATCTGATTGATTATCTTTAAGATAAGCTTCGATTTGATCTACCGCAGTAAAGTCGCCATCAATTTTGTTTTTCTTTTTCTTCATAAGTTATTCAGTTCCCCTTCTATGTATTTTATATTTCCTCTTACCCTTTTAAGCTGCTCTTCGTCATTGTCAGTAAATTTTTTTTCTAATTCTTGGAATATTTCTTTGCACTCTTCCAGTAGTCGTTTATTTTTAATTTTCGAACCAATTCTTTGGTACGTTACTCCAACTGCATCCCTTAGCTCCCAGCTATTTTCATAGTAGGCATTAATTTCCACTTGCCAAGCGTCGTGTTCAATGGGGCATTCTAAAGATTTTATCTTATTTGCGTAGTCAAAAGCTTTCTCCCACTCCGCAGCGTAATAATAGTGCCAAAATAGACGCGCTAGAGGCTCCCCCCTGTCGGGGCGGATTTCATGAGAAATTAAGTACTCCCCTAGAGACTCTTCGGTTCTCGTTAGCCTTTCAAGTAGCTCTGCTTTAAGGTAATGTAAATACCAGTTTTCCCCAGTATCCTTAAAGGTGGAAAGGAATTCATCATAATAGAATATACCTCTTTCAAGGAAGCTTTTCAATTGATCTTTTCCATAAGGGAAAAATTTATAACTAGACTCATCATTTAAGGAATAGCCCGTATAATTAAAAGACTTACACAGGTAAAATAAATGATACCTTTCCTTCTCTGGGGTGGCTCCATCCCTGAATCTTTCGTGAAGTTGGTTCTCTAGCTTTAAAATATCTTGGATGTATTTTATGGGGTTTTCGTAACTGTGACCTCCTCCAAGGGAAATATGCTTAAAGCCCAAGGGCATTTGCTTGGGCTGGTAAGGTTCGCGGCCATCTTTTAAGTGAATCGTCTCATGGGCTACATCATTTGCCCAAAACCACGGTAACCCCCATTTCCACATCCACATTCGGGGTACATAGTGTACTCCAGATTCGTAAACGATAGACCAAGCTTCTTGAGAGGGGATTATCGACCAGTCAAAGTCTTCTTCTACTTCTATTCCTTCGTCTGCGTCTATGCGGAGAATGTAGTCACAACCGTGATCCGTATTTTCTAAAAATTCCCACGAATGCTGCCTGTTAATTCCGTGACCTTTCCATCCTATTTTGCTTTGGTAAAGTTTACCCTTTACTCCGTGTTCTTTAAAAAAATTTTTAATTATATCCTGCGTGCCGTCAGTGGACCCGTTGTCTACTAACACCCAGTAATCTATGTAATCCACAGCAGATTCTAGCATCTTAAGAATTACTGCGGATTCGTTTTGAACGTGAGTCCATAAGCAGATTTTTACTTTATTTTGTTTTTTTGCCATTTTTAAACAAGTCTTTGTAATTGAGCGGTTTAGAATCTA
>Ga0209337_1000989_pt1 | contig 22098 bp, 32 predicted proteins | sample LinPmetageLP53_FD_184044 | JGI IMG/M metagenome (GOLD analysis project Ga0209337, IMG submission 184044) | Marine viral communities from the Pacific Ocean - LP-53 (SPAdes) (version 2) | ecosystem: Environmental > Aquatic > Marine > Oceanic | place: Pacific Ocean | collected 2010-02-08 | reverse complement strand
GTACCAGAGCTTGGATTGTAGGTTAATGCACTAGTATCATCTAATAAAGCATTAGACTCATCATGAAATATAACAGGAAAATTTGTATTAGCTGTACTATCTGTTACTGTTACTTTTCCAGTTGTTAGATTTGCAGCAGTACCTGTTACATTCGTCATCACACCACTTGCTGGTGTTCCTAATGCTGGCGTAGTTAAGGTAGGTGCTGTTAAAGTTTTGTTTGTAAGGGTCTGTGTTCCTGTAAGAGTAGTGACAGTAGAGTCTATATTTAAAGATATTGCTCCAGTAGTTCCACCACCGCTTAACCCAGTTCCTGCTGATATAGATGTAATATCTCCAGTTCCTCCACCGGAAGAGCTTATAATAGTAGCACTAGCTTCTACTCCAACATTATTTATTAAAGATTTTTTATTTGCTTCAACATATCTAGATTCATAAACTATTCCATTTCTTTTTTCTAGTTTTACTAATACTCCTTTTTCTAGAAAAGAAACATTTTCTCCTTCTCTTAAATTTGTATGAGACGGTCTCGTCTTAAAGAATGAGTCAATGTTATTGACATTATGTTTGCCTGAATTAGGCATTATGAAGCTCTCTTGTATTTAGCTCTATATTCAACAGTTATATCATTTATAGTAATTGCTTCTCCGTCCTCATCTGTAAGCTCGAATGCAATAGATTCACAATCTACATTTAAAGTGTAAACTAATGTTGTAAAAGTAGAAGAGTTTGGTGTAGCTGTTGAAGCATTACCAAAAGTAGTATTACCGTTTAGTGCGTATTTTAATGTTAAAGTATTTCCATCTGCACTAGAACCTCCATCATCTTTTGCTGTAATATATACCTTATATACTTTTTTAACTTTTCCTGGACTACCAAAATCTATATCTTTTGTTTGTAATTTTATTTGTTTTGTTCCCGTGTCTCCACTAAGAAGCTTTACTGTTTTATTGTTTCCACTACTAGCATATTCTATAAAATATAATCCGTCAGAAGTTTGAACAAAATTAGACATACCGTTTAACATCGATTTTGTAGTAGACCACGATTTTGAAGTAAAATCAAATATTAGTATATCGTTAGTTTGAGTAGTGTCTTGTACTACGCATAATTGTTTATACTTGTTATTAAATCCTATAGTGGGCCTAGTCCCTGCACTTGTTCTCCAAATAGCATCATCTAAAAATACTGTTAATTCTTGAGGAGTACCTTCTCCTTCGTAAAGATAAACGCCGTCGTCATTAACCCAACATATTCCAAACGGAGTCTTAGTAACTGATTCTTGGGTTCTACAACCAACACCTTCGTACTCCGCTTCAAGATACCAACCTGCGTCAGCACTAGATGAAACATTAATAACATATAATTTTTTTTGTTTAAAAGCTAATAATCTATTTCCTATACTATGTAATGCAGTAAAAGAGTCACCGTCATTTACTCCAATATCTAAATAAAAACTTTCTGGAAATGTTGCAAACCTATTAACAGGAGTATAATAAATTCTATCATTATATACTACCGAATCTCTTTTTACGTTTGCTACCCAAGCTCTTCTAGAACAAACTGTAGCTGCTTTATAACCACCTTTCGTTCCAAAAGAAATAGACTCTTCGTCTTCTGAATATCCATTAATTGATTCATAGGTATCTAAAGAAGGATTAGCAATAGTTAAAGCGTCAGCTGCTGCTATTTCAAAAAATTCTTGGTCTCCTCCTCCGTAACTATCTCCACTGCCAGCTGTCCAAGATACATAGTCTTCAAACATATTAGGTCTTACGCCTTTTTCATAATCACAATCTAAAAACAAACCATACCTATCATTGCTTCCTTTTAATCTTGTATATATTCTAAATCCTTTTTCTCTTTTCCTAAAAGCACTCTCTACATTAACTACAACTCTAACATCGGAAAAATATTCTCCTGTAGACATTAGTGCTGTTGTTGCTTGAGGGTTAACGTTCATAAGACTTTCATCTCCAGAATAATTAACAAATGAATAAGTAAATTCATATTGACCTGAAGGCCATCCACCTGAAATAATAACATCATCTAACTGCTCTCCAGAACTAACTTGGAACCCTTTAAATATGTCTCCAGTTTTGTGTTCCATACCCTGAACTCCCATTCCTCCAGGAGGAGCATCTCCATATGCGTTTCTTAGAACGTTAAGAGTGTTTGCTGTTGAATCTGCAGATAGTAATTGCATTGGTTCATCGTTTAATAAGAATACATTGCCTATTACAAAATCTGCATGGTCTGAATCAGTAACATGTATTATAGTATCTTTTATACCTACATCTGCAGTTAAAGTACCTCCGTTTGTAGTTGCAGTATTATCGTAAGAAGGGTGAGTTGATAATGTAATTGAAAAATCTCCAGCATCATCAATTGTGGCGTTAGTAGGTGCGGAAGCATCTGTTTTAATTTGAGCAAATACTGCATCTGTAGGTTCCGTAACTGCTGCATCTCCAGATTCCCATTCTAATATATCAGCATTAAATCTTTTTGTATTTATTACTTCTAATACTTGAGGAGCTTTAGTTATGTCGCTATCTACGTTATCCTTATCTGAAACATAAAGCCTACCATCTACAAAATAATAAACAGGTTCAAACAATGAGCCGCTAGTCATAGCAAAGTCATTACTTCCTGCTGCGTCTAAAAAGTTTCCAGTTGTATTAAATCCTCTGTGATAAAATTCTAAATTAGCACCATCTGGATATGCAATAATTTGTTTAGCTACTTGAGTTGTTGTATCGTCGTCGCTTATATCATATTCACTATTAAATATAAAAGCACCGTTTCCATAATTAGATGTGCTTACTTTAGATATATTTGTAGCAGACTTATCTGTTGAAACAGAACTGGAAACAATTAAACCAGGATTAGAAATAACTACATTTTCTGCTTTAGAAACTTGGTCTTGATTGATATCTCTTGTAGATGACTTAGTATTAAGCCCTCCACTAAAATTGTTTAGTGTAAACATCTGTTTAGGCATTATGCTGACCTTTTAACTTTTTCAAAGCTACGCATCCCACCAAGACCTAACATACCCATTAAAACTGTAGTTAAAGTTGTCATGTCAAAATCTGGTAGTAAAACATCGTATCCCCAAACATTTAAAAGAAAAGCTAGCATAGGTTGTAATACAAAATGATAACATAAAGCAAACCCGCAAGTCCATCCAACAAAAGGTCTCCATCCACCTTTAAATAAACTAGAAGAGCCTGCTTCTATTTTATTGACTTCTATTTGTGCTTTATTAATCTCCATGATTAATTGTGCTTTTTCTTCTTTGTCTAAAGTAAACTTGTCTACATGACCAGCTACTTTATCAATAATATTTCCTATCATATCTAACTTAGGCATTATCTTAAACCTTTCCATTTATTACAATCACAACCATTTATGCAACTACTATATTTACAAACGGTATAATGTACCGCCATTCCTATTAAAATACCTATCATAACATTTACCATATTATCTCCTTTATCTACATTTCCATCGTCTACGTGCTTGTCTAATTCTTGAATTTGGGTCGTTTCTGGTTTTAGCAGAGCTTCTTCTAAGCTGACCTGCAGACCTTGCACAATAAGATTTTCTTCTCTTAGCTGCCTTGCTACCTTTCTTAACCTTACCAGTAACAGCGGTTTTTAGCTTACTTCCAGGATTAGCTTTTCTATAAGCTTTAACTCCTTTAGCCGTCATACCTGCACCTTTTTTAGTAGGTCTGTAATTAGCTCCTTTACCTTTAGTAGTCTTACGTATAGCTTTTTTTGCTTTTCTAGCCACTATTTTTTCTTTCTTTTCTTAGCTGTTTTTTTAGCTCTTTTAAAATTAGCTTTTGTTGGAGCACCTTTACTACCAGGCTTTCTCATTTTTTCCCCTGAACCAGCTTTAATTCTTCTACGCTTAGCATGTATGTTTGCATACAAGCCTTTCTTTTTTTTCTTCATTTTTTTCTTAGCCATTAGTATATCAACCAATTCAGTCCAACCTTAGATTCATAAGATTGTACATCGTACATTGACAAAAATCTACCTTCTAAAAATACTCCAAACTTTTTAGTTAACTTCCAACCATAAACTAGACCTAAGTCATAATCCATGCCATTGTCTACTACATCATAATTAAATGAATAGTCAGACATACCTTTAGTTACTGGGTAAGTTGTAACCCATACATGCAACCAGTTCTTTGGTGTATACTTATAATAGTCTGCACCTACTGATAAACTTAATTCATTTTGGTATCCTAGTTCTTTTGCATATTCTTCATTGTATTGTTTAACCAGCTCTCCGTATACCTGTTTATAAAATTGGTCGTCTGTATTAGCTACAAGTTCGCCTTCTGCATTATACCACTTAAAATCAAAGTAGCTATATCCATATTGTGTAAACTGCTCTACAAACTCATCTGTATAGCCATAGAAATAAGCAAAATCCCAAAATGGTGTAAAGTTATCTGTGTCAATACCTTGTTCAGCCCACCATAAATCAATAGGTCTAAAGTCTAGGTATGCAGGGTGCATTCTACCGGCTACTCCTAATGATAACGCAAGATTACCTATATCTTTTTTGTAACGCATATCTAAGGCTGCGAACTCTACGTCTTCTAAGCCCCTTGAATCGTAGTTGGCTTTTACCAAAAAACTTTTTCCCATATAGCGTAACATATATTGTTCATTAATAAATTCTTCTTCAAACTCTTTGTGGTCAGAATATTGTATTACATACTCCCAACCAGTAGGTACGTTACCAATAGCAGCACTTTCATTTATAGGTGCTTCATCTCCAGTATACCACACTTCAGGTTTATTTTCGTAGCCAAATCTTGCTAACTTTCTAATACCAAACGTCATAATACTGTGGTCGTCTAGTTCTTCTTGTAACTCTTGTAGTTGTCCACCAGATACTTGATATTGTAGTTCCTTAGTTACAGGACTGCTAAAGCTATAGGCACCATATATAGTGCTAAACTTAAAAAAGTCTTGTGCTGCTAAAGTACTAATTAATAACACGCAACCAAATAATTGTTTAAACCATTTTGCTAAATATATCATTGAAACTTCCTTAGTTGTATTTCATCAATTTCATCTTTAATTTCTTTGATGATTTTATTTTTATCTAAATTGAAACTTAATCCAGCTTCAAACCTTTTTACTTCTTTACCATATTCAAACATAATTATTGTTGGAACAGATACTATTTTCCATTCATCTGCAATAATTGCACCATAGTTTTTATCATCTATACTAGCGTTAAACCATACGCAATTATTTAAACCATTTAAATCTAATGATGCTTTAAAGTTCCAATCTGCATTTACTTGAACTATAATACATTCGTCTTGACTTAATAATTGAATCTGTTGTAAATCTTTTAAACTACTTTGAGCATATAAAGGCGATAACCATAAACAGATACCAACCAAATATGTAATACCAGATAACCAATTCATCTCTGTACCTCACTTTTGCATTAACATACGCTCAATGTTTTTAACATCTGTACGCATTTCTTTTTGTTCTTCTTTAATTTCCTGTACATCTTTTTCAGTTTCAATGATTGTGTTTCTAATCATCTGGTCCTTTAAGTCGTATTCAGTTCTGCCTATCGGAGGTTCAGGTAATTCTTTTGCTTCTTGTATGTCCGCTTGTAAAGTAAACCACATCGTAACAATCATAACTAATGTTGTTCCTAATGTAATTAAAGTTTCTATACTAAATGTAAATTTACTGTCTTTACTCAGTTCTGCCACTTTGTTTTCCTTCTTTCTTTTTTTTGTTAAATATTGCATCCCAACGTTTTGCAAATTCTTTTTGAGATATACCTATAGCTCTAGGTTTATCTCCTTTTCCAACTCCATTAGGACCTCTATACATTATATTAAACTAGTAGGAACTACGCCTCTAGTTCCTCCAACCTTATCCGTTTTCTTCATTCCGTACCTACGAACACATTCTTTATAGTTAGCCATACATTGTTGAGCTGAAGCCATTTTAATCTGTGCTAAAGCTGGTTCTGTTGAAGAAGCAGCTGCATCCATTAATGCTTTTGCTTTTACGTAATCAATTAAACCTGGCTGTAAAGAATTGTCAATATCTATTGTTCCTGTAATACTTGTAAGTTTATCTGGTTCTGCATAATAAGAAATAATAACACCGTCAGTAATTGTATTCCCCGAACCTAATTGGACTGGTTTTAGTTTACCTTCATTGGTTTCGCTAGTTCCAGCATTCCCTTTTGAAGTTGCAACCGCTATCCTATCCCCTTCTATCCACCAAACAAAGTTATCGCTAGGGTCTTTATACTCACTACTTACTGCTGCCATTATACCTCCGTCCAAGCAGTATTAGAAGACGTACTGCTTTCATTGTAAAATTGTTTTATTTCTCCGTTAGACAGTCTAGGTATTTTAATGTATTCTCCGCTTGAATTTAAAATTGTACATCTAAAAACTTTATTAACTGTTATTCCTTCATCGTCATCTAAAGCATACCATAGTTGATTATGTTTTAAATCTGTTTTGGCATTTTCTATTTGATTTGGATATCTACCCATATCAATCAATGCTTCATTAATTAAATTTATTACATAGTTTTCTGATACTCCAGGTACTGCTTGTAATACTCTACTATATATTTCTTTACCTGTAAATTCTATTGCAGCCATTATAATGCCCCTTGTAGTGTTTGTATTTGTTCTTTATATTGAGCATCTAACATTTGATATTGTTGAGTATACCAAGTGTATTTTGCAGTATCTTTTTGTAAGTTAGCACTAAATTCTTGTATTTCATCAGATACTTGTGCTTGATACTTTCCTAGCTCTGAGTTAAATTTTTGCAACAAATCGTCATTGTTTTGTACTGCTGCTCCCATAGTTTGAGCTGCATTTTGTAATGCTAACACTTGGTCTTGAGCTTTATTAGCTAAACTTACTTGCGTAGCTTGCTGTGCTTCTTGCTGAGCATCTGCTGCATCTAATTGTGCTTGAGTAATAGCTCTTTGTAAAGCAGTATTATGTTTAGTAACCTGGTCTTGTATTTCTGCCTGATATCTTGCATTCTCTTTGTTAAACTCATTTAATTCATTTTGTATATCTGTTTGATATTCTCCGAGCTCGTTATTAAGTCTACCTAACTGTAATTGTGCTAATTCAGGGTCTTCGTTAGTTTCTAAAAATGTTTCAAATTGACCTATGTCAAAAGTTTGAGTTGGTTTTGAATAAGTAGGAACTGAGCCTGTTGGGTCAACGTCTGCGACCGATGCAACCGTTATAGCTCCAACTGAACTAGCACTTGCATCTGCATTCGTTGCAGCTGAATAACTTACTGTTGCTAAACTAGGTGCACTAGGTGCACTTACGCTCACAGTTAAAGCACTAATTCCGTTCATATTATTCATTAATCTTTGTAATGCATTTCTAGAAGCATATAATACAACAGCTTCTTCTGCTTCGTCTGGAAAATTATCTATAGAAGAATCATCGTGAGTAACTGCTGAAAAAGATAAGTCTATAGAAACTATCCTACTATCATTACTTGCATTACTTGCAGGATACGTATTTAAAACTTCTCCGTGAATAATATAAGCTGGGTCGCTTTCCGAAGCAGCTTCCATATAATTAGTATCATTTACTCTACCCATCATAGAAGCAGGTAAAGTTCTACAAGGAGTGTAAATTTTACTAGCATGATTGTCATCTTTTCTTACTACCGCTAAAATCTTTTTTCCTTCTACGTCAATATTGTTTGTAAAGTTTTCATTTTTTCCAACTCTTTCTAGTTTGTTTAATGGTAGAATATTAGATACAGAACGAGCACCAGACTTTAACCAGTCACTTAAAGCAACATCATCTGTACTCGCAAACCCTGTTAAGTCACTTATTCTTGTTTTAAAATCAGCCATTATCTTCCTTGTCCTCTATATGGTTTCTTATAATTCTTTGTACTCATTTTATTTCCCATCTTGGTATTTTTGCTCATACCCTGTCTAGTCTTTTTCTTTCCATTACTTCTTCTAGTCTGTTGTCCTAATCCTCTCACTATTTACCTACTGCTTTCATAGCAACGTTGTGAGACTGTTTAAAAGACTTACCTTTTCTCATTGCAGCCGCCATTTTTTTTAAATGTGCTTTTGAATGATGAACTTTATGCTTGCTCATTTGTCTTTTTTGAGCAGCAGTTAAATTATTTAAGCTTACGCCTTTTAAGTTCTTAGCCATTAATATCTTTTAGACTTTTTCTTTTTCTTTTTCTTTTTACCGTACATTACATTATCCTTGTCGTTGGTCCCTTTTTAGAGACTTTCGAAGCCCCTTCTCTTAGCTTTTTAAAGCCTTCTTCCTGGGACATTGTTCTTATTTCCATTTGGTCTTTCCTAATAGCTGTTGCATAAGGATTATTTTCCCTAACAACAAAGTTGGTATTCCATTTAGGTGCTGAAGCTCTTTGACCGCAAGAGGTACAGTTAAACATCCCATCAGGATTAGGTTCGTTACAATGTTGACACTTACTCATGTTACATATAAGTAACTATATAAGCAACTCTTGAGCTATCTAGTTTTACTGTGTTTATTGAAATAATTGTATTATCTGTTAATGTAGCTACAAAAGTTTTAACTTCTTTTGCTAACGAACCATCAACGCTACTAGCATTTACACTAATATCATTTATAATAACTTTTACTTCTGCTGCACTATAATTTGCCATTTCTTTCTCCTATTAGTTTTAAAATTCTTTATAGGTTTCGGAGTGGGAATAAACCCACTCCATAGTACCTAATAACTATTTATGATGTTGTAACTGCTCCGTCTTTAGCAGTATTTCCATAGAAATACCATTTAACTCCGTCACAAACGATTTCAACATAGTCTCCCTGTTCTGCAGATGTTCCAAAAATTAAATTTGAAACTCCTGTAGCACCAGAGGAACCTGGGTTGTCGTCACTTGTATCAACTTCAGACTCTGCTATTTTACCGAATAAAATTGCAGAACCAGCAGCAATCGTAATTGCTCCAGTTGGCGTGTTTTCATCAACGATTAACTTGTAATTAATACCAGCTTCTAAAACAGTTGGTAAGGTAACACTGTAAGCACCGCCAGCTGCATCTAGGGTAAAAACTTTACCGCTATCTTCTACTGCTTTTAGTGTTTTAGCTCCAATTAAATGTTCAACTGGAATTAACATTCCACCATTACCACTATTTCTATTTAAGTAACCTGTTTTCATCTTACAATCCCTCCACGTTATATAGAGCGTGTGATTCTGGTAAAGTGATTTCAAGACCTGCTTCTGTTAGAATCATGTCTTTTCTTAAATCCTCATCTGCACTTTGTACATTTGTCATGATTTGAGTATCACGGTTAATACCATTACCTACTAATGGTCTGTATGCTAACTGACTCATGTCAGCCATAAGCATCATTCCACTTGCAACACCTCTAAAGAGTGGTTGTTTAACCAGAAACATACTTCCGTGCACAGTATTGATTTCCATCAATTTGTGACCAAAGTTGCCTTCAACATTATCCATGTTTACTCTGTAAGGAGCATTTGCATGTCCAACAGATGCGTCGATAAACGCACCGTCGCCCATTTTGTTAAAGAATGAAATTACTGGTAAAGAAGCCATAACAAGTTTTTCACTTGCTCCGCCTCTTGCTGGGTCAAATATAACTTCCATGTCTGATAGTAATCTATCGTATGTTAGCTCAGCTTGTGTTGTACTTCTGTAATATCCTTTTCCTGAAGAATAAGATAATGCAGAGTCATCCAATACTGGAGCTACATTTTTTAAGATATTTCCTACTAGACCTTCAGTATACTGAACGCCGTTTACGCGAGCTTTTTGACCGAAGAGCATAGCTCTTTCAATGTCAATTTTATGTTCACGTAGTTTTTGAGCCCAAATTCTTTCGAACTCATTCGCATATCCACGGTGACGTGTTGCGATTGCTGTGTTAGTTAATTCACATGCTGTTTTAAAGATTTGAGTATAACCGTAGTCATCGTCTAATGTGTCTGAAAACGTATCAGGCGACGCAGTTCCTTCCTCAAATGAAGTTCCAATTACTTGGGCTACATCATTATTAGAAAGTATGTCGTGTCCTGTTGTGTCTGTTTGAGACGTGTCTATAACTCTACCTTGGAAGGTAGTAGCGGCTGAACCTATTGAAGGTCCTGACTCAACTCTTACTAGTGTTTGTGCATACCCTGTTGCTGCGTCCACTGTTGATACTGCAAAAACCATTCCTTTTGTAAGGAATCCAATTGCTGCACCAGCTGCGTTGTCAACTGAGAAAGTATGAACTTCACCTTGTGCAACGGCACTTCCACCGTTTACATCAGCGGCTAGTGTAAAGCTTCTATCAGTATGATTTATTTGTGTTCTGTTTTCAAGAAAACGGAATACGTTATCATCTGTAGCAACTTTAGCTGCTTGGTTCAAGTACACGAAAAATGGTGACTCTTCTGGGGCAAGTTCTGCAACTCTATCAGAGAAGTCATACAATTTTCTTTGGTCTGGGGCTTGCCCATAATCCGCACTTGAAGCAGCGGCTGTAATACTAGACGCTTTTAGTTGTCCTTGATTAAAAGCCATTTTAATCTCCTAGTTTATGTATGTTTACTTTGCTATTTTACCACGAGACCCAGCATTCATAATTCTATCCCACATTTGGTCCTGGTCGTTTTTCTTAGGAGGTTCTCCTCCTTGTAAAACTCCTGCAGGTTGAGGAATATTTTGAGCTTTTTCAACTGCTTCCTTATTTACATTCTGTACTTTTCCACCGTCTTTTTCTTTCCATACTTTAATTAAAGTATCTAAAGGTAAGTCTCCTCGTGGAGTAGTAGCAAAATTTAAAAATTCTTCAGCTTCATGTTGAGAGAGTTTATGTCTCGACTGTAACTCATTTTTTAAATTATTTACTGCCATTGCCTCTTGCAGTTTACCAAGTTCTTGGTCAACTGTTTGGTGTACAAGCTCTTTTTCTCTCGTCACCCTCATTTTATAGGATGCAGAGTCAGGCTTGTAATAGGCGTCCCAAGGGTCAAAAGATTCAGGGTCTAAGTCCTTCTCTTTTACCTTTTCAGATTTTCCTTGCATTGCAGATTCCATAGCTTCTACAACATCCGGTCTAGAATCTAACAGATTTTTTAACCTAATAAGCTCTTGTGATTCCGAGTTTAAGTTTTCAAAGTCTGCTGTTTTCTTATCGTACATTGATTGAAACTTTTTAGTTTCTGCTTCCCAGTCAACAGAAGTAGATGCTTCTACACCTTCTTCTTGAGGTTGCTCTAAAGATAAAGCATCTTGCTCTACCGTTGTTGCAACTATTGGGTCGTCTTGGACAACCTGGTTATTTTCTTGTTCGTTTGCCATGTTTTTTCTCCTTTGCTGATTTCACCTAAGTGCATAACCAACATTGATTTGCTTTATTGTCCTTCTTCATTAGACATAGAATCAATAGCTGCGTTTAATTTTAATAGCTTGTCTTTTTCTTTGCTCTTTCCTTGTTCGATAACTTCAGTCAACCTTGATTTGAATTTTTCCGTTTCTGTACGTTTTCGTGCTGAAACAGTTTCTCTATCTGCTGTCTGTAGGTCACCTTTGAGCTCTTTTACTTGATTTTCAAGTGTGGCTATATATTGTTGCATCTGTTGCATACGTCCTTTTCTTTGAAGAACACCTTCTTTGTCAAAGATTTCAGTTTTCTTTAAAACCTCGACATCGTCTACCAGTCCCATTTTATACGCTTCAATATAAGTATTATATTCTACTTGTTTATTGCTTGGTAAGGTTGAACCTGATATTACTCTTATATCATGCTGACCCAGAGATATATCGTTCTGAATCTGCAAAATTTCTTTTGACTTATCATCGTACATTCTATTATTAACAGTAAATTCTGTTAAATCGTTATTAGGTTGTACTATTCTAAATTTTTTCTGGTAAGTATAATGTGATTTAGATAAGTTGTAAACCACTTTACCAACTTGAGATAGACTTCCTTCTATATCTCTAAGTTTAGACTTTCCTCTTGATTCTCCCATTTCCGATAAAAGCATCGTTCCTCTAACGCTTTCAGCAGCACCGTCTTTAAATCCTTGTAACAGTTCTGGAATACCGAAGTTTAAATCTATATACTTTTCTACTCTATCTATTAAATAATAAAACTCACTAGTTAAAGGAGCTGGTTGAGGATAGTGAGGTTCCCCAAATTCTGGGTTGTATTCAATAACCGCATTTGGATTTGCCCAATCTTTTTCCAACTGGCTAACACTATCAACACTTCCTTCTGGAATTAAAAGTTTTAATCCAGCTGCAGACTGAGCGTGTGACAAAGTTAAAGAAAACAACTTATTTAAAAGTCGCTGCGAGTCTTTAACTTTGTTCACATCTGATTTTGGATAGGGAGTGCTTGTCCAAATGTTCGTAAATGGAACAATTGGATATATATCAGTGTCTAGAGTACGCTCAAATAATAAAATGTCTCCTACGCTAGTGCATTGAGCAATTCTTGTTTGCATTATTTCAATTACTTCTAATTGACCGCTTTCTAAAGCCGCTAAAACTTCTTCGTCTTCTAAAAAGTTTGCATATACTTCTTGGCTAATAACTTTCTCGGTACCATCTACGTTACTAAAAACTCTATAGAAAGGAACCTTTACTTTATAAAACCTGTCTAAAATTTGATATTTTTGATTTGTATAGTAATCTAAATTCTTTGCTTCTGCAGGAGTAAACACTTGTCCAGTGTTTTTTAAGTTAGAAGAAGGATAATCTTCTCCATATAGAGTATTACTTCCAACTTCTATATCATCAATAATTTCTTCTAAGTTTGGATATAAATTTAATAATTGTTCTTGAGTAAGAAATGTAGACAATATCATTCCAGCAGCATCTCTAAAGTATCTATCTCTAGAAGCTGGGTCTACATAAACTCTAAAAGGGTCTACGTGAGTATATTTCACTTCACCTCTACCAAAATCATCTTCAGGGTCTATATAAATGTACATATACCCCAAACCTGTTACTGCATAGTCGTGAACAACTTGTTTAAATACAGTATCGCCTTTAGATATATCCCAAACATATTCAAGCAATCCACTCCAAACATTAGCAATCCTACTATCAGAATCTTCTCTACCAATAGCTAAAAATCTAGCAGGTCTTGATGTTAGTAAGGATTTTAATTTATCTACAGCAGCATAAACTCTATCTATAACAAAGTCTGCTTGTCCAACAGATGCTAAGGCTCTAGATTCCTCTTCAGTATAATGATTACCTAAAGTAAAATCAACGGCATTTCTTGCTTCTACGTCCCAAGTACTTCTAGCATCTTGCCATCTTCTGAATAAGTCTTTGCTTATCTGAGGCTTGCTTTGATTGTTGTCTTTTTTAATAGTTCTCTCCCAGTATATATTTTATCCTAAAAATACCATATATATGAGACTTAAGTCAACTTATTTCTTATATTTTTTGTCCTGTGACCCAATTAATAGCTCTTGAGGCTAAATTGTTTTGTTTGTCAGATAATCTATCTTCTAATACGTTTTTATCCATTGCAGAGCTTTTAGGAGGCTTTGCTGTTGTGACAGCATACCAAAGTCCGTCAAGAAGGTCGTCATTCCTTCCTTTCGGAAATTCAAACATCTCATCTATTATTTCTTCGTGTTCTTTTTTAATAAATAGCTTTCTAGAATTTACTATCGGGCATAACAACGCCTCCAACCTATCTTCTTTTTTAATTCCTCCAGGAGGTCTTATTCCCTGAGAAAGACCTGGAGCTAATTTTCTATCTTTTCCAGCTAGCTTGTTAACGTGGTCTTTAATAATTCCTTGAGCCCCGACTTTTTCTACATTAACTCTCCTAACGGGGTGATACTTTTTAGCTAATTCAATAATAGTCTTAGGCATATCGTATAAAGGAGAGTGTTCTCTATAATAATCTATAATATATATATTTCTATCACTATCAATACCTATGGTCATTATTACTTGAAAGTCACTTCTTGCATTTGTTTCATAAGCCAGGTCAACTCCCATGTAAATATTTACAGGTATAGCAGATTCGTCAATCATCATATAGTTAAATCCGTTTCTTTCTTCTACATGACCTCTGTACTTATTGATTCTATCTATTTTAAATTTTGCGGTTTCTACGTCTCTAGCTTCATTCATGTACTCTTGAGCAAATTTATGAACTAATCCCATTTCTGAGAACCTAGATTTAATATCATCTAATTTTTTCTTTGTAAAATAGTTAGGCCACAAAGGAATTCCGTCTACCATCGCTTTTTTATATAATACATTCCAAGCAGACTTTCTTCCATCTTTTTCCGCATCTAAGTATCCGTCATATACGCCTTGAAGAAAAGAGTCGTAGTGGACTATTGTACCAATAAGCCATATTGACCCTTCTTGTTCTTTTGAGTTTTCTAATGCGGGCTCTACCGTAGACATTACCCATTCTTTAATTTCCCTTCTTCTATCTGGTGTTTTAGTATTTAATTCTGATTCAAAGTCATCTAAAATAATATTAGTATATCTTAATCCTAATTGAGAACGACCACGTAAACGTTGACTCGTACCTTTAGCAATAATCCTATCTCCTCTAGCAGTAGTAAATTCTTTCTCTGTCCATTTACTTCCTTTTAAGTCGCCAAAATAATATTGTAAAGCAGGATTAACATCGATATGATTTTGAATATATTTGATATGGTCTATAGCTTGAGACTGTTCTTCAGATACCCAAGCAATAAATTGTTTTTTTTCCGGAGGGGCGAAGTATAATTGATACAATAACGCCGTTTTTGCTAAGGTTGACTTTGCATGACCACGAGGTAGTATGATACAAGCTCTTTTCTCGTCTCCTAGCAACAAGTCGCTTAACTCATACTGATAAGGAGCAGGACTAGACTTCATAAAATCTTCAGGTAAAAACATTTGTCCAAAAGTAATAATGTCTTTTTTTGCTAACTCTAAAGCTTTTTCTTTTTGAGAAAGGTCTGGAGGTATTATATTAAAATTATCTAACTTCTTGGTACTCATGCTCAATAACTCTATCTAGAAGTCTTAATGTTTTATCTGATAACCAATCGCCGTCAGGAACCTCTGTGAATGTTTTCGAATTTTCCCACAACATAGGACCAGCAACATAAGCCCACGCTTTTTCAGTTTCACCGTTTTCTAATTCGACGTTTACTGTCGTTCTTATATAAAGACCTCCATCTACGTTTTCATATTGGTCGTAGTAAGATAGTTCTTCAGCAGAAGGTTCTAACATTTCAACTACAGCACCAGAACCATTAGTATTTTTAATTAATGCTGGAAATGCATTAGTTCCTGGAAAAACTAAACTAAATCCGCTTACTTTACCTATTTCATCTCCACCTCTTCTTAGTGTACCATAAACAGCCAATCTCATTATGCGTCTCCTGAATTGTAAGATATTCCAATTTTTTGTATATCAAAGTCAGAATCATATACAGAAATACATTCTATGCACTTAATTCCCGTAACATCGTCTTTTACTGAATCCATCATTATAACACCCGTTAGTCTTATTCTACTATCACATATTACACATCTGGCTTTATTACTTCTCAGAAGTTTTCGTACTTTCCGATAGTTTTTCGTATTTCGATTCTTGAATTGCATCTAGCTGCTCCTTTGAAAATCCTTGAAACAATGTCACCGATTCTGTTGTTTTTTCAGTATCCATCATTCCCGTGATTTTAATTAACGTATTTAGTGCAGATAGTTTATCTCTGTCACTAGATTCTGATTTATCTATAATATTTCTCATTTCCTCCAATAAATACTTTGGAGTAATTTCTGCTTCATTTAAATGTTTATCTACTTCTTCTCTAATCAATGTCTTCACCCTATTAGTTTTTAACAGCATTTTAGCTTGCTGCTTTGCATATTTCTCATTATTAGTTGGAAATGCGTTTATATATGCTTTAACAACGTCATCTCCTTTTGCTACATATTGAGCAAACAAAAATTCTTTAGTATTTGCGTTTTCTCTTTTTTTTCTTCTTTGTTCTGAAGATTCTCCCTTTGTTGCGAAAGTATGCATATTTGTTTTCATTTCGCCTTCAATCTTAACAGAAGGACTACATACAAAAGAACCTATTATAGTTCTAATAAATGTAGTTTCTTTCTTTCTATCGTTCTTCTTAAGTACGCCTAAATGCAAAACTTGACATACTTGACCGTCATCTGTAATAATCCAGTCTCCAAGAGAAGAGTGCCGCCAGTCAGAAGCCAAACCAACCGAATCATTGTGGCTTCTGAACTCAGCAACATTTTCATATAGATAGTGCGTTATATCTTTAACAACACGAGTTTTCATATAATGTAACTATTTTTTACTCTTGTCGTCAACAGATTTATCCTTATCTAGTTCATCAGTAACAAAACGAATATAATTATTAGCAAGAAATCTTAATTCGTTAGATTGTTGGTCCAATCTCATTAGTTCTCCAGCTAATTGATTCGCTCTAGTATACTGAGCTTGACCTTCTTGCGAAAGGTCTTCTATCTCAAATTCGTATTCTTTATCATCTAATACAAGTTTAAGTTTTTTATCTTCACTCATTTTCTCTCCTATATTGGGTTAACGGTAGGTGCACCGTATTCTTCTATCTTCTTATGAAGCTTTTCTAAAATCACTACATCGGAAACATTGTGCTCGTAAACATACTTCAGTGACTTAGGGTCACCGAATCTTGCTTTTTGCCAATATTCTGGTTTTACTCTCGTTTTACCATTTATTCCAAAAAACTCTGTTGCTGCTGCCAATGAAGACCTATGCAGTTTTAACTTAGACTTTACTGTATAGTATAGGTCCTTGTGTGATTTTTGTCTATGCATTGGAAAGTAAGTTCCGTGATACAAGGCTCTAGTCCTAATAAAAGGAATATCGAACCTAGTTCCATAGTAAGTAACTACTACGTCATACTTATTCATTTCCTCTACTAGCAATTCAACTATTCTTGCATCTTGGTTTTCAGACATTAGCTCTTCTCTGGTTATACAAGCTCCTCCTACTTTCCTATTATCTCTTCCTTTTAAACACCAAGATAACATTACATCAATATTAGCATTAAATCCCGTAGCTTCAATGTCTAGGTATCCAATAGTAATCTCATGTCCAGAATTAAATCTAGAAGGTTTTCTAAATCCCATTGTTTCTATTTTCTTAGTTACAGCCTTATACGTTCTATTATATCCGGCTTTACGTATTTCTTGATATAGTTCGAATGCAGATTTAATTGTTCTAGTATATTGAGTAATAATTACTATTTCTTCATCTGTCCATTTTATTCCAGCCATTATTTTGCTCTCTTTGGAAACGCAGTAGAAAATACTCTTTCTACTCCTCTTGCTACTTTATCCCAAAAAGTTAACGCTTTTTTCTTACGCCCTCTTTTTGAGGTTGTTTTTTTAGCTTTAGCCATTATTTACCCCATTTCTGGTTTTTAACTATTAACGCCATCACTGCATATACAGCAGTATCTAAAAATGCATCTTCTATAGGCTCATTTTGAGCTTTGAAGTTATGTTTAGTTGAAAGGTTAACTAGTCGGTTTATCTTATCGTTTAGCCTTACTATAATACCTAATAGGGCTATATTGACTTCTTCCTCCGATTTTAATTGAGTTCCCATAGCAATATTGCCAGGTCCGTAGTCAAATTGTTTTTTACAAAATGTCATATACATAGTATTAAGTATCTTTTGAAACTCGTGCTCTGTTTCAGGAAAGTTGTCTTTTATATGTAATACTGTATCTTCAGCTGTTGTTGTTTTTTGTTCCATGTTTTGGAAAGTCCTCCATATCAGGTTTATCTTCTAATTTTCTAAGTATATCTAATTCTTGCTGTAATTGCTGAACTAGCTTATAATCCTTATTTTTCTTTGCTTCTAGGATTTTTTCTGTACTTTTTTCCATAATACATCTCCTATACCTAATTGGAACAATCCGTTTGCTAATGCGTCGATAATGTTTTCAGGGTGTTCTTGTCCTGAATTGACTAAGATACCGTGTAAAACCTCGTGAATAAGCGTTTCCTTAGCTCTATCTAAGGTTAACACTTCGTTGATAAGAATTTGATTCTGTGTTATTTCATGTCTTCCATATAAATCTGTACCAGGATTCGGTGAAATAAGTTCTTGTATGATTACACTATATTCGTGACCACCTAACTCTATATTGCCTAATTTATCCATTGTATTTTCTCCCTATTTTAATTAAATACAAGCCAAATTAGTAGTATTATTCTACCTGTGTCAACACTTATTTATATAAAATATTTAACAATTATATTTCAATAACTTAAAATAACATTTGACAGCAATCAAGTCGATTTCTTATTTTTTGGAGTGCGAAGCACGGAAACTAGAGAAAGAATAGAGTAATATAATGGCTTTTACAAACATTATATTAAATATGTACTCTGAGTAACTCAGAGGGGCTCTAAATCCGAAAATTTTTTATTTCAAACCCCGAAATTTAACCAACCTTAGGGAATAATTAGCCAAAACGTTGAAAAAGTTACAAAACTCAAAAAATTACACGATTTTGTGTCCGCTTCTTTTCATATAAAAGAGGCGTGCCCCTTTTCCTAATTAGAAATTCAAGTATTTGGTTGAAAATTTGGTTTTTTAGTTAGGCTTCGCTACGCTCAGCCACACAAATAACCTTGAACCACAGAGTATCACGGGTACATAACTCTAAGAGCTTCTAGCCCATTGACACATTTTATAACCTGCTGCCGCAGAACATAAAAGTGAGTCAAGGGACAGCTCAGAGTTATACCCCCGATACTCCGTGGCTCATCGTTATTTGTGTGGCTGAGGTTTTACGCGTGATATTGGTACAATGTGAGGCGACAACCTACCCCACACAACCAATTTAACTAATTAAACCTTTTCGGTTTTGTTTAGTTTGTTTTGCTGAGTTATAACAGATTTAGGAAATAAGTCTTTATACTCTTGACTTACACTAACCAACTTAGGTGTAGTAATATAAAACACCTTGACAAATCCGTCAGTATCTTTTAACCCTCTTTGAGCAATTTCCTTATTAAGCTTTTCAGCATATTTATAAAGATTATCCGAGTTTTTAACCTCAGTTCTCAAAAAAGCTTTTCCTTGACTTCTCGCGTGTTTCTCGTGGTATGTAGCATCAAACTCCTCAGTATGCGATTTATATTCTTCGCTTATTTCTGGTAGGATTGCTAGTACCTCAGTTGGCGTGTTTTTGTTTGCTCTTGCTTCGTCAAACTTAACAGCCGTAGCACGTTGAGAATTATAACTTTGCTTTTGTAAAGCAATCGTTTTTTTCTTTTCCGACATTGTATCATTTTCTCCTTTCTTAAAATCGGCGGTGGTTTCGCCAAAGTATTTTGTTCCGTTGTTATTTGTTGTCATATAAGAATATAGCTCTAAATACGTTACCCTCCTAAACATATTTAAAATACTTGTTCAACAGTAAGACACCTGATTATGTATAATTAAAAATTGGTTGGGCTGGGCAGGATAACAGGGCAGGATAATGAGCTATTTTTGCTGAGGCAGGATAGCTAGACGCTCACTCCGTGTTGCTAAGCTCCGCAAATCTACACCACTCCGTTCGCTCCTGCCTCAGCAAACCCCCATTAACACAGCAGGACAAAGGGCCCTCGTACAAACATGGCACGCTCATACAAACATGTAGGTATATTCCCTATTATTTAGTAAATTAAGTAGATGAAAAATATTCACACTAAACAACTATACTGAGGGTATATTAATATTATGACACAACATTACATTACTGACAAACATACTTGCCCGACATGTAAGCAATCAGTTGTCACTAAAACACCTATCGAGGAAATGCCGTCTGATATGACAGCAATCATAAGTGTAAGAGATGATAATTTGTATGAGCTTATAATGACAAGCGATATGATATCTAAACTCTGCCCTGATAAGGAACTGAGCGTAGTATACGACACATTAGCACAGACATGGGACGGACTATTGAAACATGTGAGGTTCGCTAAGATAGATACTGCAATTGAGATAGCGTCATTACAAGGTAATTACTCAATACACAGACGCATAGACACTAACCCTGCATTAGCTGAGGAAATGAAACAAGAATTCCTCATTAAAATGTCAGGACAGAAGAAAAGATTTTCTAAGCTCAAGCGTCAGGCATACTGAGAGATTATTTATTATGACAGATTTCAAATCAGACGAGACAACACCTATGCGTAGGCAAGATAGCAGGGCATCAGATAAGATGAACGTATACACAGGTAAGCATGGCTCACGTCATGTAAACTCATGTAAACGATTAACCGCGAAATTTGCTCATATACGTGATTGCGTCACTCTAGTAGGGTTTAATGAGGAATATAAAAAAGATATTAAAAAGCTTGAAAGACAAGCACAGAACAGACGTAAGTATCTTATGAGGTGTAAGTATGAAAGGCTCATACCTGAGATGATTGGCTCATTACAAAGAAAGCCGTCATTAATCAATGCTAAGATAGTAAAAGATTACTCTCTACATATAGACGAGTTAGAGAGGAATTCCATGACACCTGCAGAACTACCAAAGGGACAATGGAGATATAAGAGAAATAAAACTAAACAACACAAGAAAGAGAAAGAAGATGACAGAAAAACAAATACTACTCAAACAGCGTAAGCTGGAGGATAAATACGACAAACTAGTCAAACTATGTACTGCTGTGAAGCAAGATAGTTATGAGCTATTCCGTGAACTCGGAGTAGATAAGTCAATGAAAACTAAGATAAGAACACAAGTAGACTATACTCTATATAATGTCAAAGAAGATGAAAAGCTATTCAAAGGCGTTGTGAGGGCGTATAAGAATAGCCTACAATAATCTTACTCTGACGATGGGCATAAGCCCGAAACACGAGAGCTTTTCCAATAGTTTTTTTCTCTCGTGTCAGTAAGTTAATTAATAAAAAGGAGCAAATTATGTGTGGTATTTATGGTATGGCTAGAAGCATTGAGCCTACTCAGACTGCAAAGCTTAAGAAGACGATGAACGTCATGAGATATCTTGCAATAGCAAGTGAAGTCCGTGGCTCTCATTCTTCAGGCTTGGCTGTCATTGGGCCTCAATCTTCAATAGTCTATAAATCATTACTGCCGTCATCAAAGTTTGTCAATACAAAGGAGTTTAATCTCAGTATGCGTGACATATCACAGAATACGATATATCTAGGACATACGAGGTTTGCTACAATGGGCGAGGTTACAGAAGATAATGCTCACCCTTTTCGTGTTGGTAAAACTATTGGTGCTCATAACGGTTGCTTGAATAATGTGAGAGAATTGGAAAAGATATTAAATACCTCCTGTCAAGTAGACAGCGAACTGATATTTAAATCTATTGACAATAGTAATACTATTCAAGAAGCAGTTAAGCATATTGACGGCGATTTTGCTATCTCTTTTGTTAAAGATAACTTGTCCAAATTACATTTATCTCGTGAGACTAATCGTCCTTTATACGTAGGATACTGGGCAGAGGCTAAAACTTTGTTTTATGCTTCTGAGCTAGAATTCTTAGAAAAGGCGTTTAACTCTCAGGGATTAGATGTAAGTATATATTCATTAAACACGAACACTCTATATTCATTTGACGTAAGAAACTTTGATAGCAAAGCTACAAATGTAGTAAAGACAAAATATGATTATGTCTCTACTCAATACGTGTCATATACTAATTATGGTACGTCAGTTTACGAGCTAAGCCCTGAAGATTACGCAGATGAGGTAGGATACTACAGAGACTCAGATTATACAATGTCTGACTTGTGGCCTGAATCAGAGAGAGCACACTCTATAAAGTGGGCTTTCATAGATGACACAAGCTCTTGGTATTACATACAAGAAGATGGTACGTGGTTATTGGAAAGTGAAATACCTTACGAGTTATGGCCTCAGATAGAGACATATTACTTGTATTCCGACTACGATGACACTAGTCAAGCTGAGCTTTTTAAACAACAGATTAGCGAGAACTTCTAATGCCCGATGTAAA
>Ga0209337_1000988_pt1 | contig 22105 bp, 40 predicted proteins | sample LinPmetageLP53_FD_184044 | JGI IMG/M metagenome (GOLD analysis project Ga0209337, IMG submission 184044) | Marine viral communities from the Pacific Ocean - LP-53 (SPAdes) (version 2) | ecosystem: Environmental > Aquatic > Marine > Oceanic | place: Pacific Ocean | collected 2010-02-08 | reverse complement strand
ATAGTGGTGGTTTTACAGTTGAAGGAACAGCAAATTCAACAAATGGTTCTAGTCAAACATATGTCGCTTGGAACTGGAAAGCAAATGGTGGCACAACAACTACAAATGATGCAAGTTCAACTGGTGTAGGCTCACAAGATAGTGTTTATCAAGCAAACACAACATCAGGATTTAGCATTGTTCTTTATACAGGTACTGGTTCAAATAATACTTTTGCTCATGGGTTAGGTGTAGCACCAAAATGGATTATACATAAAAAGAGAAATGGTGCTCAGCATTGGGTTCATTATCATGTGGGAATTGGAAATACAAGGTCAGTTCTATTTAATACAGATGCACAAAATAGTGCTTCAGCAGTTAATTTTAATAATACATCACCTACATCTACTGTTTTTTCATTAGGCACAGATGCTTATGCAAATGCAAGTGGTGATACTTATGTAGCTTATTGTTTCGCAGAGGTAGAAGGCTTCAGCCGTTTTGGCACTTATACTGGAAATTCTAATGCAGATGGTCCCTTTATTTATACTGGATTTAGACCTGCTTGGATTATGGTTAAATTAACAAGTGGTTCAGGTGAAAATTGGCATATGTTTGACAACAAAAGAGCAACACAAAATGTTATAAAAGCAAGACTAATAGCTGATGGTAGTAGTGCAGAAAACAGCAATGATAGCATTTTAGATTTTACATCAAATGGATTTAAATTTAGAGAAAATAATGCTGGTTGGAATGGTAATGGTAACACATACATATACATGGCATTTGCTGAAGCACCATTTAAGTATGCAAACGCAAGATAGGAGAAAATAATGGCTTGGAAACACAATGGTAGAACCATACAAATAGGTAAAGCATGGATAAGTGATGATAACACTAAATATCCACGACAATGGGGTAATCTCACAGATGCTGAAAAAAAGTCTGCTGGATTGGTTTGGGAAGATGATCCTGTAGTAGAAACTTTTGACAATAGATTTTATTGGGCAAAAGGTATTGAACGTAAACTAGCAGATGAGAACGTAGTTGATGATGATGGCAAAGCTGTTACTGATCCTTTGACTGGAAAACAAGCAGTTACATTAGGTCTGAAATCTATATGGATTGCACAAACTAAAACAACTGCTAATGGATTACTAGCTTCTAGCGATTGGTATGTCACTCGTAAAGCAGAAGCATCAACTGCAATACCCTCTGATATTAGTACATATAGATCAGCAGTAAGGACAGCCACAGCAACAATAGAAAAAAAGATAACTGATTGTGCAGACTTAGATGCTTTCATAGCATTGTTTGATACTCCAGTAGATAGCAATAAGCAACCTACTGGCAAAGCACCTATTTATGATTTTCCTGATGAGGTATGAAAATGGCTAAACCAACATTACAAGATGTACATTTAAAACTTGAAAAACATTTAGTAGTTAGTGATGAAAGATGGAAAGAAACTATACTTAGAATAAAAAGAATGGAGCATATTATGATTGGCACATCTGGTACTGCTATTGTTATGCTTATAGGTTTGTTGGTTAGGTAATGTATGACTGCTTTTATGTTGTACTGTACATTAAATGGTTTTGTTGCAGAAGGAGCAATATATTTTAGAAATGTAAATGATTGTTTAATGTATGAAAAAAAATTAAGTAACCAAACATACATGAAAAATAACGAAGAACAAGTTTATGACTGTATATGCAAACTAATACCAAAAGTAGACCCCAAAAAAGTGAAGGTTTATTGATGACAGAAGAAAAAAAGAAAATAATCAATTTAGATTTAAGTAACAATTCTTTTGAGCTTTCCCTTAGAATACTTGGCAATGAATTTGTAGCTATAAAAATAGGCTCAACAAACTTTAGTGGTAAACTTATAGCTGGTGGTATTTTAATGTTGTTTTTTACTTTTATGTTATTAGAAGTGTTTGGTTTGAATGAGATATTACAATGACAAAAAAATTAGAAAAAAACTCAAAATTTGCAACACTTGATAAAAATGGTGATGGGATAGTTTCCGATAAAGAATTTGAAATGCGAGAAAAACTTATTCTTTTAGAAAACAGAGACAAAAAAGAAGATCAGCAAAGATATTTAGTTTGGTTCAGTGCCTTATCTGTAACAATATTTATAGTTGTATTAATGACACCATTATTACCTATGGAAAGAATAGACCATTTATCAGGTATTGCAGAAATATGGGTGTTAAGTAATATGGGTGTTATAGGCAGTTTTATAGGATTTAATCAAATGGCAAAAAAAGGTGAAAAATAATGTTGACTGCATTAATTGGTCCAGTAAGTAATTTAGTAGGAAAGTTCATTGAGGACAAAGATAAAAAGAATGAACTTGCCCATCAACTAAGCACTATGGCAGAACGTCATGCCCAAGAATTGGCAAAAGGGCAAATAGAAGCGAATGTTGCTCAAGCAAAGCACCCAAGTTTATTTGTAGCCGGAGCAAGACCGGCAATCATGTGGATATGTGCTTTGGGGTTATTTACATCTTTTTTTATTATGCCACTTGCAGAATGGGCTACAAGTATTTGGGCACCTGATGTTTTGCTACCAGAATTAAATACTGGTGAACTAATGACTTTAACACTATCATTATTAGGATTAGGAGGAATGAGAAGTTTTGAAAAGACCAAAGGTGTTGCTAGGGAAAATATGAAAAAATGATGTGGCATTGGCTTAGTCTATCAAAATTTTTTATTAAGATAGGTAATTATTTTTATTACAAACATGTAGATTGTTTAAGAAAGAAACAAGGTAGATAAATGGACATAGAAATATTAAAACAACAACTAATTGAAGATGAGGGTTGTAAGTATGAAATTTACTTAGACCACCTTGGATATAAGACGTTTGGAATTGGGCATTTGTGTAAAGCTACAGATCCTGAAAACGATCTTGAGGTTGGTGCTGAAGTTAGTAAAGATAGGGTAGATGAGTGTTTTTTAAGTGATATTGATAAAGTCATAGAGGATTGCATTATATTGTATGATGATTTCTATACACTACCTGATGAAGCACAATTAATCGTGGCAAATATGATGTTTAATCTTGGGAGACCGAGATTGACCAATTTCGTTCGCATGAGAAAAGCTGTAAATGAAAGTAATTGGCAAGAAGCAAAAATACAAATGTTACATTCCAAATGGGCAAAACAAGTACCTAATCGTGCAGATAGATTAAGTAAAAGAATGGGGAATATAACTTAATGCCATTAGTGCCATTAAAATTTAAAGCTGGTATAGTTAAAGATTTAACAGAGTATGCTTCAGGTAAAGTCGGCTTTTATACTGATGGTAATTTAGTTAGATTTAGAAATGGCTATCCCACTAAGATAGGTGGGTGGCAACAAGAAACTTACCAATTTAATGGTGATACATCAATACAAGCAGTGACAGGAAAAGTAAAAAGAATACTTGCATGGAGAGCTAATAGTGATGGTGCAGACAGAATTGCAATAGGTACACACAATCATTTATATATTATAAAAGATAATTTATTTTATGATGTTACACCTTTAAGAAAAACAACATCAAATTTAAGTAATCCATTAGTGGTTACCAGTGGAAATACATTAGTTACTGTAACAGACAATAGTCATGGTGCATCTACAGGTGATTTCATTGTTATAAATAGTGCAACTGCTACTGGTGGGATAACTGCTGATACATTTAATAGGTTGCAAGGGTATCAAATAACAAAAGTGAATGATAACTCTTACACATTTGTTGCTGGAAGTGCAGCTACTGGTAATGCAACAGGTGGGGGAACAACCATTGATATAGCATATTTAATAGGTAGTGCTGAAAATATAGGTGCGCAAAGTTCTGATCCAGCACTTGGTTGGGGTGTAGGAACTTGGGGTGAAGGCACTTGGGGTACTGCGAGAGATGGTACATCTAATACTGTATCATTAGAAGCGACACAATGGTCATTGAGTTTATGGGGTGAAGATTTAATAGCTAATAATAGAGATGGGCAAATATATTATTGGGACACTTCAGAGGGTGAAACAACAAGAGCAGAATTGGTTTCAGGAGAAACTGGTGCTTCAGGTGTGCCTACAAAAGTAAGATGTGTTACAGTATCATTTCCAGATAGACATTTGATAGCTGGTGGTGCAACACCATTAGGATCATCAACTATTGATCCAATGCTTGTCAGGTTCTCTGATCAAGAAGATTTTACAAAATTTACACCTACATCTACAAATACTGCTGGTGATCAAAGATTAGAGGTAGGAACAAAAATAATTACTATGTTGCCTACAAAAGATGAAACTTTTATACAAACAGATGAAGCAGCATATGGTATGACCTTTGTTGGTCCACCATTTACATTTTCATTTAGATTATTAGCAGTAAATTGTGGTGGTGTTGCAATACATGGATCAGCCAATGTAGATGGCGATGTGTATTGGATAGGCAAAAGTAATTTTTTTGTATATAATGGTGCTGTCCAAGAATTGCCTTGTTCTGTCCAATATTTTGTATTTGATAGAATGCAACCAGCTTATATTGATAAAACTTATGCAGCACATAATAAAAAATTTAATGAAATATCATGGTTTTATGTAAGTGAAGATAATTCATCAGGTACAGCAAATCCAGAGCCAGATAGTTATGTTACCTATAATTATATGGATAATGCTTGGTCAATAGGAACTTTAAGCAGAAATGTTTGGCATGATGCCGGTGGATTTAGAAATGTGCCTTTTGCTTTTGATAGTGATGGTAGACTATATAACCATGAAACTGGTACTAGCGATAATGGTTCAGCTATGTCTGCACATATAGAAACCGGTGATGTTGAATTAGATGGTACAGGTGAAACTTTGTTTCTAGTAGATAAAATAATACCTGATGCAACTATGGGTTCTAATACAAATTTATTTGTGCAAATTAAAACAAGGAAATATCCAAGAGCAACTGAAATCACAAAAGGTGCTTTTACTGTTACAGCAACAACTGAAAAAATTAGTACGAGAGCAAAAGGCAGACAGATGGCAGTCAGATTTTCAAGTACAGGCACAGAAGATGAGTGGTTGTTGGGTGATTTTAGAGTCAATGCAAGAAAAGATGGCATGAGATGATTAGATTACCTTCACCAACGACTATGGAAAATTATGTAAGATGGGCAAGACAACTAATCAATACACTTGAGTTGCAACAAAGAACAAATGAGTTGACCACTTCTGTATCTACAAAAGAAGCAGAAGAAAATGCTGAAGCAAAGAGTTGGTTTAATGGCTAATAATTATAAAAATAGTAAAGTTGACCTAGCAAATACTAATGTAACTACATTATATACTGCACCGGCAGCAACACAAGCTATTGTGAAATCATTATTAGTTTCCAATGATAGTGGTAGCGATGATACCATTACAGTCACAATTACTGATAGTGCATCAGCAGTTTTTAGTGTATATAAGAATGAGGAAGTTGGTGCATTAAGTACGAAAGAATTATTGAGTCAACCATTGATAGTGATGGAAAGTGAAATTTTAAAAGTAACAGCAGCAACCGGAGCAAGACTTCATGTTGTAGCTAGTTATTTAGAAATTACATAGGAGTAAGACATGGCAGAACCGGTATATGGTGCATTTGGTGATATATTAAGTCTTGAAGAAGGTGAAAAAAAAGGTGTTGATCCTATAATTTACAATGTATATCAACAAGAATCACAACAATATCAAGACCCAAAAATGCAACAATATACTTATGGTACAGGTGTAAATCCTGTATTTGAATGGGTAAGAACAATACAAACAGGTCAAAGACAGTACAATCCACAAGATGCCTTTGATACTGACCTGATGGACGAATACAGAAAGCTGTCTGCACAAGGTCAAGTGCCAAGTGATTTAATTTCACCTGATGAAATAATGAAACAAGCTATGAGAGATTTAGGTTCATCAGTTGCCGGTCAAGCAGGTGGTAGTGTAGGTGCAGCATTAGTTGATCCATATTATAGTGGAATGACCACTTTAGGAAAAGTGGGTGAAGGATTAAAAAATACATTTAGTCTTAATCCAACAGCTTCAGCAACCAGACTAGGAAGATTAAGTGGTGATTTAAGTCCATTAGGTGATGATCTTGTAATATTGCCATCATTATCAACAGAAAGTGCAGCATCAAATGTAGGTCAAGCCAACCTAGAAACATTTAAATCATTAAAAGATAGTGGCGAACTTACAAATGTAGGCACAGTCAAAAATCCTGTCTTTGCTATGGATAAGGGACAAGCAAGTAAACTTAATGAAATGTCAAGTACCAATGCACCTGTATCACTTAAAGGTGGTGAAACTGGTTCACTGAAAACTGATCCTGCACAACAAATCACATCTAGTAGTCAAGCTGTAGCAGAGGGTGGCTCATATGCAAGTGGTGTTAAGGGAAGATTAGATTGGTCAACACCTGAGGGTGCAAATAACTTCGCATCTTCTGCCGGTGCAGCAGGTACCAGTTTTATTGTCAATCTTGCTATGGGTGCAAAACCTAAACAAGCAGCAAAACAAGCAGCAGGAACTTTTGTCGGTAGGACTATCGGAACAGCATTACTTACACCGGTACTTGGTCCATTAGCACCGATTGTAGGAGGTACAATAGGTAGTGTACTAGCTGGTAGGGTAATATGTAACGAATTATGTAAACAAGGTCTGATAGACCGGAAAATGCTATTAAATGACTATAAGTTTACAAAAGATTATTTAACACCATGCCATGTTAATGGCTATCATTTATGGGCAGTATGGATGGTCAGACAATTAAGACAAAATAAATTTCTTAAATTATGGCAACATATAGTTGTGCATAGAGGGAATGAGATAGCTTATATTTATGGTGAAAGAGAAAAACCAGATTATTTAGGAAAATTGTACCGAAAAATCTTTGAGCCAGTTTGTTGGATTCTAGGTAAATTTTGTAAAGAAACAGACTGGTCAGTTTTATATCAAAAAAAGGAGATTTAAATGGCAGAAGAAATGGACATGATGGGTGAAAGACCACCAATGGAAAGTCAAATGGATATGGCTAAAGCACAGGAATCATTAATGGGTTCTGATCCAGAGATACAAACAGTGTTAATGTCAAGAATTACACAAATGACACCACAAGAATTACAAGCATTAGATTCAGCTATAAGTCCAGCTGTTGAAACTGCACTTTTGAAACTTTTGCCTGAATTAAAAGAGTTAATTGATGCTATTGGTCAACAAGGACAAGATATGCCAGAAAATATGGAAAACATGGATCAATCAGGTATGCCTAGAGAAATGGGTGCATTAGGTAATATGTAATGATCCGGAAAGCATCTGTATTAGATATATCTGCCATAACATATATGTTAAATACGATGCACAAGGAAACAGAATTAAATGTATCTACAATTAATACTTTCAAGCTAGTGAATAAAGTAAATGAAATAATACATACAGGGATAGTTTTAGTGGCAATACAAGACAATAAATTAGTAGGATCAATAGGTGGCACAACATCAAGTGATTGGTGGTCAGAAGAAAAGCATCTATCTGATCTATGGTTTTATGTCTATAAAGATGCTAGAAAATCAGACATTGCAAAAAACTTGATTACTGACTTTATAAAAATAGGAAAAGAAGCTAAACTGAAAATAAGACTAGGGCATATTTTCTCTGGTGATGTAGATAGAAAAGATAAATTTTATGAAAGGTTAGGATTGGTAAAAGCTGGTTCTACATATGTGGAGGTTTAAATGGGTGGTTTTTGTACTCAATCAACGACAACATTACCAGACCCAAAGTCTGTATTATCAGGCACACAAATACCAGAATGGGTATCTGCAGCAGGTAGACAGCTTTATGAGCAAAGTGCTGAGATGGCAGCAAGTCCTTTTCCACAATATACCGGTCAAAGAGTTGCAACATATGGTGATGCTTTAGACGATCAAGGTAATAGAATACAAGTTGGAATGACAGAACCAACTGCACCAACCTTTGCAGATGCTCAAGACTTTTTTCAGAATACTGTTGTCCCTAGTGACTCTTATCAAGGTTCAGATAGACCTTTGTTCACTTTGCCAACAACATCTGGTTCAGCAAACAGACTTGATGATATTACACCTGAAGCACGACAATTAATGATTGACCAAGGTTTCAGTTTTGATGCACCAGAAGCAAGACCAATATTTGCACAAGAAAGATTAACTGAACAAGAAAGAGAAGCTGGTCGTCTTTTATCAGAGGGATCACAAACTTATCAACCATTTATAGATGATGCTTCTGCTATGGCGTCTACATTAGGTCAAGGATTTGAAAGTGCTTCAAGAGAAGATTTATTAGGAGATGCTTTCTCAACTGCATCTGCACAACCATTTATGGATATATACCAAACTTCAGTTGATCCAGCAGTAGCAGAAATAGAAAGACAAACCCAAAGAAACCTCATAACAGATAGTGCAGAAGCAGCAAGAATGGGAGCATTCGGTGGATCAAGACAAGGATTAAGAGAAGCAGAAACTATTACAGAGGGATCAAGGTTAGCTGGTGATGTAAGGAGACAGGCAGGTGCAGCCGGTTTAGAGTTTGCTTCACAAAGATTTGATCAAGAAAGAGCAGCAAGACTAGCAGCAGAAGATGCCCAAAGAGCAGCATTTGAAACTGATGAAGCTAGTAGACTACGAGCAACACAGGAACTTCAAGGTTTTGCACCATTAGTGCAAGGATTACAAGAACAAGCAGCATCTGGTTTAATAACTGCCGGTCAAGCACAAAGACAACTAGATCAAATGGCATTAGACCTTGCATACTCTGATTATGTTGAACAAAGAGAATATCCTTTTCAAATGGCTAATTTTGCTCTTGGTGCATTACAAGGTGTGCCTTATGAAACCAGAACTATCGGACTGGAACAAGGACAACAATATGTACAAAATCCTAGTGTATATGGGCAAACTATAGGTGGACTAGGTTCATTAGCTAGTGCATATTACTTAGGTAATAGGAGAACATAATGGTTGAACCTTTTGCAAAAACACCATTTGTAAATACAAATATAAACAATCAGACTACAGGAAATCCTATTACAGATAGCATATTTGGTTTCAATAATTTAGGTGTGTCTGGCACAGATATAGATAAAGTTGATGCAGGTGCATTTAAAAACCTTGTACCACCAGCACCATCAATTATAAATCAGGCAGAAGAAAAAGAAGAAAAAATAGAAACTAAGAAAAACTTAACAGATTTAAGTGCTATAGACCAAGCTAAAGTAATCGCTGAAGGTGCATATGCTGGTCAAACAGGTTCAGAGCCGGACTGGGCAGTAGCATCTCTTTTATACTTTAGTAAGATGGCAGAAGAAGCATCAAAACCCGGAGCGACAGCATTAGGTGCAGCAGGAGCAGCAGCAACAGCACCGGCAGCATATTTAATGCAAAAAGAAAAACAAAAAGCAGATCAGAAAAATAAACAGGCATCGTTAATCGCAACACTTGTGCCCACATTACAGGCAGCAAAATTAAAAGCTAAACCTAAAGAATTTCCATATGTAGATACAGAGGGTGTTGTTACATATTACAATGCCACACAATTTGCGAATTTAGACCCAAGTGTCAAAAATAGTTTGGTGCCATATAAAAAAGAAAAAGCTGAATCTACTAAAGTTTATGAAAATACATCAGACGTAGATATTATAATAGATGGTAAAACTATTGCACCAAAAGGTAAAATGAGACTTACTGAAAGTGCTTTAGCTACCCTTTCACCGGATATATCAGGTAATCTTATCGCTTTCAAAAAAGAGCCATCTGCCGGAGAAAGAGACAGGTCAAAATTAATTGAATATGGCTATGATTATGCAAACTTAACAGACAAACAAAAAACAGAATATAGCATTTTGTACCAACAAGCAGTTGAAGGAAAACCTACTACTGTGATGGAAGATGGCAAAGAAATAACCAAAAAAATGGGTGGTATTGACCTACGAATACTAAAAAACCTACCAGTTCCGGAAGGATATGATGTAAATAAAATTCTTAAAAGTAAAACTAGAGATTTTAAGCCAAACCAAATAAAATCAACTGCATTTGGTATTAGAATGTTTACAACTGATGGCATAATTAATGAATTACTAGATGAAGGATATAGACCTAATCTTCAAGATATGCTTAAAAATCACAAAAGTGTAATAGCTGGTACTGGAACAACATTACAATCTGCTGAAGCTAGAAAATATTATGCAGCAACATCAAACTTTATTTCAGCATTGTTAAGAGAAGAATCAGGTGCAGCCATTGGTGAGGGCGAATATTTGAGAAGAGTCAGGGAATTATTTCCACAGATTGGTGATGATGCAAATACCATACAGCTGAAAAAACAATTAAGAGAAAGAGAAATACAAACATTCGTGAAAGCAGGAGGTGATGCTTTTACAGTGTTTCACCCAGATACTAAAGAGTTTCTAACAACAAAAGTTGATGGTAAAACATACAACAAATTAAATACTAAGGGTTTTGCTAAATATTTAGAAGAACAAACAGCTATAACAGATGGTGTAATTTATAAAAACAAAATTAAAAATAAAACAGTTGATGAGTTAAAAGCAATGATAGGCAACACAAATGCCAGTAGTTTATTTGCTGATTACCAACTTGATGTGATTTCTGAATTGCTTGAAGAAAAACTTGGGGAGATTGATCCTAATGAGTGATAAAACAGTAAATGAAAAAGAAAATAAATTACAAGCACTTAGAAATAAATACAAAGTAGAGCCAAATAATGTACAGCTTGAAGAAGATGAATTAGACACTGGTGATGTAGTAAGGTTATTGGGATCAGGATTTTTATTCGGTTTCGCAGATGAAATAGAAGCTGGTGTTAAATCAGTTTTTAGTGACACATCTTATGCTGAAGAATTAAAAGAAGCACAAGCTAAATTAGAAGAAGCAAGAGCTAAAGATGATTTCTCACTGATTGAAATGGGAGGTGCTATGATACCAGCTATCGCAGCAGCACCATTCACAGGAGGTGGCTCAATACCGGCAACAATGGCAAGATTGACTGCAGTAGGTGCAGGTCAAGGTGCTATCACTGCATTAGGAGAAGGCAAAGAAGCTAATCTGGTAGAAAGAGTTATAGCTGATCCATATGCCATACCAACTGGTACAGTTATAGGTGGTGGTGGATCATTAGTTGGTGGTCAGTTATTTAAGGGTGGAGCTAATTTATTATCTAAAATAGCAGATAAACCTGTAAGAAAATTTAATGAAGAAACCGGCAAAAGAGTTGAAGATGAAATCATAAGGATTATGAACTCTCAAGAAATGCCATTAGAAGAAGTGATTTCTGGCATAAAATCAGGTAAGATACTTCCTGAAATATCAAATGAGTTCGCTGATTATGTTTCTGTATTAGGTGCAAAAGGCGAAGATGCCGGTGCATTTCTTAAAAAAAGAATAAGAAATAGGACTGCTAAAAAAGTTAAAGACGTATATACCTCTGCACAAAAAGATTTAGCACCTGTTAATCCTAATGTAAAAAGCAAGATTGATGTAGAAACAGGAAATGTAGTTACATATTTTAATAAAAGTGTTGATAATATTAAAGCTGAAGAAAGTGCTAAGTATAAACAACTATTTACAACAACCAAAGATATGGATTTGACTGAAGCTGGTGCAAAGCTATTAGACATCGTAGATGGTAGAGATGATTTATATAAAATATTAAACAAACACATAGGTCTCGCAGTTAAAAGCAAAGGCAATAACAAAGAATTGTTTGAAATGGGCGAGGATGGTGTCCTTAAAATCGGAAGAAATGTAAACCCTGAAGTATTAGAAGAAGTCAGAAAAAAACTAAAAGGTCTTTCCGATGCAGCATATAAATCACCTGATTCCACAACAGCAGGTGCAGGTTCGGTTTATGGAAGTTTAGAAAACGCAGTAAGAGAATTATCTGATAACTCAAATGATGCAATTAAAAGTATAAGAACAAATTATAGTAAAATATTTAAAGGTAAAGAAGCCTATGAATTTGGTGAAAAAGCATTTAATTCAAAAAGTTTTGATGACTTTGAAGATCGTTTTAAAAAATTTATACAGCAAAATCCAGACCAAATAGAAAATTTAAGACTAGGTGTTATAGCTAAATTAAGGGCAAATTTTGGAAAACCAACAAAAGCTAGATCATTTATTAAATCATTAAACAATCTTGACTCACAAGATAGAAAAATACTTGAAGAAATATACCCTAATGAGTCTATAGAAAGTATAGCAAATAAAATAGATATTGCTGAAAGTGCAAAAAACGCAGAAAGAGCATCGCAAAAAATAACAACTACAGCTGATAAATTGTTGAAAGCTGAGAAAATAGGTAAAAAAGTTTCTGCACAAGATGTGACTAATGTTTTGGCTGTAGGTGCAGGAGCACCAGCACCGGGAATTATGGGTTCAATTAAAAAAATATTTGGAGCATTAATACCAGACAGCAATATTTCAGAATCAGAAATGCTACAAATAGCTAGAATATTAGTAAGTGAAGATGCTGATGCAGTTAGGAAAGCATTAACAGATAGAGAAGTCAGGAATGCTTTAGTAAGACGAGCTAATCAAATAAAGAACACATTAACTAAAGGTGTTGCTACAGCTGTGGGAACAGAAAGTGTCAAACAAGCAGGTGGTAAAAACTTTAGTATAGTTTCAGATGCTTTAGCAAGCGAAATTGATCCTAGTGGTTTTAGGGGTGAGTATTCAGTGATTAATGATCTTACAAAAAATATATCCACAACTGGTAAAGATAAAATTTTATCAGTAGCAGGTGATGGTTTAAGTCTTAGAGTTTTACCTAACGGCGATATAATAAATGAAAATGGTGTATTTATTAAAAAAGATGGTGAGTACATTAATTAAAAAAAGGTAATGATATGGTTGTCGCAGAAATCCTTACCGGTATTGCCTTAGTACAGAAATCAGTTGAATTTATAAAATCAAATATTTCTACAGTCCAAGATATATCAGGTATAGCAAAACAAATAGATGGATTCTTTGAGGGTGAAGCTCAAATGAATAAAAAGTCTGGTACTATGGGTATTAAAGAACAATTTGGTATTGAATCTACAGCAACAGATTTCATAGACAGGAAACTTCTTGAAGAAAAAAGAAACGAATTAAAACAAATAATCAATCTCAGGTTTGGTCCAACAGCATGGGATCAAATTTTAGCAGAAAGAGCAAATAGAATCAGCGAAGCAAAAGAAGCAATCAGGCTACGAAAGGTTGAAAAACGTCAACAACAAAAAGAAATAATAGATACATTACAAACTATGGGCATAATCTTTTGTGTAATCGCTGTGTTAGGTATATGTGTTGTATTAACATATAAAGCATATGCTGATACTTACAAATACATCCCTAAGGACTACACAAGACAACAAAAGATACAGCAAGGTAAAATTATACTGCCAATAATGACAACCTGTAGACTTATGAAACAAAAAGTACTTAAAGGTAAAATGGCTTGTATATACATAGGTGCTCAAAAAACTTATGAAATGGAGTTTACTGATATATCAATAGGATGCCCCAGAAGTTATAAATGTAAACTGAACCCTAATGGTAAAGAACCTAACATAGATCAAGTTATGGAAAGTCTTAGAAGTATTACAAAATAATGATACGACCTATCCCTTTGCTTTAGTCGTATCTAATTAGGGTTTCGCACAGAAGAATTGCAGGAAGCAATTTTAATGTTAAAGAGCCTAAACCTGTAAACTATTTCCTAGCTTGTTTTAGCATATCGGCACATTTCTGCCTAGAGAAATCATGCCGGTTGGTTAAATACTTATACAATGTTTTCATATTAGTCCCAGCTTTGATACATAAAATGTAACCATAATGAAACCTTTGTATATCACCTTTTATATAAGCATCACCAATACATTGGAATATGCTAGTATGACCTTTAATTAGACTCATCATCGTCATCGTAAACATCCTCTGCCGGTTCATTAAAAAATATAACAGTATGTGCTATTGCATTAGTTTTTCTATACTCAATCATTTGATCTGGTGATTGGGTTTGGGCAAATGCCCAATTTGTATGTCCAACTATTGCTTCACAACACTCATCAATATCGTCAGTAAAATCTCTACTCATATTCTTTCTCCCATTTTTTTATTTCGTTAAGTAAACCATCAGCACATTCCAACCTACCCTCAAGAATACCGGACTCTCTACTGTCATCATCTTCATAAAGTGGGTTATGTTTAACTGATTGTATTTCTCCTTTAAGCCAAAATTTAATTTTGCCTACTAGCTGATTAGCTAAATCGTTTGTATTATTCCTCATCAATCTACCTCACCTAAAAGTTTATGATTTAAAAAATTAGTTCTAGACCCACAATTTAATTTTTCCCACCAATCTGTGAGTATTAGTGTTTCACCAGATACAGGGTTATATAAAACTAATTCGCAACCCTCATGATCTTCTTCAGGCTCATGAATATTTGTATATTGTGTAGCATCTTCTAATTTATTAAATTTATGAATAAAAGAAACAAAGTCCATTTCTTCACGATAAGCATATAACCTATAGTTTTTAACCATTTTCTTTTTCCTCTTGTCTAATAGCTATTGAAACAGTTTGACTTGTATGTGGTGGATTAGATAATCCATAAACCATAATACGAGCTAATGGTCTTAACTGTTTTACAATATCAATATATTTTCTAGCTTCTTCTAAATTAATAAAGCTAGTCTTTTCATATTTACCACGACCTTGAAACTCAGTGACCATATACGATTGTACATGGTCAACTAAATAAGAATCATATTCGGTTGAGTTACTAATGTTATCCATTTACACCTCCTTAACATAATAACTGTTAACAGTCTTAATTGACTTAACATCTTGCCAATAAGAATAACGACTATCCCAAATATCTTGGACTACACCTTTTTGCATACACATACTATGCCTATTAATATTTACTATAATATTATCTAGGTGCATAAGCTGATCTAGTTTAGTACGTTCTGTACCACCAAAAGTCCTACACGATACATACTTCCAACCTTTTGAAAGTAGATACTTATCAAATATCTTTTTATATATACCGGCTCTTGGTGTGCCACTTTTTTCTCTTGCTCTTGACTTCATTTGTTTAGCAAGTTTGGTATTTTTGCTGGACATATAATCCTTATTGGCTTGAAATAAGTCGTCATAAATGACTTTATAATCACCACCGGTGGCTATGGCGATTGCTCTAACGACACAATCACCAGTCTGACCTTTAAAGTATTTTGACCTACCACCATCATTGAAAGTAAATTCTAATTCCATATTATTTACCCTCACTTTCTTCTTCATGTATTCTTAATGCTTCTTCTTCTGCAAGATTTTGCAAACCATAAAACTGTTCTTGGTCTGTTTGGTCTTGAAGATCAGAATTATCTACTAAATAACTATTTTGAAATTTTGCCATTTTTTTCTCCTGTGCGAACAAGGGTTAATTCCCTATACCTATAGTATTACCTAAATTTACACAAAAGTAAACCCTTAAAAAGAGTTTATTTATCTTTTTTATCAATTATTATTTCAGATAATGTAGTTTCGCTGAATACATATCCGGTGGACTTCTTGATAACTTTACCATTTTCTATCTCATTAACAGCTTCCGGACTATCTTCAAATACAGACCCATCACCTATTTCACATTGATCTTCCGGTACTGGGTTTTTTTGCAGGTCTTTATATATATATCTTAACTCATTAGCACCCTTAATATCATCACCTCTACAATCGGCACACTTTTTATATTCGGTTCTTCGTTGTCGCACCGGTCTTAACTTTATCTTACATTCTTTACAATAATCGTATTTATTCATTTGTAAAATATATGATTCTTAATTTGCATCAGTTTCTCTTTATCCTTTGCCCAATATGGATTTACATAATCAGCATGATAGTGTGTCGCACCATTAGTTATATCCAATGTAAAAAAGCTACTATAATATAATTGAAATGCCAATGCTCTTGTATACTCCCAAGCATCATATTCTTTTGGTTTGTCTGATTTTCCATCACACCACCAACTAAAATGACATTTATTTTTTATAGGATTATTATTGTAATAAAAACCCTGTTTGACTACACCACAAACTGTATTAGGAAAATCTTTACTTTTAACTCTATTTAAAGTTACGAAACCGACTGCTAATTTGCCCATAAAAGGTTGGTTTCTTGCTTCATGGTATATATTCAAGGCAAGACAGTTTACCTCGTCTGCTCGTGCCTTAAAACAAATCACAAACAGTAAAAATAATATAACAAAGTACTTCATAATAATCCCCCAATTATTTATCACTACTCTTTAAAACATAATCATGTATTATAGTGCCTAATTCTTTATTGCCAACCTTTTGCTCACCAATCCATATTCTCTTGACAGTAACACCTTGCTTGTTGACCACTCTTCTCCAATGACCTCTCCTCCAATGCTCTCGTTTAGGTGAACCTTGACCGGTGAATATCCTTTTATAAACTTTCTTACCTCTAGGTTTCGGAAGATCAATCTCTACTAATTTATATTCGTTTTTAGGTACTGACCTACTAAGAAATAAATGTGTAACTTTTCTAGGAGGTACAACATCTTCAGTAGTAACTAGATCGTAATTAAGTATGTTGAGTAAAGAAATCATAAATCTAGCATCACCGGTGATTAATCTTATTTCATTATGGTGATGCCTTGCATCTTTTTCATTCATAGGAGTTTCAAATGCTTTGGCACTTCTAGTCCAATGAGTAGCAGAAGTTTGTGAAGGTGATAATCTTTTAAATATTTTATAAAGGTTAGGATCATCTTGATAATGCTCACAATATCCATCACTCATAAGTATCTTGCCATTCTTAATGACTTCGTTGTCAAATAATTGTTTATCTATACCAGTTTGTGGCATATTCATATCAGGATTATGTTTTTCCCAAACTCTTGTGTAATCTTCATAAGTAAAATCATTTTCGTGATAAACGTCAAAACCCATTTCAGGTGATCGGAAAATGCCATTTTCTTTATAGTAGCAGGTATAAAGGTATTTATCGTGAATCTTTTGTATATGATAACCTACTCTATCTGGTTGTTCATCAAGACTTAATGGTTGAACTTTATCATCACCTAATAGTTTAGTGATTTCTTGCCTACCGGTAACAATCCTTTTATGCTCATCCCACTCTATCCACATATTGTTAAATGCAGGTATACAGTTATCTACAGCAGACAATAAATATTTTGGCTCTACATAACTTGCTCTAGTGGCATGATCTAATAAGTTATTACTTAGGACAAACTTTTGGCATTGAACCATACCTATCTGTAAATTCCTAGTCATGGCAGTACTATATTTGCCACCATGATAATTTTTTAATCCTCTTTGGGGATTTGAAAGTGCTGAAATTAACTCACTTGCTAATATTGGTTTTTCCATTTTTTACTCCTGTGCGAAAAGATTAATGTACTATTGTTTATTTATATACAAAAGTAAACCCTTAATAAGAGTTTACTTTCATTATTTATTTTTTTAAGCATCTTCAAGTTTCTTCCAATGATCGCTGACAATCAAATTTCTTACTTGGTTTTGACGATCTTTTTGGACAAGGTGAAACTTTTTAGCAGTAAGTTCTACATCTTTAAGATGAGTAGACCATGCTGTCGCTGCTTGATATGCACACCATAGAGAGCCGGTAGCATTATTTCTACCATAATCTCCCTTGCCATGTATTTGAGCCACTTCCTCCTCATATAAACCCATTAAGGCTAATAATCGTTTTTGGTTTAGATCAGAAGCACCATATTTAATTTGGGACTCATTAGCTTGACTTTTAGCTATAGTCTTTTTGAACATATTGGCTACATCTTGGTCATCAACCTTTTTATCCCACCAGCTTTGGAAAGTATCAGTTTCGTCAGTTATGGCTTTTACTGCATTTTGGATTTTAAGATTAGAAGATTTAACATCAAAATGGGTAGTATGACGATTTGCTGAATAAGCAAGTTTTTGACCGGAAACTAAGGTATTGAAACAAACATGATTCATCCACCCAAAGAAAGATTGAAACTTCCATCTGGCATTATAACTATTTCTAGCTACAAATTTTACAGATAAATCGTGATCACCTATCTTAGCAGTATGAGCCGGTAACAATAATTCCATCTTAGCCATAGCACCATTTTCGTATGATTCTATTTTTAAGTCGGCATCAGTAAAATCAAGACCACCCTTTTCCATAGCGACTAACGCACCACCAAACGCATCTTTATGATGGATTGGTTTATACCTTGAGCCAACTATACCTAAAGGATCGCCATCTTGTCTGCCAAGATTATCAAGGCGAACTACCTTTCTACCCATATTACTAGGAATACCTTGGATATCCCTAATATCAATATTAAAGTCTATTTCGTTTAATTTTTCTTCTAGTTTAGTATTAAGCATTTTTTTCTCCTGTGCTAAGTTAAAAAAAGAAGTGGCTTTATGCCACTCCTGCAGTCTTAAATAATTTTTTATGTCTGTAAGCTAAATTATAAGTCCAAGCTAAATGACCACCCTCATAGTATTGGTCATGCTCTAACTCGTCTGCTTCAAGAATCCACCTAATAGCAGTCCTGTAGTTTCTTGCACCTAGTTTACAAGTGGCTTTGATTCTTTGAAAAAGGGCAGAAGCATTTTCTTTTTTTGCTTTTGCTTCAGCTTGGTCGTTTGTAACCATATCGTCAATAAGGTCATCCCAAAGTTTTTGTTTGGCATCGTCTGTGCCACAATCCCAATGAAACCAAAAAGAATTAGTAGGTCTATGACCCCAAGCATCTTTATGAAGGTCAGAAACAGTATTATCGCAAAAAGTATATTTAGACATTTTTATCTCCAGTTTTTGTTAATCGTTAATACTATCTATATAGGAATTCTAAATACAAAAGTAAACCCTTAAATAGAGTTTTTTAATATTTTTTTATTATGTTGATAATTCTTCATAAAAATAACCATTGTCAGGACTATGCTGTTCTATGTCTAAACCATACTCTGACAAAAGATCATCAACATCTACATTGATTGTTGAGTCTTGTTTTTTTATCCACATTTTTGCCATGCCTATAGTATTGAACAACATATAATCACCATTTTCTTCACATATAAACTCTTTACCATTTAAACAAATACCTTCTGGGTGTCGGTATATTCTGTATTTATAAGACATAATTAATCTCCTGTATTAAATTCACTTCTGAATGCCCAATATGCACCTTGCAATTTCCTTGCTGTGTCTGATGTAACATCAAACATATCACTATACTCTTGTATAAACTCTTGAAGAGCATTAAAGGTTTCATCTAATGCAAGTTTTTGATCATCAGTTAAACTGCTCATACCTTCAGAATTAATTCTTTGTTTTGATTTTTGTTCTTTTTCCCAATTAGTTTTAGCCATAATTTCCTCCTAAAGATTTTCCATATATTTTGTTTTGGCATATATTATTTGTGATATTTTTATCATATTCTCAACAGTACTAATTGTTTCTTCTGGCGATAAATTGCCTTGTTTAAAATCAACTTTGTACTTTTGTAATTGTTTTTTTAAATCAAGTGCTTCATCAGATACTTCTTTAATTAAATACTTAACCATAGGGTATCTCCTTAATCAGCATTTGATCCTTAATGTAAACACCATGTTTGTAACCTTGTCTGTAGTAATCAGAAAAGGTTTTGTCAGGGTCTTGAGTTTCTTTCACTATGGCATCTTCAACACCATCTTTAAAATATGCTAGATACCCTCTTCTTTTATGTTTGATAATATCATTTTCATTTGTACCATTTGACATTATAATAAATCTCCTTGCTTCTCATCAGTTGGTTTCCATTGATAATAATATAAAGTATTCATCTTGCTAGAAAATTTATCTGGCACAGTAGTTTTCTTTATAGGTGTTAGTAGCTGAGAGCATGGAATAACCATGCTCCCACTTTGATATTTTATTTTTAAATCAATTCTTTTTTTAATTGCTTGATCTATATATTTGCCTTGAATGGAAACAAGATTTCCAAATAATGTAGTTACAGTTTTTTCAATCATGCTGTATTCTCCATGTAAAGCATAAATGCTGATTGTTTAGTCATTTTATTAAGAAAAGTGTATGTTGGGTTTTCTTTGACTAATTGTTGCAAATTTTCTTTTGTTGGCTTTGCTTTAAACTCATACAGACCTATCTCTGCCGGTTTAACAAACAACACCCTATTCTTCCAAGACTTTTCAAAGTCTTTCCAATTAACAAAGTCATCAACTTGTTCTGTTATCCATGTTTCCAATGATTTGGGTACATACTTATCTTCATATTCAAAATACCATTTAGGTAAATTTTTAAGACACCATCTTTCTAAACTTTGGATAAATTCCCAAGTTTCAAAATCGTCATTGAAACCAAAGTCAATATCGTTTGAGCCACCTCTACCTCTATTAGACACTTTGCATATTTTCATATCTAATATGTAAAGGTATGCTGAAAAACAATATGTTTCCTCTGATAATTCTTTATGATGTTTAATGCTTTTTAATTGCATATCTTTAGGCTTAAAAATAAATTTTTTAATTCTTTCAGTTTTAGTCATTTAACTCTCCACTATTTATTATTCATTGATGATGCTCTTTTTAATATCCGGCATCTTTCGGATTGCTTTAAATCTGCTATGACATTTAATACTTTAATGGCATAACTCCTTTCATTTTCAGCAGTAAAGGTTTTTGTTCTAGGTTTTTTTAGACCTAGCTTTTTTAAAGTTTCTGGATTTAATTCATCTATATTCATAGCTGACCTCCAAAGTTTTTATAATAACAAGCATTATCAATCAGGCAAACAAACCAAAAAAGATAATAGAAAAAGAATAGGGTAGCCACGACACTTGCCATGACTCCCATAAATTTTATAATATTAAGCAACATCATTAAGACCTACATTTTTCATATGGTCTGCATATTGCTCATAAGACATATTTCCTTTTTCAAAAACTTCAACTTGCTCTTTTTTTTCTTTTGTTAAAGTTCTTAACTCATGTAATACGATTGAAACTGGTATTGAATATCCAACTTCTGACTGCATTATTTTTGTAATTTTTTCTAAAGTTTTTATGTCGTTTAATAAATCATTCATTTTTATCTCCTGTGCGATTATGATTTATTTTAGTATAGGTATGTAAATACAAAAGTAAACCCTTTTTTAAGGTTTTTTAAACCCTTTTTTGTAACCCTTGCTCTGCTTCAAAAATTGCCAAATCTTTTTTTTCAATGGATTGTACCTTAAAAGCATAAGACCTCTCTATGAGTGCCTAGATGCCTTTAAAGTAAATACATAATATATTGTTAAAGTTTGATTGATCTTATGTTTGAAGACATAGTTCGCCATGCTTCAATTTTGGCTTCAGCTGATACTCTTAAAAATCTTTGCTTTTCATCTCTTTGAATAGCTATTTTCATAGACTCAAGATGCTGAATATAAACCGGACTGGCATATGCTTCTCTTTCTTGAGCAGAAACTGGCAAGTCAATATGATTTTTCATCAACAATGCCTTTAAAGATTTTCTGTATTCTTCAAGATAAATTCTTTCAGCTTTGTATTGTGCAGCTAAAATTGCATTATCTCTTAAAAAGTCTAGCGACTTTTGCACATCTTCATCTGTTATTATTTGTTTGTTATTCATTATTCATTCCTTATTTTTTATGTGGTGATTTCTCCCAAAGCTGTTCAGCAATTATGCGACCAAAGTCTTCAGACAGTCTAAAAGATTTCCAAAACTTATCTTCATCTCCTTGACGATCATGTAATTGTGCATGGTGATGATAACATAATGGCACAACATTCTTATCTGATGCCCTCATACCCATACCTCTTTTACCTTGAAATGGTTTTAAAAGATGATGAGCCTGTACATTACCACTACACCAATCTGCACTTATGACATTAAGACAACATTCTTGACTAGCCACAAATATTAAATGCTTTTTGTTTTTATGCTTTTCAGCTTTGGGAATTAACATTAGTTTCCTTTGTTATAAATATAATTAACGTCTAATTCAGGGCAAC